>MDTC01267342.1_pt1 | contig 19547 bp, 11 predicted proteins | sample 811181 | NCBI WGS metagenome assembly MDTC01 (sample SAMN05326644, study PRJNA326480) | marine metagenome | isolation source: seawater | place: Pacific Ocean: North | collected 2011
CGTAAGATCCTATTACATCAAAAGTAGAATTAATATATTTAAAAAAATCTCTTGGGTAAGCAATTGAAGAAATTACAACAACTTTATTTTTAATATCTTTTCCAAATACACTAATAGGATTACCATAAATTATGCTTGAAAATAAAATTGGTATATTTTTTTTTAAAAATTTTTGTGATTTTAATTTTATAATTTCTTGTTGGTTTAAAGGAATATCATTAGGACAACCTGAAAAAATTAATACATCAGCTCGATTTGCATTACATCTAAACTCTCTCAATTTTCCTGAAGGAAAAATATAATCTTTAAAAAAAGGTTTTTTCATTGATGAGAGTAATATATTAATATCTACATCGATTGATCTTTGTTGATAAGCATCATCCATAACAATAAAATCAGAATCACCTTTTTCAATAATCTCAATTCCTTTTTTTCTATTTTCAGAAACTATAACATCTATCTCCCCTTTAAATTTTTTGAAATATTGCATTGGTTCATCACCAACTGTTCTAAAATTTTCATTTTCAGATAAAATAATTAGACCCTTTGTAACTCTTTTGTACCCTCTACTAATAATAGATGTTGAATACTTTTTTTTTAATAATGTCTTAACTATATATTCAACATGGGGTGTTTTACCTGAGCCACCCATTATTAAGTTTCCAACTGAAATTATTTTTGTATTAAACTTAACAGATTGGAGAATATTAGTGTCATACAATAAATTTCTGAGAATTATAACAGACCCATATAGCAATGAGAAAGGAAACATTATTACTTTTGTAAAAAAAGATATCATATTACATGAAATTAAGTAAAATTATTCAATCTTTAGAAAATTGGGCGCCCTCAATTTATCAAGAACCTTACGATAATTCAGGATTAATTATTGGAGATTCTAGTTCAGATATTAGTAGTTGTCTTATAACTCTAGATATAACTGAAGAAGTAGTTGAAGAAGCAATAAATAAAAATTGCAATCTTATTGTATCACATCATCCCATATTATTTAATAGTATTAAAAAAATTAACTTTAATAATTGGGAATCTCGTGTAATAAGAAAATCTATACAAAACAATATTAATATCTATGCTTTACACACAAATTTGGATAACATATCTGATGGTGTTAATAAAAAAATATGCAATATTCTTAAAATTAATAAAACTGAAATACTAAAAAATAAAAAGGATATCTCATGTAAACTTGAAATCTATATTCCAGAAAAATATAAAAAGGAATTTCTTAAAAACATTTATGATTCAGGAGGAGGTATAATTGGTAACTACAATGAATGTTCATTTCAAATAAATGGAAAGGGTACTTTTCTAGCAAGAGAAAATGCAAATCCAAAAGTTGGGAAAAAAAACAGAAGAGAGTCAATTGATGAGGTTAAACTCGAAGTTTTTTTTGATAAAAACCATATTGATTATATTAAAGATAGTATAAATAAGTTTCACCCTTATGAACAGCCAGTATATAGCATAAATAATAATTTAAATTATTCAAATAATATTGGGTCCGGTATGATTGGTGAAAGGAATATTGAATTTAAAAATTTACTTAAAGAAATAATGAAATATTTTAATGTAAAGTCATTAAGACATACCAATATAATAAAAAGAAAAATAAATAAAATAGCAGTCTGTGGAGGATCAGGATCATTTTTAATTGATGATGCAATTTCTAAGGGAGCAGATGTTTTTATAACATCAGATATTAAGTATCATGATTTCTTTAAGGCTGATAATAAAATTATAATAATTGATATCGGACATTATGAGGGTGAACAATTTACAAAAGATTTGATTTATGAATATTTAAGTAAAAAATTTCTTAATATTGCAGTCAACCTTTCAGATGTTAATACTAATCCAATAAATTATCAAGTTTCATATGGAAAATAACACCAAAAAAAAATTAGAAAATCTTTTAAAACTACAAGAAATTGACTCTAAAATTTTTGAAATCAAAAAGGTAAGAGGAGCCTTACCAGATGAGGTGCAAGATCTTGAAGACGAAATTGTTGGATATAATAAAAGACTTGATAAATTCAATGAAGAAATTGAAACAAGTAATAACGATATTGATGACTATAAATTAAAAGTTTCTGATTCTAAAAAGCTTATAAAAAAGTATAAAGAACAACAAATGAATGTGAGAAATAATAGGGAATATGATGCAATATCTAAAGAAATTGAATCTCAGGAACTAGACTCAAAAATTTTTGCAAAAAAATCTGAAGAGAAGGTATTAAAAATTGATGAAATAAAAGAAAGCATTAAGAATACAAAAAAAACAATCAAAGAAAGAAATGAAATTCTAAAGTCAAAAAAAGAAGATTTAGAATCATTATCAAATGAAAGCAAAGAAGAAGAAAAAAAACTTGAAAATCAAAAATTAAAAGCCTCTAAAAAAGTTGAAGATACCTTACTTTTATCATACGAAAAGCTTGTAAAAAGACAGAGAAATGGTCTTGCAGTTGTAAAAGTATCAAGAAATGCGTGTGGTGGATGTTTCAATGTGGTTCCCCCGCAGCGTCAAGCTGAAATCAAGGAAAAAAAGAAAATTATATTATGTGAATATTGTGGTAGAATTCTCGCAGATGTAATTGATGAAGTAGTTGAAGAAAAACCTAAAAAGAGGACTAAAAGAAAAATAACTGCAAAAAAATAAGTTCTTATTTTATATGCGTCCTATCATTTGATAATTTCAAACTGAAAATTTCTTTGTTGTAGTTAAGTATATATAAACCAGTATTGGAATGGTTGTACTTATCCATCTTTCTTAAATCATTATCTATAAGTTTAGATAAGATTATCCTTAGTGCTCTACCATGAATACATATCAAAACCTTACTAAAATTTTCCTTAATTATTCTTTCGAATCCCATCATAAGCCTAATAACCATTTCGTTGGGCGACTCCCCCATATCAAATTTGTTATCTAAATATCCATTTTTCCAAGATTCGGTCAATTCCTTATACTCTTTTAAATCGTCATTTTGTCCTTGATTTACGCCCCAACTAATTTCATTAAATTCGTCAAATTTTTCGAAAGGAATCCCAATATCAATGAATCTTTGAACAGTCTGAAAGGTCCTTTTTAATCCTGAAGTGTATATCTTTTCAAAATTAATACCTTTATAAAAGTCAAAAAATAAATCAGATTGTTGTTTACCTATTTCATTTAAGTTACTATCTACCTCAGAGCCTTGGATCAAACCTAACTTATTGTGTTCTGTTTCTGCGTGTCTAATTATATATAATCTCATCAAACAAAGAAGAGATTTAGAGATATTATATAAAATATTGAAAATAAAGTCTGTAAAACGATTGTATTAATATTTGAATTTACTAATTCTCTCTTTTCGTAGTTTCTATACAACTTAGAAAATATATAAAGACCATATAAATACAATGCACTATTGCCAATTATAAAAAACTGAGAATTAAAGTACTCATGTGTATCTAGTAAATTTGTCATATATACCGATGAATAGAAAGCAGAAGATAATAATATCAAATATCCCCACCTAGAGATTTTCTTTCCAAAAGTTACAACCAAATGATTTTTTCCAGTTATTGCGTCACTTTCAGCATCTGGGAATTGATTTATAAAAAGAATATTTGTTGTTAAAAAACCAAATGGTATACCCAATGATAATAACATGTAAAATTCAGTAGAAAATAAAGAAATAGTCTCCACTGATATAGCATAACCAGTTCCTAAAGTAAGCATTGGACCAAAAGCAAGAAATATAGATAATTCACCCAAACCTCTCCTAGCAACAAGTCTTAAGGGTCTTCCAGTATAAAAATAACCCAAAAAAAGTCCAATTAGCCCAACAGATAATGCGCCGTAAACATTATATAAGGAACCTGTTATATTTTGAATATTATAAAATAATCCAAAAGCTATTAGTAGTGATGACATCAATAAAGCAGTTGCTACTGTTTTTGTTTTATCTAAAGTGATAATTCCAAGTTCTATGGCTCTACTGCCTCCAGTTATTGCTGCACCACCAGGTTGAAAATACTCATTATTTGCTTCATCAGTTCCATCACTAACGTCAAAATAATCATTAAAAACATTAGATGATAAATGTAACATTAGAACGCCAAAAACTGCCAAAACGAGATTTAAGATATTAAATAACCCATCACCAAGACCTGCATAGTAAGAAGCTATAGCAAGCATTGGAAAAATTGAAGCGGATGTAAATGGTATCCTAGTAATTGCTACACCTTTAATTATTTTTGTTAAGAAATTAATTGGAACAGTTACTTTCTCATCAATAACAGTAGTTTCTCCACAATACCCAGTCTGAGGTTTGTCTTTTCCATTCCCAAATAATGGTGTAATTCTAATTTTGGCATTGATTTTTGAGCCATCTTTTCTTAAAAAATATGTTTTTCCAATAAATTCTCCCATTTTGTCTGCTGTTGAAAGCCAATTTGCAACATTTTGGATTACAATTTCACCAGGTGAGAAAATAGAAACTCTCTTTTTACCAATTATCTCATCTTTTTTATAACCAAAGATTTCTTCAGCGCCTCTATTCATTGTAAGCACTCTACCCTCCATATCACATGTTATTACACTTCTTTTCATACTTTAAACATTTATATATACATATACTGCTATTACAATATTTTGTTTTCAAATTAAATAATGTAATCTATTTTTTTTCTTGATCAAGTAAGATTTCTATCATTCCATCTAAAGTTAAGGTAGGAATTATATCATTAAACTGATTCTTTAAAGGTTTAGCAAACTTGGATAGACCACCAGTTGCTATAACCTTAGTCTCACCTACTAATTCATTTTTTATTTGATATATTATCTCTTTTATGAGCCCTATATAACCATACATTATACCACTTTGAATAGATTTAACTGTATTTTTACCAATTACCTTTTCAGGTACGTCTAAATTAATTACAGGTAAATTAGCGGTATTTTTATATAAAGAATTTATTGCTGTTTTAAGTCCTGGGACAATATTAACTCCTAATAGTTCATTATTATTTGATACTGCAGTAAAAGTTAATGCAGTTCCAAAATCAACTACAATTATATTATCATCATAAAGTTTTGAAGCCTGTACTGCATTTGATAATAAATCAGTTCCAATCTCATTTATATCATCGATTAATATTTTTAAATTATTTACACTATTGGGTTTAACTATGTATATGTCCTTACATAACATGTCAGAACATGATATTTTAACAATATCTGTAAGTGTAGGTACAACACTGCTAATCACAATTTTTTCAATATGTGAAGGATTAAAATCATTTAAGTCAATTATTTTTTTAAGTTTTTTTTGAAATGACCAATAGGTAAAATTTTTTTTAGTACTTAGTCTGTAAATTTTTATCCATTCATTATCTAAATTTAATCCTATTACCACATTGGAATTACCAATATCAACTGCTACTTTAATTTTCTTCATTAAATATATTTAATTGATCAGAATCAAGATCTAATTCTATCGACTCCCCAACATCAAAATTTTGTTGTTTTGTATTTTTTATAATTTCTTTATGATCTTTATTCTCATTTGAAATAGTTCTTTCAACTCTCTCTTTAAATTTAAATGTACCAGATCGAATTTTATCAGTTAATATTTTATTTCCAATAGACTTCCACCCTTTCACATCTATGAATTTATCAATATCTAAATCAATTGTTTTTAATTTTTTTTCAGAATAATATTTATAAGTTATAACTTCACCTGACATATATGTAACATATTCTAACTTGGATCCTTTTTCTTGAGTAATAAAACAAAACTTCTTATTTAAAGTAATGGTTTCAATTTTAAATCTTTTTACAAAATGAGTTTTTGATTTCCCGTCAAAGTAAATTGAGGATATTACACCATCGTTTTCAAATTTATTTAATGATTTAATATTATTCCAATCGTATCTATTTGTAAGCTCAAAAGAAGTAAGTTCATAATTACCATCACTGTACAATACAACTATCAAGTCATCTCCATTAAACTTACCAATAAAATCACCTCTTTCTTCACTATTTAGTCTTCCTATTGAACTGTCATAGTATATTTTAATTCCAGAAAGGGTTGAAATTCCAATATTCTTGTGTTTAACAGCTCTCAATTTATATTTTGATAGTATATTCCCTTTTGCAGCCTTACCTTTTATCTCGATATTTCCAAAGTCATAATCAAAAACTTTTTTTCTAGCTTTTTGAGAGGCATGAACATATACCGTAACTACCTCTGATTCTCCATTTGGTCTTGGTTCAATATATAATAATTTAGATCCTTTTTCTGATTTAGATACATTATATATCCTTTCTTTAGTTGCAGATGTAACTTGGAACCTCTTAACAAAACTATAACCTGTTTTACCATCATGGTATACACAGTTATATACCATTCTTTTATCACTTTTTTTCCAGACCTGAGTTAAAATCACATTTTTTCCAACAAATACCTTATCCTGAATCCTAACAATTTTATATGATCCATCCGCACAAAAAGATATTATATCATCAATATCTGAACAATTACAAACAAATTCATCTTTTCTAATTCCATAACCTATGAAACCTTCTTTTCTATTTACAAATAATTTAACATTGTTAGCTGCTACTGACTTTACCTTTATATTCTCAAATTTTACTATTTCTGTCATTCTATCTCTCCCCTTCCCAAAATTATTTAAAATATTATAGTAATAATCAATTGTGAAATCTGTTAAATTTTTTAAATTTTTATTTGTTTTTTCTAGCTCACTCTCAAATTTCATTATTGATTCTTCTAATCTTTTTTTATCAAACTTTGAAATTCTTTTAATCTTAATTTCTGTTAATCTTACTATATCATCCTTTTTAATTTCTCTATAAAACTCATTCTTGTATTCATGAAGTGCTTTATCTATAGTAGCTAAAACATCATCCCATGTCTCACACTTTTCAATTTTTTGATAAATTTTATTGTCTATAAAAATTTTTTCAAGAGTTGAAAAGAGAATTTTTTCTTTTAATTCATCACGCTTAATTTCAAGTTCTTTTTTTAATAGGGTTTTTGTTGATTCTGCAGAATACTTAAGTATGTCTTTAACACCGATAAATTTAGGTTTTTCATTAACAATCACACAAGCATTTGGAGATATTGAAACTTCGCAATCGGTGAATGCATACAGAGCGTCTATAGTTATACTTGGAGATTGATTTTTATTTAAATAAACAAGAATTTCTACATTTTCAGCAGTGTTATCTACAACTTTTTTTATTTTAATTTTACCTTTTTCGTTGGCCTTAAGTATAGATTCTATAATACTCGTTGTTGTTGTATTATATGGAATGTCTTTGATCACTAAAGTGTTTTTATCAACTTCTAATATTTTAGACCTCACACGAATCTTACCACCTCTTTTACCGTCGTTATAATCAGAAATATCAATCATACCTCCTGTGAGAAAGTCTGGATACAATTTAAATGAATTTCCTTTTAGGTATGAAATGGATGATTTAATTAACTCATTAAAATTGTGAGGCATAATTTTTGTTGATAAACCAACTGCAATTCCTTCTGCCCCAGTCGTTAATAATAATGGGAATTTCACTGGAAGGTTAACAGGTTCTTTCTTTCTTCCATCATAGGACAACTTCCACTCAGTGGTTTTATCATTAAATACAGTTTCTATTGCAAATTTTGATAGCCTAGCCTCAATATATCTTGAGGCTGCTGCCTTATCTCCAGTTCTAACATCTCCCCAGTTCCCTTGTGAGTCAATAAGTAAGTCTTTTTGACCCATATTTACCAATGCATCTTCAATTGAAGCATCACCATGTGGATGATATTGCATACTGCTTCCAATAATATTTGCACATTTATTATATCTTCCATCCTCAATCATATTCATAGAATGCAAAATTCTTCTCTGAACTGGTTTTAACCCGTCGTCAATAGAAGGTATCGCTCTTTCTAGAATAACATAAGATGCATAATCAAGAAACCAATCCTCATAAAGATCTGATACAGGGTTATCAGACACAGGTTTAATTTCGTTTTTATCTATATCAAGATCACTCATTTCTAAGTCTCAATTAGGTCTTTTTCTACTCTTAATTTATCAATAATAAATTCTTGTCTGTCTGGAGTATTTTTTCCCATATAAAAAGTAAGTAAATCTTGGATCTTAGATTTTTTATTTAAAATAATTGGCTCTAGCCTGATTTGATCTCCTATAAAGTTTTTGAATTCAGAGGGAGAAATTTCACCAAGTCCCTTAAACCTTGTTATCTCCGGATTTTTTCCAATTTCTTCAACAGCAGCATTTCTTTCATTATCATCATAACAATATATTGTTTTCTTTTTATTTCTTACCCTAAAAAGAGGAGTTTCCAAGATATAGACATGGCCCATCTTTACTAGATCTGGGAAAAACTGAAGAAAATAAGTCAACAATAACAATCTAATATGCATCCCATCAACATCTGCATCTGTTGCAATAATGATTTTTTTATATCTAAGACCATCCAACCCGTCCTCAATATTTAATGCGTGTTGCAATAAATTAAATTCTTCATTTTCATAAACAATCTTCTTAGTATGACCAAAACAATTAAATGGTTTACCTCTAAGGCTGAAAACTGCCTGAGTCTGTACATCTCTAGACTTTGTAATTGAACCGCTTGCTGAATCTCCCTCAGTAATAAAAATCATAGAATTATTTTTTAATTCTTCATCGCCTTTTTTATCGTTTAAATGCACTCTACAGTCTCTAAGTTTTTTATTATGTAGCTTAGCTTTTTTTGCTCTCTCGTTAGCTAACTTTTTTATGCCAGCAATCTCTTTTCTTTCACGCTCAGACTGGATGATTCGTTTTTGTATTGCCTGCGCAGTTTCACTATTTTTATGAAGAAAATTATCAAGTTCTTTTTTAACAAATTCATTTACAAATGCTCTCACTGTTTGTCCCTTTGGACTGATATTTAGAGAGCCAAGTTTTGTTTTTGTTTGGGATTCAAATACAGGTTCTTGAACCCGTATAGCAACAGCACCAGAAATACTTGCTCTTATATCAGTTGCATCATAATCTTTCTTAAAAAAATCTCTAATTGTCTTAACAAAAGCTTCTCTGAAAGCTGCAAGATGCGTACCTCCCTGTGTAGTATACTGACCATTTACAAAAGAATAGTATTCTTCTCCGTAATTATTTGTATGTGTCACTGCACATTCAATATCATTACCCTTGAAATGAATAATTGGATATCTGATTGACTCTTGATCTGTTTTACTTTCCAATAAATCAAATAGGCCATTCTCAGAATGATATTTTTTTCCATTATAATTTAAAGTAAGACCAGAGTTTAGAAACGCATAATTCCATATTTGATCCTCAAGGTATTCTGGTATGTAGTTGAAATTTTTGAAAATAGAATTGTCAGGTTCAAATCTGACAAATGTTCCATTTTTTTGATCGGTTTTAGCTACTGGATTATCTGATGTATTTTCCCCTTTCTCAAACTCAGCATGCTTAGTTTCTCCTTCTCTGTAGGACATGATCTGAAATCTGGTTGAAAGCGCGTTAACTGCCTTTAAACCTACACCATTTAGGCCTACAGATTTTTGGAATGCGTCTGAGTCATATTTCCCTCCTGTGTTAATTTTAGAGACACAGTCAATAACTTTTCCTAGAGGTATTCCTCTTCCATAATCTCTAATTTCGACTATATGATCTTTGACTTTAATTTTAATTTGCTTTCCATGACCCATCAAATGTTCATCAATAGAATTGTCTATAACCTCTTTTATCAAAACGTAGATTCCATCGTCTTTGGCAGATCCATCACCTAACTTGCCAATATACATACCTGGCCGGGTTCGAATATGCTCTTTCCAATCTAAAGACCGAATACTCTCTTCAGTATACGTATTTTTCCTTTTTTCCATTAAGGAATTAAATATAAGAATTGATTATAATAAATACATTTATAATCTAAAAAATATCAAATGCTTTTAGTCTAATAGAGTATATTGGAATATTATTTCTGACACTATCTCCGATGAAATTATTTATAAATATTTCAATAGATGTTCTCTGATAGAAATTCATACTTATTCCACCAAATATTTCGACTAGATCTCTAGAACCACCAATAATTGATATATTTTCAGATAGTGGAATTTTTGCACCAAATGAATAAAAATTTGGTTCACTATCAATAAGAACATAATTTCCACTTACAGAAAGATAACTCGAACCTACAGGAAAATCATAAGAAAGTGTGGCGATAGTAGCATTTCCAAAAGGATCAAACTTTCCTTCTTGATAACTAAACTTCTCTTCACTAACCAATCCTATTTTAGTAGAAAGACCTATTAAAAAATTTCTTGTGTATAAGGTAATACCTGGAGTTATACCAAAAATAGATTGCTTGAACCCATTGGATGCCCAGTTCTGATACAGTGGGTCTGAGGTATCCCATGCAAGAAGATTGAACCTATCCTGAGAGAAAGAAGCTTTCAGGGCAAACATTACATTCATTTCTCTATTTAATTGTTGCCTATAGCCTAGTACGAGTCCAGCCGACAACCTTTTGAAGATATCGTTTGAATAATTTAATAAATCTATACTTGTTTGAAAGTGGTTGTTCGTTATTCTTTGAGAACTTCTCCTTCCACTATTATTTGAAAAATATCCTGGAGCTGGACAATATATCAGGTTATCTGTCATCCTAAAGCTTGCAGCGGCATAGGTTAGAGCTGAATTAAATCTGGACCCCCGAATTGAACGCGTATCCATAAGAGTAATAGAACTTCTGCCATCAATCCCTGCGAGTGCGGGGTTAACAAGTATGTTATTATCAGCAGCTCTTAACATTTCAATATATTCTTGAGAATATGAAAATGTTGACAGTAATAATCCAAAAACTAATAATATATTCTTTTTTATCATCTGTCTAAAAATAATACTCCTACAATAGGTTTTGCTCTCACGTCATTATATTCAATAGGTGTAATTTCGTAAAAATATACACCTTTTTGTGCTTCTCCACCAGTTTTTTGATTGGATCCGTCCCACAAATTATCAGTATTGTGAACAGATTCGTAAACAATTCTCTGGTACCTATCCATTATTTTAACTTCAAATTTAACGTTTTCAATACTTATATTCTCACACTTTATTGTAAAAAAGTCATTGAACTTGTCAGAATTAGGAGTAAAATAGGTAGGTAATTCATAATCTGGAAACTGAATATTATCAATATTTATATGAAGTTTAGCGTAGTTTGATATACACCCTATTGAGTCTTGAATTGCATAAGTGAGGCTATCGCTTTTGGATGGAGAACCTTGGTAATCATACGTTAATGTTCCATCATTGTATAAATTAATATCCCCGTATAGAGGTGAATCTACAATAAATAAGCTATTTAGGTCTAATGGATTGTCTATATCATAGTCATTTGCGACCAAATCAACAAGTACTATATCATTACTTAACGCATTCACAGTAATGGTATCATCAAGAGCTACTGGGCAATCATTAAATGAATTTATTCTTATGGTTACATCTGCTGTAGTAGAACAGGCCGTAGATGGGTCAGGGTCAGTAATTAAATACTGAAAAGTCACTATTTCTGGTCCTGGAGCAGAAATCTGGGTTGGAGATGTGTAAATAAATGATCCGTCTGACCTCATTTCGATTTGTCCAACAGCAGGAAAAGTCAATAAAACATAGTTATTATCATCAGTATTTATATCTCCATCAGTATCGTTCGCAGCAACTGTAGAATCAAGAACAAAACCCTCATTAATAATAAAACTATCGTCGTTTGCTACTGGACAGTCATTTATTTGGTTAATACATAATGTTACCATTGCAGTGTCTACACTATAAAAATCTCCATCAAAAGCAACGTAAGTAAAATAATCAACAGTCTCCTCTCCTCCATCATGTGTGTAGGTGAAAGTACCATCATCGTTAAATGTTAATGTGCCGTTTAACACATCATCCACAAGGTGTGCTGTAAGTACACTATCCTTAAAATCTGGATCATTGTCATTTCCTAATACTCCATCATTAACGAGTACCACGTCAAGAGTTCCACCTTCATCTATACAAGGCACATAACTATCGTCCTGAACTACAGGCGGTTTGTCTGAAACTGAATCCACGTTAATTATTACTGTATACACAGCCCCTGTACACTCCCCATCACTCAATCTGTATGAGAATTGGTCTACAAATTCTTCAGCATCGTTATGAGTGTAAGTGAAGGATCCGTCAGGATTCAAACTAAATCCACCAGTGTGATATAGTGGAGGTGTGACAAGATTAACTGATAATACATCACATGAATTGTCATCAACATCATTTGCTAGTACTCCAGTTAAATTATTAATATTGATACTTTGTCCCTCAGTAACTGTATAAAAATCATTTTGACCAATAGGACAAACGTTTTCAATAGTAATTTTTACTGTGTCAATGGTAAATGTCAATGAATCTTTTACTTTAAACAAGAAATAATCCTCATTTGGATTATCGGTACAATCATGCTGGTATATAAATGAACCATTTTCACTTATATCATTTGATGGAAGCAACGTACCGTGTTGTGGTAATTGATGAATTTCTGCCGATATTGATAGGCCAAGGTTACTTGAGGAAGCACTTAGAACTCCTTGTGCAGAATCTACGACGAGTTGTTTCCCTTCATCCACAAAATATGTGTAACTCTGAGTATTAGGTCCAGAATTTATTATTGTGATAAATACAGTATCTGTTTCTATAGCATTATCTTCACCGTCTGACAACTGGTATACAAAATAATCTTGTGTAGGATCTAGTGTGCCATCATGGGTATATGTAAATACCCCATTGGTGTCGAGATCGAAAACGCCCATATGAAATTGAGGAGCCTTAACTAGCGATACCCTTAGGATATCACATGCATTGGAGTCAACATCATTTATTAAAAGACCAACTGTCTCATCTACAGTAATTGTTTGTGCATTTTGAACGCTGTAATTGTCGTTCTCACCAATAGGTGCCTCGTTTAGTATAAATATGATCACAGAATCCATTGTTTTTGATACTGTGTCATTATCTTCCAAGCTATACTGAATAACATCCATATTCGCATCGTTACAATTGTGGATATAGGTGAAAGATCCTTTGTTATCTGAGAAACTAAACGACCCGTTGTGATAAAGTGGTGGAATCTCCAAATTGACTTTCAACTGATTGGTAGGGTTATCAGGATCTAAATCGTTATTGATAATGAGTTTAGGATCAGTAGGAAGTACAATTAAGGTATCTCCCTCGTTTAGAAAAAATGTATCTTTAACAACTGCAGGAGGATCATTTACTGGTACAATACTAATGACTACATCTGCGGTATCGTAACACTCTCCGTCAGTTGCTACATATGTAAAAATATCTGAAAAGTTTTCAGTGCCATCGTGTTCGTAAGTATAGTCACCATCAGAATTTATTGTTAAATTCCCATGACTTGGCATTTGAGTTATGGCATGAAATTCTAATGGATCATTCTCAGGATCAGTATCATTAAATAACACGTTTCCAAACACTGAGGATCCTTCATTTAGTGCATTACCGTCGTCAGCTGCCACTGGAGCAGAATTTGAATTATCGATAAATGTAACTCTCACACCATCTATTGCCATATAACTACCAAAACCATTCCTAGGAATAGAGGCGAAAGTAAGTCTTTCAGTAGTTGCAGTGGCAAAAAAATCTAAAGAAGTTTCTACCCAGACCTGATTACCATACCCTTCAAATTTTAATTTTTCAGTGGATTTTGTATCAGGACCAAAACTAACATTAATTGCAGATGAATCAGCAAGAGCACCACCGTGTTGATCAGTTCCAGCGTTGGCATAATAAAATGTTACGGTATACTTTTCACCAATAGAAAGATTTGTCAAATCTGTATAAAAAGACTCAATGTTATTAATCCCTCTTTGCCAAATTGCAGCAAATACACCACCATCAGGGGAACTAGGCATACCAGAAGCATAATTGAAACCAGTATTATTAGGAACAGGACTCCTCCAAGAATCTGCAGTGCCTATACCATCATTCCACCCTCCTCCTGTAACATTAAAATTTATTGCCGCAACACCTGCAATTGGAAATAAACTCTCAAAAGTTCCATCAGCAGTACCTAAAGATACAGTAGTAGTACCACAATCATTTGAAAATGATCTGAAACTGACTAAAATAAAGAAAGCCAATAGCTTAAAATATAACCTCATATTACTTTCCACTAAACAAATATAAATATTACTTGCGTCATATTAGCACTCACACTAATTATAACGTGATTATTTAGTTATATTATGAAATAACCACACTGTAAATACTTTTAGATATTGGCTCTAGGAATCAAGAGTGATTTACTTTGTATTTGCTCCGTCTAACTCAACAATTATGAACTCAGTTCTTCTGTTCAACTGATGTTCTTCCTCTGTGAGACCTCTACAACCATTTGGACTAGATATATTTGGTGTAGTCTCTCCAAAACCTTTTCCATAAATTCTTTCAGAATTATCAATCCTTTCTTGAATATATGCAGCAGAAGATTTGGCTCTCCTGTCCGATAGGTAAAGATTATACTCATCCGAACCCCTACAATCAGTATGTGATCCTAATTCAATAACCATACCCGGATAATCTTCCATAACCTTTACAATTTTATTAAGCTCGATTGCCGCATCCGGTCTTATATTAGCTTTATCAAAATCAAAGTAAATCGGCTGTATTTCAATGATATCAGCAAGGTCTACACCAACTGCAAGCTTACTTAGGACAACAAAACTTGTGTCAGACTGGAAACCATCACTAGCTACGTAAAACACAGTATCTGTTGTGAAAGGGATCTCGTCATCAGGAATATACTCAAATCCACCTCCTTCTGTTAGATTAATTTCACCGTACTTTGGATCACCAATGATAAATGCCTCAAGTGGGTCTCCGCCTGGGTCAGAATCATTGGCAAGTAATGTGTCTTGATTAATCCTTACCACATCTCCTGGCGCGAAGGTTATGATATCCTGTTGTGCTAATGGCACCGTCGGGTCAATTATCTTAATTCTTACATTAATAGGCTCACTTTCAGAAGAGCCGTTGGAGACAAAATAGGTAAAAGAGTCTAATTCCGCAGTGATATCAGTGTTTACATATGAAAATGTACCATTTGCATTAAAATCAACATCTCCCTTGTTAGGAAGCTCGTCAAGTATTGTTGATCTGGTGACAAGGCCTTGAATGATATCGTATGACGTTCCAAGAACCTCTCCATCATTTATCAAAACCCCTAAATCTCCAAGCACTAAAGTATCACCACGTGCCATAGTATAATAATCATCTACTCCATATGGAGGAGGAAGATCAATTTTGAAAGAGTAAATGTCGTCTTCTCCTTTTCCACCTTTTCTGTTTGAAGAAATAAATCCAAACTCTAGCTTAGGATCAAGAAATAGGCAGAAATCATCTGCTGAGGAGTTGAAAGGTGCTCCCATGTTCACAACCTCTTGAGCTTCAGTGCCTGTATTTGTCGTCATGAAAACATCAAGTCCACCTAAACCTGGATGAGAATTTGATGCAAAAAACAACACGTCTTCTCTAAAGATATATGGGAAAACCTCATTTCCTTCAGTATTTATTCCTGGGCCTAAATTTACTGGAGCTGAAGACTTATCATCTCTATCAATATCTACGTAATACAAATCAAATCCACCTAAACCACCCGGCATATTTGAAGAAAAATACAACCTAGTACCATTTTCAGTTAATGTCGGATGCATTACTGAGTATTCGTCATTGTTGAAAGGGACATTTCTTACCTTTGTAAGGTCATTATCATCAAGCATAGCAGAATAGATATTGAGGTGTAATGCGGCATCTTTTCCAGATTTAGTTCCAGACCTCGTGAAATAAACTACATTATCATCAGTAATCATTGCTGGTCCATCTTGAAAAGCAGTATTCATCTCTGATCCCCCTACTAGTCTAGCGTTGGATGAACTTATAGAATCTACATCAAACTCAGAAAGAAATAAATTAAATGTAGGTCTTTCAGGTCTAATGAATCTACTCCTGCTTAATTTTCCTGTATTTAGTATTCCTGATGATGCAAACACCATAGTTACTTCATCATTGCTTCCACGAGCAGTATAACCACCAAAATCAGAAAGCTCAGAATTTGTCTCTAAATTTTTGAGTGTGTACTTGCTCATGTTATTTAATAGCTTTTGATAATAATCACTATCTGTTTCGAATAATGAAACTCTCACCTCTCTTGCCTGCTGTCTAGAATATTTTCTTCTGTTTTTTATGGCTTCGCTGTAAAGACCCATTTTATCTTGAAGGAAAGCTAAATTTAAGTAATCCTCTGCCTCTATATCTTCATCCATATTTATAATACCTTCAAAATAACTTATTGATTTCTCAACTGAATCTATATTCATGTAAGATTTTGCAATTTTTCTTTGAACATCAACGTCTGGATTTTGAACCTTTATGTACCTTGATATAGCTTTTTGGTAGGATTCATTTTCATAATGATAATTTCCCCAATTCACATTTTTTGTTCTATCACCACCCTTATTTAACTCAAAAAGAGGGAATCTACTCTTTTTGTTACTTACCTCCTGGGCAAGAGAAATATTAGTAAAAAATAAAATTATAATTAAAACTCTATACATATTTAAAAGTATCTAGGTGATTTAACAACATCTTTCTTCTTGAATATAAAATCATATCTTAATAAAATTTCGTGACTTCCTCCATTGTACTTAAATGTCGTGTTTCCGACAGAATAATCGTATGAATATCCAACCGCAAAATTCTCATTTATATTAATACCTCCCATAAAACCAATTCCCCCACCAACTTTACCTAGAGGAATAATTCTTCCTAAAGCTGTTCTGAACATTCCTCCAACCCAGAAAAAATCTCTAAAGACTGCATAACCACTAAAATCAAGTGTTGCAGGTGAATTTTTTGTTGCTTTTAGGTACATACTTGGCCTAACCTTTATGTCTGATGTTACATCAAAAATTGCCCCACCTATAGCAAAAAAGTGTCTCTGTGAGTTATTAAATTCCTTCTCCAACATACTAGGAATAGATATTCCTGCGTACCACTTTGTGGTGTTATAATAAACTCCAAAACCAAAATTTGGGAGAAACTTACTTCTCACATCTCTACTAAAAGATAAATCGACAGCATCAGGAGTACCAGGATCCAGGTCTAATGTAGAAAAATCTGATCTAAATGCATTTCCACCTCCCTTAAGCCCAAAAGAAAGTTTATGACCACTTTGAGTAACCTGAAGATGATACGCTAAATCAATAGCAAATATGGTAGATTTAATAGGTCCAATCTTGTCATTTAATAGGGTTAGTCCAAACCCAATCTGATCATCATAAAGTGGAGTGTTTACAGATAAGGTCTGAGTACTAGGTGCCCCATCAAAACTTACCCATTGTGACCTGATTACTGAAAGAATACTTAACACTTCCCTAGATCCAACATAACCTGGATTTACAGATTGAGTATTAAACATATAGTGGCTGAACAAGGCATCTTGTTGTGATTTTCCAGTGAAAGAGGAGATGCACATGACAATAAATAATATATATTTTTTAATTGTATTCATTCCTTATTATTCTATATCTCTTCTAATATAAACAAAACCTTTTCTATATCTATTTGCTTCTGGGACAGTAAGACCATCAATGTCTGTTGTACCAAGATCAACTAGATAGAAGTAAACCGTTTCCGGTAGAAGCTTTCCATTACTCATACCATAATTTGAAATACCATCAAAATACTTTTCAGAGATTTCATTTTCATATCCCTCTTTCTCCCAGATTTTTATCTCCCACCTATTATATATCTGTACTTTGTTATTTGGATAGAAATCTATTCCTGTAATAAACCAGGTGTCGTTGACTCCGTCTGAATTTGGTGAAAACCCTTCTGGTATGTGCAACTCTCTTATGCTAACATTTAGATTTACAGGATCAGAAACTGTTGATGCGCAGACATATCCTCTAGTAGTTATAATCACCCTGTACTGAGTATTGTCAAAGTTAATGTAGTCTACAGTTTTGATTGTTAACGAAGATGTGTTCACACCCACAAATTGAGAGTTTTCTGCAATATCATTCCAAGTTGTGTCACTCTCGTCAGCAGACACAATTCCCATTTGCCATTGGTAATCAGGCAACACATTACCGTTCGAGCTAACATCAACAAAATATGTCACGTCCTCACCTTGGAACACTTCCCCTGCGTACTGTGGTTGAGAGTTTATAACTATTGTTACTTCAGTTGGATCATAACAATCTAGGATTCCATTTTCATCTGAATCTAGAGGATGAGTATACCCATCTTCGTCATCAGAAATTACCATACCATAGCTGTTCACTGTTGGAGCACCCTCTCCTAAAATACCATTTTCATCAACATCAATATATCCTGCCTCTGCAACATCAAAACAACCATCATCATCACTATCAAGGTCTATGTAGTTTGGTATCTGATCATTTTGAGTCTCGTCCGCATCAGAATTTAGGTTTCTTGTTAGTTCAGATCTGTCGTCCATACCATCTCCATCACTATCTTCGTATCCGTCGTCATTAGAATCAATCATACCGTCTTCATTAGTATCTAGATCACTGTAATCAGAATTCCCATCATTATCACTATCTAAATCCATTCCATCTCCACCTTCAATTACGTCAAATATACCGTCATTGTCAGAGTCTAAGTCTTGATAATCTAGTACATTATCACCATCCGTGTCAAGAACAGGTGATAATTCGCTATCGTCATCCATTCCATTTCCATCATTATCACTGAATCTGATATCATTTCCATCGATTACGCCGTCATCGTTCGTATCAAGATTTCCGTCTCCACCCTCATCAACATCGAAGATACCATCGTTATCAGCATCTATATCAATATAATCAGGGTAATTATCGTTATCAGTCTCAGTAACAAGAGTTAATTCTGCATCATCATCCATACCGTCACCATCGTTATCAGTATATCCAGTATCGTTGGAATCGATAGCACCATCGTTATTTGTGTCAAGGTCTCCGTCTCCACCCTCGTCAACATCAAAAATACCGTCGTTATCGGAGTCTATGTCTAGGTAGTTTGATAGACCATCTCCGTCAGAATCTACTACTGTAGTCAACTCACTATCGTCATCCATTCCATCACCGTCATTATCTGTAAATCCAGAATCGTTACCATCAATAACACCGTCACCGTTAGTATCAAGGACACCATCTCCACCTTCATCCACATCAAATATTCCGTCGTTATCAGAGTCAATATCAAGATAATCAAGGTTACCATCGCCGTCTGAATCAGGTTGTGATGTATTCTCACTATCATCGTCCATTCCGTCACCATCGTTATCAGTATATCCTGTATCGTTGGAATCGATAACACCATCGTTATTTGTGTCAAGGTCTCCGTCTCCACCCTCATCAACATCGAAAATACCA
>MDTC01277831.1_pt1 | contig 19546 bp, 18 predicted proteins | sample 811181 | NCBI WGS metagenome assembly MDTC01 (sample SAMN05326644, study PRJNA326480) | marine metagenome | isolation source: seawater | place: Pacific Ocean: North | collected 2011
AGCTCCAGGTTTTCCCCATTTACAGGGATTAGACTTTATGACAAAAGGTCATCAGCTAGCAGATTTAGTTGCATGTATAGCAACCTTAGATGTAGTTTTTGGAGAAATAGATAGATAATGAATAAAAAAGACCTAGAGCAGTATGATAACTTTAAATTTTCTCAGGAAAATAATATTTTAATAGAGAGCATTTTAAAAAAATATCCTTCTAATCAATCTGCTAGCGCAGTAATGCCGCTATTAGATTTGGCAATGCGACAATGTAATGGTTGGATACCAGAGTCAGCAATGAAAGAGGTTGGTAAAATTATAGATGTTCCTTATATTAAAGTTTATGAGGTAGCAACTTTTTATTCTATGTTTAACTTAAAACCAATTGGTAAATATTTTATTCAGTTTTGTACAACTACACCATGCTGGCTCAAAGGAAGTGATAATTTGCTAGAGTATTGTAAGAAATATTTAAATATAGATATAAATGAAACTACTAAAGATGGAAACTTTACTTTAAAAGAGGTTGAATGTTTAGGTGCTTGTGTCAATGCTCCTATGGTGCAAATAAATGATGATTATTACGAGGACTTAAATAAAGACAGTTTAATAAAATTATTAGAAAATTTAAAAAGTGGAAATAAAGTAAAAATAGGGCCTCAGTTAAAGGAAAGAAAAGGATCTGAGTCAGTAAAATTAATAGGAAAAAATAAAAATGCTAAATGAAAAAGACAAGATTTTTAAAAATATTTATGGTTTTTCTGGAGATGGTTTAAAAGTAGCAAAAAGCTTAGGGGACTGGGATGATACAAAAACTATAATGCTAAAAGGAAAAGATTGGATATTAGACGAAGTAAAAAAATCTGGTTTAAGAGGTAGAGGAGGAGCAGGGTTTCCAACAGGTTTAAAATGGTCTTTTATGCCACAAAAATTATCTAATAAGCCTCATTATGTGGTTATTAATGCAGATGAGAGTGAGCCAGGAACCTGTAAAGATAGAGAGATATTAAGAAACGAACCTTTTAAATTAATAGAAGGAATACTTTACGCCTCAATTGCAATGCAGGCTCATACTGCTTACATCTATATAAGAGGTGAGTTTTACAATGAATACAATGCTTTACAGAGAGCAATTGATGAATGCTATGAAAATAATCTTTTAGGAAAAAATATTTTAAATACAGATTGGGATCTTGATGTTTTTGTACACAGGGGTGCTGGGGCTTATATTTGTGGAGAGGAATCAGCTTTACTAGAAAGTCTTGAAGGTAAAAAAGGCCAACCTAGACTGAAACCACCTTTTCCTGCTAATGTCGGCTTATATGGTTGTCCAACTACTGTATCAAACGTTGAAACTGTGTCAGTTGTTCCAGAAATACTGAAAAGAGGGTCTTCTTGGTTTTCCAATTTAGGAAAAGAAAACAATACTGGAACTAAGCTTTTCTGTATCTCAGGTCATGTAAATTCACCATGTACTGTTGAAGAAGAAATGGGAATATCAGTTAAAGAACTTATTAACAAACATGCTAATGGCGTAAGAGGAGGATGGGAAAACCTCAAGGCAATAATTCCAGGTGGTTCTTCAACTCCGTTACTTCCCTCTTCATTATGTAATGACTTGGATATGGATTTTGACAGCTTAAAGGCGGTTAATAGCGGTTTGGGTACAGCTGGTGTTATTGTAATGGATAAAAGTACAGATTTAATAAAAGCTATTACTAGGCTATCAAGATTTTATAATCACGAGAGTTGCGGCCAGTGTACTCCATGCAGGGAAGGAACTGGATGGATACTAAAAATGATGAGAAAGTTAAGTATAGGAGATGCAAGAGTTGATGATATTGACAAATTAGGTGATATATGTTCTCAGGTTGAAAATCATACAATTTGTGCATTAGGGGATGCCGCTGCTTGGCCTGTTCAAGGATTAATTAGACATTTCAGAGATGAGATAGAAAAGAAAATACAGGATAATTTACTAAGAAAGTCTGCAGAGTGATTAAGGTTAAAGTAAACAATAAAACAGTTGAAGTACCAGAGGGTGCTACAGTGATGCAAGCTTGTGAAGTTGCAGGTGAGGAAATTCCTAGATTTTGTTATCATGAGAAGTTGTCTATAGCAGGAAACTGCAGAATGTGTTTAGTTGATATAGAAAAATCTCCTAAACCTGTTGCTTCCTGTGCAATGCCAGTCGCAAATGAAATGGTAATAAAAACTAATACTGAAAAAGTAGAGAAGGCTAGAAAAGGTGTAATGGAGTTTTTATTAATCAATCATCCTTTAGATTGCCCAATTTGCGATCAGGGTGGAGAGTGCGATCTTCAAGATCAATCACTATACTTTGGTAAATCTACTAGTAGATATGAAGATACTAAGAGAGCGGTTGATGAAAAAAATTTTGGACCATTAATTAAAACTGTTATGACAAGATGTATTCATTGTACTAGATGTGTAAGGTTCATGGATGAAATAGCCGGCACCCATGAATTAGGTGCAATTAACAGAGGTGAAGGTATGGAAATTACTTCTGCTATAGAGGGTGGGATTACAAGTGAACTTTCTGGAAATATTATTGATCTTTGTCCTGTAGGAGCATTAACTTCAAAGCCCTACGCTTTTACTGCAAGGTCATGGGAACTCAATCACATTGACTCTATAGATGTTAGTGATGCTGTAGGTTCTAATGTAAGAATTGATGAGTTTAATGGAGAAATAAAAAGAATACTTCCTAGAGAAAATGAAGAAATAAACCAAGAATGGCTTTCTGATAAAGGAAGGTTTTTTTATGATGGCTTAAAAAATCAACGGATAGACAAGCCTTTTGTTAAGAATAAAAATAAACTCTCTTCGAGTGATTGGAAAAGCGCGCTAGAAATTATAATCAAAAAAATTAAAGATACTAATCCATCTGAAATAGCTGCAATAAGTGGTTCCTTAACAGATACTGAAACAATGTACACAGCCAAAGAATTTTTCAAAGGCATTAATGTAAAAAATATAGATTGTAGATTTAACCTATCTCAAGTTCCATATTGTAATTCAAAAGATTGGTTATTTAACTCAAGTATTGAAAAAATTGATGTTATTGACAAATTGCTAATTATTGGATGTGACCCAAAAAGAGAGGCTGCTGTTTTAAATTCAAGAATTAGACAAAGATGGCTAACCGGTAATTTAGATATTTTAACTATTAGTACTCCTGATGATTTGACATATAAATGTAATAGTCTTGGCAATGACATTAGTCTTCTTTCCGACGAGAATATTCAGAAAAAAATAAAACTTTTTTTTAAAAAAGCTAATTTTCCAATGGTTATATTAGGAGATAGTATTTTATCAACAAAACAAGGGGAGAAAATTCATAAATTAGTTAAAATTTTAAGCCAGCAATCAAATTTAATTAGAGAAAACTGGAATGGCTTTAATGTTTTAAACAAATATGCATCTAGAGTAGGTGGGTTAACAGTTGGCTTTGTACCTTACAATAACGGTCTATCTTCTTTAGAGATCAAAAAAGCTCTTAAAAAGAATAAAATAAAAGTTCTGTTTCTTATAGAAGCAGATGACTTTCTGGTAGAGGATGAAGAACTAGAAAATGCATTTATTATTTATATTGGACATAATGGAGATAAATTTGCTGGAAATTCAGATGTAGTACTTCCTACAAGTGCCTACACTGAGAAAAAAGCTTTATATCTAAATTTAGAAGGTAGGCCACAATTTACTAAAATAGTCACTTCTAAACCAGGACTGGCAGTAGACAGCTGGAAAGTATTTAAAGCTTTAGACCAAAAACTTTCTGCTGTAATCAAGTATAATACTTATGATGAGTTATTAGAAGAGATGTATAATGATTTTCCTCAGCTTAGAAATGAAAAACAATCTCAAAAATCAAAATGGGAAATAGAAAAAAATATTAATATAAAATTATTTCCAGAAATAAACAATTTTTTAGTTAAAAATTTTTACCAAACATGTTGTATTTCAAGATCATCAGAAAATATGGCAAATTGTGTTAGAGAGATTCTAAAAATAAAAAAGGTAAATAATGGAAATTATTAATTTTGATAATTTAAAGTATTTTTTTATTTTAGTCTTATATGTGCTGGCAATAATTGGTCCTTTATTGATTGCAGTTGCTTTTTTAACATATTTAGAAAGAAAAGTAATTGCTTTAGTTCAATACAGAAAAGGACCAAATGTTGTAGGCTTTTTCGGATTACTTCAGCCTTTTGCTGATGGAGTAAAACTATTTTCAAAGGAAACAATTATTCCTGCTAGTTCAAGCAAACTAATTTTTGTGTTAGCTCCTATGATTTCTTTTTCCTTATCATTAATTGCTTGGAGTGTTATTCCAGTTTCTGAGAATATTGTATTATCAAATATTAATGTAGGAATTTTATACCTATTTGCAGTCTCTTCATTGTCAATATATGGTATCATTATGGCAGGATGGGCAAGTAACTCAAAATACGCTTTTTTAGGTGCATTGAGGTCTGCTGCCCAAATGGTTTCTTATGAGGTTTCAATAGGGTTTGTAATTGTAACTGTATTGCTATGTGTGGGATCATTAAATCTTTCTAATATAGTATTAGCTCAGAAAAACTGTTGGTTTGTATTGCCTCTTTTTCCTATGTTTGTAGTGTTTGTTATTTCAGCCTTAGCAGAAACTAACAGAGCACCATTTGATTTACCAGAAGATGAGTCAGCATTAGTTGCAGGATATTTTACAGAGTATTCTTCAATGCTTTTTGCTATGTTCTTTTTAGGCGAATACTCTGCAATGATACTTATGAGTTCATTGGGTACAATTTTGTTTTTAGGAGGATGGTTAGCGCCATTTGATAATGAAATTTTTAATGCGATTCCAGGTTTTATTTGGTTTTTTCTAAAGGTTGGTGTATTACTATTTATATTTTTATGGGTTAGAGCTACATTGCCACGTTTTAGATATGACCAACTTATGAGATTAGGTTGGAAAGTTTTTCTTCCTTTATCACTTTTATGGGTGGTTTTAACTGCAACATTTCTTATATTTTTTGATTTGTTACCAAATTTTGAAAGTTAATTTATGAAAAAAGTTTATTTAATACTTAAATCCTTATTCTTGATAGATATAGTTAGAGGCTTGTATTTAACGTTTTTAAGAATGTTTAGCTCATCAGTCACTATAAATTATCCTTATGAAAAAGGAAAAATTAGTCCTAGGTTTAGAGGAGAACATGCTTTAAGAAGGTATCCAAATGGAGAGGAGAGATGTATAGCTTGTAAATTATGTGAAGCTATATGTCCTGCTTTAGCAATTACTATTGATGCTGAGGAAAGGGAGGATGGCAGTAGAAGAACCACCCAGTATGATATTGATATGACTAAATGTATTTACTGTGGCTTGTGTCAAGAAGCATGTCCCGTTGATGCAATCGTGCAAGGGCCAAACTATGAATTTGCTACAGAGACACATGAAGAATTAATTTATAACAAACAAAAACTTTTAGATAATGGTGATCGATGGGAGGAAGCTTTGCATAAAAATATTAATTCTGATATTGAATATAGATAACCACTAATTAAGTATGAACTTATTTTTTTTTCTATTTTCATCTATTACTGTACTTTCATGCGTGGCTGTAATTAGTTCTAGAAACCCTGTTCATTCTGTATTTTTTTTAATATTAGCTTTTGTAAATTCAGCAGGAATATTTGTATTGGCAGGAGCAGAGTTTTTAGCAATGATTTTACTAATAGTGTATGTTGGAGCTGTAGCAGTGTTATTTTTATTTGTTGTTATGATGTTAAACATTGGAGTAGATGAAATTAAAGTACAAGCTAAAAAATATATGTTTTCAGGAGTTTTAGTTGCATTCATACTTTTACTAGAGCTAATATTTTCATTTTCTAACCTTGATGTAATTTATCAAAAATCAAATCAAGATGTTTATAAACTTCCCAATACTCACGAAATAGGAAACATTTTATATACAAATTACTTTTTACCTTTTCAAATTGCAGGTTGCATATTATTAGTAGCAATGTTAGGAGCAATAATATTGACTTTGAGAAAAAGAGAAGGAGTGCTTAGACAAGATATTTCAGAACAAGTTTCTAGAGAAAAAAAAGACTCAATAGAAATAATTAAGATAGGAAAAAAATAAATGCAATTAGAATCAAGCTATTTTACTATTTTATCTGCGATATTATTTTGTACCGGTTTGTTAGGAATTTTTTTGAATAGAAGGAGTATAATAATAATATTAATGTCTATTGAAATTTTGCTTCTGGCAGTTAATATAAACTTAGTAGCATTTTCTAATTTTCATGGTAATTTACAGGGGCAAATATTTACTATGTTTGTTTTAACTGTAGCAGCAGCTGAAGCAGCAATAGGCTTAGCCATAATAGTAATATTCTTTAGAAATAGAGGTTCAATAAAAGTCGAAGATGCGGAGCAACTAAAGGGATAAAATGAGTTTGCCAGTTTTTATATTTTTACTTCCTGCTTTAAGTTCTTTTATTTGCTTGTTTTGTATTATTTTTAAAAATAATAAAGTAGCACAAAACATATCTTCTTTCTTTTTAAGTATAGCTTCTATTTTATCTATATATTGTTACACTAAAATTAGTGATTATACAGGTACTTATGAACTTTATGATTGGTTGAATATAGGAGTAAATAAATTAAGTTTTTCAATATTTTATGATCCTCTGACAGCAATTATGTTTTTTGTGGTAAATACTGTATCTGCATTAGTACATATTTTTTCTATAGGATATATGTCTAATGATGCTTATAAAGCAAGGTTTTTTTGCTATTTATCATTGTTTACTTTTGCAATGTTAATTTTGGTAAGTGCTGACAATTTTTTGCAATTATTTTTAGGATGGGAAGGAGTAGGTTTGTGTTCTTATTTACTCATAGGATACTATTTCTCAAAACCTTCTGCAGGAAGTGCTGCACTAAAAGCTTTTTTGGTAAACAGAGTTGGAGATTTTGGTTATTTAATTGCTATAGCTCTAATATATAATTCATTTCAATCTTTGAATTTTAATGATGTATTTGCACAAGCTGAACTATTAATAGGAAATTCAATTTACCTTTTAGGTACAGAAGTTAACTTGTTAACTACTATAACGATGTTTTTGTTTATTGCCGCAATGGGAAAATCAGCTCAAATAGGATTACACGTATGGCTCCCTGATGCTATGGAAGGCCCTACTCCAGTATCAGCTTTGATACATGCTGCAACAATGGTGACCGCAGGTATATTTTTAGTTGCCAGATGCTCTCCTTTATTTGAATTAACAGAATTCACTTTAAGCTTTATAACTTATGTAGGAATAGTGACATGTATTTTTGCAGCATCTGTTGCCTTGATGCAAGATGATATAAAGAAAATTATTGCTTATTCAACATGTAGTCAACTAGGGTATATGTTTTTTGCATGCGGTATATCTGCATATAGTTTAGGTATTTTTCATCTAGTTACCCATGCTTTTTTTAAAGCATTACTTTTTTTATCAGCAGGGTCAGTAATACATGTTTGTCATCACGAGCAGAATATTAAAAAAATGGGCGGCCTTTATAAAAAAATTCCAATTACATATTTTTTAATTATATTAGGTTCATTAGCTTTAATGGGGGTTCCTCCATTTTCCGGATACTACTCTAAAGATTTAATATTAGAATATGCTTATTCCTTGCATAATTTAGAGGGTAACTTAGTTTATTATCTTGGATGTTTAGGAGCAATTATGACTTCTATATATTCTGCAAGATTGTTATATTTAACCTTTCATGGAAAAACTAATTTAAATTTAAAACGTTTTTCTGAGGTTAAAGAAGCCCCAAAAGTAATGTTGTTCCCTGTTTTAATATTATCAATAGGTGCTATTTTTTCTGGAATATATTTTTATGAAATAGTTAAATACAATACTTTTTGGAATAACAGTATCTATTTTAAAGAAAATATTAATTTTGTGGAAAGCGCTCACCACATTCCTTTCTTTTTCAAAGCTTTACCAATTATTACCGCATTGCTCTTTTCTATTATGGTCTTCATATATTTCAATAAGTTAAGTAATTTAATAAAAATCAATAGTAATTTATTTAAAATGCTTGCAACCTTTTTAAAAAGAAAATGGTACTTTGATGAAATTTATAATTTTATATTTGTTAAAAAGTTATCTAATTTAGCAATAATTTTGTGGCAGTTTTTTGATCAAAAAATTATTGATGGAGTCGGTCCAAAAGGACTATCTAACAAAATCTATTCCTCGTCTAAATATTTAAAAGATTTTCAAAATGGGAAAATATTTAGCTATGCTACTTATATGATTTTAGGTGTAATTTTGTTCTTTAGTCTAATTTTTGTGAATTATTAAGAGATTTACTTTGGTATCATTTCCTATATTATCCTCTATTATTATTACGCCGTTAATAGGTGCTATCATTGCATTATTTGTAAAAGGAGAAGAAAAAGCTATATCAAAAAATTTAAGAGAGCTAGCATTATGGACTAGCTTAGTTGAATTAGTTCTTGTAATTATTTTAATAATTCAGTTTGACTACAATAATTCAGCCTTTCAGTTTATTGAAAAAAAAGGAATTTTGAATAAATTTAGTATTAGTTATCACTTAGGAGTTGATGCTATATCCCTTATTTTTATACTACTAACAACATTTTTATTTCCTTTTTGTTTTTTTTATACAAAACTTTCTATTAAATTTAGGACGAGAGAGTTTGTTATTGCTATGCTTTTTTTAGAGGCTTTAACTATAGGTGTATTTTGTTCTTTAGATATAGTTTTATTTTATATTTTTTTTGAAAGCTTACTAATACCAATGTTTTTAATAATAGGAATATGGGGAGGAAAAAACAGAATTTTTTCTTCATTTAAATTTTTTTTATATACTCTAGCTGGCTCTGTTTTTTTTCTAATTTCCATTATATTTATGGCATATACATCTAATACAACATCAATTGTTGAGTTAGATAATTATTATTTTGATGTTTACATACAAAAGTGGTTATGGTTTGGAATGTTTTTATCCTTTGCTATAAAAGTTCCGATGTGGCCATTTCATACATGGTTGCCTGATGCCCATGTTGAAGCCCCTACGATTGGATCTATGATTTTAGCAGGTATCTTATTAAAAGTAGGAGGCTTTGCATTTCTAAGAATTTCACTTCCAATTTTACCAGAAGCCTCTTCCTATTTTTCAACTTTTGTAGTTTTTTTATCTGCTATTGCAGTTGTATATACTTCTTTAGTTGCTTTTGCACAGACTGATATTAAAAAACTTATTGCATATTCGTCTGTTGCTCATATGGGGTATGTTACTGCAGGTATATTTTCTTTAACAGAAATAGGTATACAGGGATCACTCTTTCAAATGATAAGTCATGGTATCGTTTCTGCAGGTTTATTTCTAAGTATTGGTATTTTATATGAGAGAACAGGTTCTAGAATTCTAAAAGACTATAACCTTTTAATAAAAAGTATGCCTATTTTTTCAGTCTTATTTATCATACTAGTTCTTTCTTCTGTTGGCTTGCCAGGTACATCTGGTTTCATAGGAGAGTTACTTGTAGTATTAGGCATTTTTAAAAATTTCTTGATTTTTGGCATATTTGTTTCTACTGGAATAATATTAGGTGCTATTTATATGATGTCACTAGTAAGAAAAATAATTTTTACTATAGATAAGGATATAATAGAAACAGCATTAATAGATTTAAAAGGGTTAGAGATATCATTAATGCTATGTTTAGTTGCTTTTACTTTATTACTTGGCCTTTACCCGAATATAATTTTAGGCTTTACAGAAATCTCAACTATTAATCTTTTAACAAATTTTAAATAAGCTATGGAAAATTTTTTTAACCCTGAATTATATTTGCCAGAAATAACTATTTTTTTTGGATCATTGCTTTGTATTGTTATTGGTGCATTTTCTAAAAATAAAAAATATAATAAGGTTTATATTTTAAGTCTATTTACTCTTTTAATTTCTGGCTGTTTTATACTCTTTTCTGATATTTCTTTTGAGGGCTCTAGTAATATTTTTGTTAATACAATTTTTACTAATATTGTTAAACTTTTTGTAATTAGTATCTCTATAGGTATTTTATATGTATCTCACGGATATATTAAAAATAATAAATTAAATTTATTTGAATATCCAATTTTATTTTTGTTCGCGATTTTAGGAATGTTGTTTATGGTTTCAGCTAATGATTTATTATTATTGTATGTATCTATTGAACTACAATCTCTATCGCTGTATGTATTAGTAGCCTTAAATAGAGACTCTCTAAAAAGCTCAGAGGCAGCATTGAAATATTTCATATTAGGATCAATTGCTTCTGCTATTATTTTATATGGTATTTCTATGACATATTCCATTACTGGAAGTACTAACTATGAAGTAATTTCAAGTTTTATTTTTGATAAAAGTAATTTTTTACTATCTTCATTTGGTTTGATTTTGATATTATCAGGATTAGCTTTCAAGCTATCCGCGGCTCCTTTCCATATGTGGACTCCAGATGTTTATGAAGGAGCACCTAGCTCGGTAACTACTATACTGATTACATTACCAAAAATAGTCGTATTAGTTGCTTTAATAAAGTTATTAAATAAACCTTTCTTTTTCTTTGAAAGTTTATGGCAACAGATAATTATTACAATTACAGTTTTATCCATGGCAGTTGGTTCTATTGCTGCATTAAGACAGGAAAATATTAAAAGACTATTTGCTTATGGTACTATAGCTAATATTGGGTATGTATTAGTTGGGATTATTTCTAACTCTGCATTAGGGCTATCTTCAGCCATTCTGTATTTAGTTATTTATACATTAGCATCATTAGGTGTATTTTCTTTTATCATGATGTTACGAAAGGAAAATACGCAAATATTAAATTTACAAGCTTTAGCAGGCTTTTCTCAATCTAATTCATTAGCAGCAGTATGTATGATTATATTGCTATTATCAATGGCAGGTATACCTCCATTTGCAGGGTTTTTTGCAAAATTTTATATATTCGTTTCTGCAGTAGAGTCTAATTTTTTATTTTTAGCAATTATTGGAGTAATTTTTAGCGTCATATCAGCTTTTTATTATCTTAAAATAATTAAAATTATGTATATGGATAACCAAGATGATAGCTCTTCATTTGAATTAGATAATAGAATGTTCTTGTTTCTTATTGTTGTATCTATAGCTATGCTAATATTTATTTTTTTTGCGAATGATTTAATTAGTTTTATTAATAGTTTAAATATTAGGAATAAGTGAAAAAAAATATTTACATAAATAAATCTACACCATTATTTTGCTTCGATATTCTTGATAGTACAATGAATGAAATTAAAAAAAAAAAATATAATATTTATAATGAAGTAGCAGTATTGGCTAATCAACAAACTCAAGGTCGAGGAAGAAGAAAAAATAGTTGGATTTCAGATAAAGGAAATTTATATTTATCGATAAGGTTTAAAAAAAAAATTGAAAACAATCACCACTTCATTACTTATGTAATGGGTATAGTACTTTATGATATCATAAAAAAATTTATATCAAAACCAATAAAGACATTTATTAAATGGCCCAATGATATATATGTAGATAATAAAAAAGTTTGCGGAATACTAATAGAATTTTTAAGTTATGGCAATAACATAAAAGAAATTATAGTAGGTATAGGAGTAAATATTAATAATAACCCTGAAAATTTAGATAAGACTTCAACTTTTTTAAAAAAGTACTGTAACTTTTCTATCGAAAGTATAAAACTAACTAAGTCCATTTTGATTGGAATTAATTCTTGGATTGAAGTGCTGAATGACAACAAAAGGATTATTTTAGAAGAATGGATGAAGAGATCTACTAAGTTAAATTCTAAAGTTAAATTTCATCATAATAATAAAATAGTAAAAGGAGTATATAAAGGTTTAGCTAAAGATGGATCAATTGAAATTTTAATGGAAAATAAAAAAAATAATTTTTTTAATTTAGAGTTAATTTAAAAATGTATTTAGTTGTAGATATAGGAAATACTAATATTGTTTTTGCTCTTTTAGATAAGAGTTTGGTGGAAAAGAAATGGAGAATTTCGACTGATATTAAAAGAACTAGTGATGAGTATTTTATTTGGTTGTCAACCATTATTAAAGATGTATCGAATATTAAAGCAGTGATAATAGGTTCTGTAGTACCTGAAGCAACAGAGGAGATAAAAAAATCGTGTTATAATTATCTTAAAAAGAAAGCATATGTTATTAATGAAGAAATAAAAATTAATTTTCCTATAAAGGTAGAAAATAAAAAGGAAGTAGGTACTGATAGACTTGTTAATTCATTAGCTGCGTGGAGTCTTTACAAAGAGGCTACTATTATAATTGATTTTGGTACAGCTACAACTTTTGATGTAGTTGACAAGAGTGGTGCATACGTAGGAGGTATTATTTGTCCTGGTATAAACCTATCTCTTCAAACTTTGCATTCTGCAGCAGCTAGGTTGCCTAGAATTGCAGTAATCAAACCAAAACAAGTAATAGGAAAGTCTACAGTTCAGGCAATGAGTTCTGGTATTTATTTTGGTTATATAGGGTTGATAAATCATATAATTAATTTAACCACGCTAGAATTGAAATATAAAACTAAAATTATTTTAACAGGTGGGTTAGCAGATCTATTTTCAGAAAACCTAGGAATAAATAATGTAATAAGAAAAAATTTGACTATTGAAGGATTGTATCTAGCTTATAAACAACACAAGGTAAATGAAAGTGATAAATAGCTTATTTAAAGATAAAAATTCAGACCATGCTTATTTTTTACCTCTAGGAGGTTCTGGAGAGATAGGTATGAACCTTAATCTTTATGGATATAAAGATAATTGGTTAATCGTTGATTGTGGAGTTTCTTTCAAAGATAGCAAAGTTATTGGTGCTGATGTATTTATGCCAAATATTGATGCCATAATCGAAAACAATCTAAATGTATGTGGAATGTTTATTACTCATGCACATGAAGACCACATAGGAGGAGTTCATCATTTATGGCCTCATATTAGATGTCCAATTTATACTACCCCCTTTTCAGGATATTTACTGAAGCAGAGGTTAATTGATTATGGTTTACTTGAAAAAGCTAATCTTAATATTGTTAATAAGGAATCAAAGTTTGAAATAGGCCCTTTTAAACTTGAGTTAATAAATATAAGTCATTCCATATTAGAAGCAAATTCTTTACTAATAACTTTAGGAAAGAAAAAGATTTTTCATACAGGAGACTGGAAGATTGATAATGACCCCGCAATTGGAAATAAACCTAATTCAAAAAGACTTAAAGAGATTGGAAAATCTGGTGTTTCTGCAATGATATGTGATTCTACTAATGCCAATGTGAAAGGTTTCTCAGGTTCAGAAAAGTCAATTGAAAAAGGTATTTATAATTTGATAAAGGGCTACAAGGGAAGAGTATTTGTAGCTATGTTTGCTTCAAATGTAGAAAGAATTTTAACACTATCTAATATTGCAAAAAAAACTAATAGGCAGCTAGGAGCAATTGGCAGGTCAATGTGGAGAATGATTAAAGCATCGAAGTCAGTTGGGTATTTAAAGGAAAAGCATATTTTTCACGAAGAAAGAAATTTAAAAAATTTTAGTGATCATAATTTTCTTGCTATTTGTACGGGATCTCAAGGTGAACCTCTAGGTGCTTTAAACAGAATAGCTGATGAAACTCATCCTCATATTAGATTTAAGAAAGGTGATAGAATTGTATTTTCTTCTAGAATGATACCTGGTAATGAGGTTAGTATTAATAATTTAATCAACAAATTAGTTTATAAGGGGGTAGATGTAGTTTTTCCTAAAGCTAAAAATATTCATGTTTCTGGACATCCTGGACAAGAAGAGCTTAAAATGATGTACTCTTGGATAAACCCATCTATTTTAATTCCAGTTCATGGTGAGGCTATTCATATTAAAGCGCATGCTGAGTTAGCAAAAAAAAATGGAATAGAGGAAGTTTTAAAAACCAAAAATGGTCAATTAATTAGGCTTTGTAATAATAAAGCAGATATCATTGCTGAGTTACCAACAGGAAAAATGGCAGTTAATGGTGATGAATTAATATCAACAGAAAGTAATTTTTTCAAGGAAAGAAAAAAAATGTTATTTAATGGTGTTGTAACAATAAACTTTGTTTTTTCTGATGTAGGAGACTTGCAGGAATTGCCTAGAATAAAATTTTTATCTGTGGTTAATAGCGTAGAGCAAGAACAGCTTATAGAACTTTCAGAGTATTTGAATGATGAAATCAAAAGTTTTATACCTTTTAATGTTTCTAAAGAAAAACAATTAAGAGATTATTTAAACAAAAAAGTTAAAAAGTTTATTATCAACAAATTCGATAAAAGTCCTTCCATAATTTTAGATATTATTTATATTTAATATGTATGTTAGAAAAAGTTAATCACATCGCAATTGCTGTTCCAAGTCTATCTAAAGCAATACTAAATTATAAAAGTACTTTTAATTGTGATATTTCTAAGCCTTTGAAGCTTATAGATCATGGAGTAACTACAGCTTTTATAACTTTGCAAAATACAAATATAGAATTACTTGAACCTTTAGGGGAAAACTCGCCAATTAGAAGGTTTTTGGAAAGAAATAATAATGGAGGTATTCATCATATTTGCTATGAAGTAAAAGATATAAACCTATCCATAAAAAGTTTAATTAAAAATAATTGTAAAATTCTTGGTGATGGAATCCCAAGAGAGGGCGCTCATGGAAAACCAGTTATATTTATTCATCCTAGTAATTTCAATGGAACCTTAATTGAATTAGAGCAGATATAATGTCTTTAATTGATATTTTAATTTTTTTCTTAGTAATCTGGTGGCCTATTTTTTTTATATTATTACCAATTGGATACGAACCTATTACTAAAGATAACGAAAAAACTGAGTTTGTAAGAAGCGCGCCAAAAAAACCAAAAATACTAAAAAAGCTTATATTTGCTAGTGTCATATCTTTTTTCATTACTATTATTATGTGGATGTTAGAATACTATAATTTATTTTCATTAAAGGACATTTTTTTATAGTATGAGAACTAGTAACTTTTATTTATTTCCACTAAAAGAAAATCCTACTGATGCTTTTCTGGCATCACACAAGTTAATGTTAAGAAGTAATATGATAAGACAGTCTGCAACAGGCATATATACATGGTTGCCTCTAGGCTTAATAGTTTTAAAAAATATTGAAAATATAATAAGAGATTTACATAAAGATTTTATGATCCAAGAATTATTGATGCCTACAATACAGTCTGCAGAATTATGGAAAAAATCTGAAAGATATTCTGATTATGGAAAAGAAATGTTAAGAATTTCTGATAGAAATAAGGCAGAACTTTTATATGGGCCAACAAATGAAGAACTAATTACTGATATAGTATCAAAAGATTTAAGGTCTTATAAGGACTTTCCTAAAATTTTATATCATATTCAATGGAAGTTTAGAGATGAAGTAAGGCCAAGGTTTGGCGTTATGAGATGTAGAGAGTTTTTAATGAAGGATGCATATTCGTTTGATACTAGTTATGAAAATTCATATTTATCTTACTGTAAAATGTTTCTGTTATATTTGAAAATTTTTAAAAAATTGGGAATAAATGCATTGCCTTTTGAGGCAGAAACAGGGCCTATAGGAGGAACTTTAAGTCATGAGTTTATATTAGAGACTGCCAATGGAGAGTCTGAAATATTTTATGATAAAACTATAAATGATATTGAATTTAAAAATATAGATTTCAATGATAATGAAAAAGTTAAAAAGTTAATTTTAGAATATTCCAATTATTATAGTAAAACCTCAGAAAAGCATAAAAAAAAATTTTTTGAAAAAAATGTAAAATTAGAAAACAGAAAATACTCTAAAGGAATAGAAATTGGTCATATTTTTTACTTTGGTACAAAATATTCTAAGAAGCTAAATTCTATGTTTTTAGATAATAATGGTAAATCAAATTTTATTTATAGTGGTTCTTATGGTATAGGCGTAAGTAGATTAGTTGCTGCTATAATAGAGTCTAGTTATGATGAAAAAGGTATCATATGGCCTGCAGAGGTTGCTCCTTTTAAGATAGGGCTTATAAATGTAAGGGTAGGAGAAAATTTATCAACTGAGTATTCTGAAAACTTTTATAAATTTTTTAGAAAAAAATATAGTATTATTTATGAAGACAGAGATATAAGGTTAGGGCAAAAATTAAATATTTTTGATTTGATAGGATTACCAGTACAATTAATTATTGGTGAAAAAAATATAAGTAATAATAATATTGAAGTAAAAGACAGAAAAAGTGGTAAGATAAGTCTAATAAGTAAAGACCAAATTGAGGATTATTTAAAAAAAAATTATGAATTTTAACTTAGAATCTTTTATAGCGTTTAGGTATTTAAAATCTAAAAGAGATGAGAGATTTGTATCAATTAGTTCCTTTTTTTCTTTTATTGGTATTACTATTGGAGTTGCCACTTTAATAATTGTTATGTCAGTAATGAATGGATTTAGAATAGAATTATTAGATAAAATTATAGGAATCAATGGTCATGCTGTAGTCTATCTTAATTTAAAAAAAAACAATAATATCAACAGTATAGTAGATAATATTCAGAATCTTCCTAATGTTGAATATGTTTCTGAAGAGCTAGAGTTTAATGCTATGATATCTTTTAATAAGGTTGCATCAGGCATATTAGTCAAAGGTATAAAAAAAGCAGATTTGCTAGAAAGAGATAGTATAGCTAATAATATAATCGAAGGAAACCTAGAAAATTTTAATAAAAAATCTATAGTTGTTGGTAGTAGGTTAGCATCATATCTAGGAGTCAAAGTTAATGATAAAATCACACTACTGACTTCAAATACAAATGAAACTCCATTTGGTAGTATTCCTATTACTGATGAATATAAAGTGATTGGTATCTTTGATGTAGGAATGTATGATTATGATAGAAATATTATATTTCTTCCTAGAATACAAGCTAAAAGTCTAATTGGTAGCGAGAGAGATGTTTCTCAATTAGAAATTTTTTTACTGGAAAGCAAAAAGTTGGATGATTCTTTACTAATGATATCAAATATTTTAGATAATAACGGAAAGGTTTTTTCTTGGAAAAGATTGCACAAAGAGCTATTTAATGCTCTCGAAATAGAAAAAAAAGTTATGTTTCTTATTCTATTTCTTATAATCTTTGTTGCAGCATTTAATTTAATATCTAGTATAATTATGATTGTAAAAGATAAGGAGAGAGGAATAGGAATTCTTAGATCTCTTGGTGTAAAAAGGTCTGAAATACAAAGAATATTTATTATCATCGGTTCAGTAGTTGGTTTTTTTGGTACTATAATAGGTACATCAATTGGGGTGCTTTTTAGTATTAATATAGGAAAGATACAAAAGTTTTTAGAGGACCTATTTGACAGCAATCTTTTTTCAGCAGAGGTATATTTTTTCAATATAATTCCGTCAAAAATTGATTATGAAGAAGTTTTTATTATTTTTTTAATTTCTATAAGCCTATCTATACTGGCTACTATATATCCTTCTTGGAAGGCATCTAAAATTGAACCTGCAAATGTTTTAAGATATGAGTGAAATTCTTACTCTAAAAAATATTTCCCAGTATTTCTATCAAGGAAAAAATAAAATCAATGTCCTTAATAGCTTAGACTTAGTTTTGTCAAGCTCTCAAAAAATAGCAATAATTGGATCTTCAGGTTCTGGTAAAACTAGTTTGCTTAATATAATTAGCTTGATGGAAGAGCCCAAATCTGGAAGTATTTTTTTGTTAGGAAATAGTGTAACTGAAACAAATGATAATGATAAATCGGATCTAAGAAAGGCTAATATTGGTTATGTGCATCAAAAAAATTCATTGTTAATGGAGTTTACGGCCTATGAAAATATTTACATATCATTATTATTAAATAATTATAATAAAAAATATGCAAAAGAAAAAACTTTGGATTTATTAGATAAAGTAAAAATGACGCATCGTCAATCTCATAAACCTTCTAGTTTATCTGGAGGTGAACAACAAAGGGTTGCTATTGCTAGAGCTATTTCTAACAATCCAGAAATAATAGTTGCTGATGAACCCACAGGAAATCTAGATGGCAAAAACAGCAACATGATTATAGATGAGTTATGTAAAATTACTGAAGAAAATCATTCCTCATTAATATTAGCTACTCATGACCTTAATGTAGCAAAAAAAATGGACTTTATTTTTGAGCTTAGCAACAAGAAGCTTAGAGTTCTAAATGACAGTTAATCAAAAAAGGTTTGTTCATTTAAAAGTGAGGTCTCATTACAGCATACTTGAGGGTTCAATGAAGGTAGCAGATATAGTTGAGTCAGCAAAAAAGATGAGGATGCCAGCTATTGCTCTTACAGATAATACAAACGTTTTTGGTGCCATGGAATTTACAACTTTATGTTTAAATAGCGGAATACAACCTATTATAGGATGTATCTTAAGAGTAAATATGGATAATACAAATCATAATATTGCACAATCTCTTAAAGAATATAATTTTGAAATAACTTTGCTTGTTAAAGATAATGATGGTTGGAAAAACCTCTCATCTTTGATTAGTAAAGCTTATTATGATTATAAAAACAAAGGGTCAAAATGTATAAATTTAAAAGGCTTAACTGATTATAATAAAGGGTTGATTTGTTTGTATAATGATTTGAAAATGATAGACAACAATCATAATTTATCTTATTCAGATAATAAATCATTATTACTATCCTTAAGAAAAATATTTGAAAATAGATTATACATTGATTTATTTAGAGACAATTCTGCAAACTGTTTAAATAAAGAAAGTATTCTATTAAAATTATCTTATGAATTAGATATTCCAGTAACTTGTAATAATGATGTTTATTTTTTTAATAAGGATATTTATGAAGCACATGAATGCTTTAATTGTATATCTCAAGGCACCACTATAGAGGATTCTAATAGAAAAAAAACTAATGAAGAATCATATTTTAAAGATTCTAGTTTAATGAATCAATTATTTTATGATATTCCGGAAGCAATAGAAAATGCAATAAATATTGCAAAAAGATGCTCTTTTATATTAAAAGAAAAAGACCCAAAGTTACCAAAAGTATTTACGACGAAGAATAACGATGAAAATAAAGCTTTAACATTTCAAGCTAATAAAGGCTTATTAAAGTGCCTAAATATAAACAATTTTAATTCAAATGATAAAAATTTATTAAATTATAAAAACAGACTAGATTATGAATTAAAAGTTATTTCTGATATGGGGTACTCAGGATATTTTTTAATTGTAAGTGATTTTATAAGTTGGGCAAAAAAAAATAGTATTCCAGTTGGCCCAGGAAGAGGATCAGGAGCAGGGTCTATAGTTGCTTGGTCTTTGAATATTACAAATCTTGATCCAATAAAGTATGGATTGCTTTTTGAAAGATTTCTTAATCCAGAAAG
>MDTC01062617.1_pt1 | contig 19543 bp, 8 predicted proteins | sample 811181 | NCBI WGS metagenome assembly MDTC01 (sample SAMN05326644, study PRJNA326480) | marine metagenome | isolation source: seawater | place: Pacific Ocean: North | collected 2011
CCAGACTTTAAAACTTTTACTAACAAGCCTATTATCATGAAAGACTTCTACGAAGTATCTGGATCAGATTCTTCTCGTATTGGTTGGGTAGAGGTTTCTACTGAAGGTGGACAAGGCGGATACTTATGGTACTTGAAAGCTGAGTCTGATACAAGAGCTCGTTTCACTGATTACGTAGAAATGTCGATGTTAGAATCTGTAAGAGGTTCTGGTACTAACGCTGTTGACACGTTCTTAGGTCAATCTGGCAACGACACTGCTGTAGGTACTCAAGGTTTATTTGATGCTATCGAAGACAGAGGTAACGTAACTTCAGGTATTACTGGCGTTAACGCTGCTACTGACCTAGCTGAATTTGACGCTATCTTAGCTGAATTTGACAAGCAAGGTGCTATTGAAGAAAACATGATGTTTGTAAATAGAGCTACGTCTCTAGCTATGGATGACATGCTAGCTTCTATGAACTCTTATGGTGCTGGTGGTACATCTTACGGTGTATTCAACAACTCTGAAGATATGGCATTGAACTTAGGCTTTTCTGGTTTCCGTAGAGGATCTTACGACTTTTACAAGTCTGACTTCCGTTACTTAAACGACTTGTCTACGCGTGGTGGTATTAATGCTGCTGCTGGTGCTAACGCTATTCGCGGAGTCATTATTCCTGCTGGTTCTTCATCTGTTTATGATCAAACTGTTGGAGCTTCAATCAAGCGTCCGTTTTTACACGTACGTTACAGAGCTTCTCAAACTGACGATCGTAGAATGAAGACTTGGACTACTGGTTCAGTTGGAGCAGCTACATCTTCTTTGGATGCAATGAATCTACATTTCTTAACTGAAAGATGTTTGATCACTCAAGGTGCAAACAACTTTATGTTAATGAAGTAGAAATACTTTTTAAGCTACCCTGCCTTCGGGTGGGGTAGTTTTTTATTAATTTTTTATTATATTATATTATGTCAAAAAAAGAAACAAAAAAGGTTGATGTAGCGCCTGAAGTAAAAGCTGCTAAAGAAACAGTAGAAATTATTGCTGAAAAGCCAAAGCTAAAAAAACCAGCTTGGGAAATAAAAGATAGGGTTTACAACTTAAATAGTAATAAAAAACCTTTATCTAGGATGATTAAATCTGCTGGAATATATTATTTTGACGAAGCAAAAGGCTACGAAAGAGAGCTTAAGTATTGTCAAAACCAAAGAACTCCTTTTGTTGACGAGATGACTGGCGATCAAAGACTAGAGCATATTATTTTTAGAAATGGAAGCCTTTATGTTGAAAAATCAAAAACCACGTTGCAAAAGCTTTTGTCTTTATACCACCCAGACAAGAATAAACTATACTCAGAGTATGAGCCTGTAAAAGAAGCTGCTAGCGAGATAGAAATACTAGAAATGGAGGCTGACGCAATATTAATGGCTAGAAGCATTGATATTGACACTGCTGAAGCTATAATGAGAGTAGAAAAAGGATCAGAAGTATCTAACATGAGTTCTAAGGAGCTTAAAAGAGATTTACTACTATTTGCGCGCAACAATCCTACTTTATTCTTAGAACTAGCTTCTGACGATAACGTAGTTCTTAGAAACTTTGGTATCAAAGCCGTAGAAGAAGGAATTATTAAGTTATCATCTGATCAACGTAATTTTATATGGGGATCTAATGATAGAAAAATAATGACCGTACCGTTTGATGAACACCCATATACCGCTCTTGCACATTGGTTTAAAACCGATGAAGGTATGGAGATATATTCAAACATTGAAAAGCGTTTAAACGCGTAACCATATATAGTAGAGCAGCCACTCTTCTGTAGGGTGGTTGCTTAACTATAAAAAAAACATACATGGCGGTAAATATAAACACGGTATATCAAACAGTGTTAGCTCTTGCTAACAAAGAACAGAGAGGTTATATTACGCCTCAAGAATTCAATTTATTTGCCAAAATGTCTCAAATGCAAATTTTTGAGCAATACTTCTACGACTTAAGCCAATTTAAGAGAGTTCCTGGAAATCAATCAGACTCTGCCGACATGATTGGATTAATTGAAGATAAAATAAACAGCAGGTATCTAAACAACACTTCAGGTTCTAGTAACAGCATTAGTCTTCCTAGTGATTTTTATAGAATTCACTCGTTAAACCTTCAGCTCGATAACTCTATTTATCCTGTTGACATGATGGAAAGAAAAAGGGCTATTCAAGTCTCACAAAGTGGTCCTTTAATTAGACCAACCTTAAGTAGACCTATTGCATACATTTACTCTAACACAATTCATATACTACCGCAGAACACTGGCGAAGGTAAATTAGCTTATTATGCTAAACCTCAAGATCCTAGATGGGGGTATGTTGTTATAGACGACAAGCCTCTGTATTCCCCAGGAAGTTCTAATAATTTTGATTTGCATGAATCTGAAGAGTTTGAGTTGATAATAAAAATACTTCAATTGGCAGGGGTAAGCATTAAAGACTTTTCTCTTGCTCAATCAGCTTCTCAAGCAGAAGTTAATACAATATCTCAACAAAAACAATAGTAAATGGCATATTTAGACGGACAAACTCAAAAAAGTTATTACGACAAAGAATCATTTGGTAGCTACCAATTTGTTTCTTTAGAAGACGTTGTTTCACAATTTATGGTTGCTTATGTTGGAGATGAAAAAAACATTAGAAAAGTAAGCAGAACAGATGTGGCCTTCCACGCTCAAAGAGGTTTGGCAGAGCTTACGTTTGATACTTTTAAATCTTTTAAGTCTCAAAGCATAAGTCTTCCACCTACACTAGTAATGCCATTACCCCATGACTACGTTAACTACACTAGGCTAAGCTGGTGCGATGCTTCTGGTGTTAAGCACCCTTTGTATAGAACAAACGATACAAGTAATCCTTTTGAAATAAAACAAGACGAAGATGGTCTTTACGATTTTCCGTTTCAACAAGAAGTATTTTCTAATTCTAACTTTACTAACGGGCTAAATGGATGGACTAAAAGTCCTCAAGTGGTTTTAGCACCTGGCGTTGGTGGTGTTCAAACAAGCATTAAAGTCGATGAGTCAGCGTCAAATCCTGTTGTTACTTTTAAAACAAACGCCAGCGGAGGACCTTCAAATGGTGGCTCTAGTTATGGCTACGCAACATACATCTACCAAGAAATAGACGCTTCTGGTTTTGATTACGTATCTTTTAAGGCAACAGCTACTACTACAGCGGCTTCAAGTATAACAATAACTCAAGCTGAGGCTGAAGCGGCTATAAACTACGCTATCGATCCTGTTTTAGGTGAAACCAGAAATATAGCTGGTACTTTTAATAAGCCAGGTAGCACGGTTAGAGTTGGACTTTCCACTCAGCCTCCGTCGGATGATATATCAATGCAGAATTATATTCATAATGGAGTCGTTCATTATACTTCTACTACCAATTCAAATCCTAGTTATTTTGACTTAGGTTACATAGAGTGGACGCAAGGTGAAACTGGCGAAAAAACTTATGTTGGTGAATCTTTAAACTTATCAGCTGTATCAGGACCGGTTTATCTAGTTGCTATCAGTATTATTGACCACGTAGACATAGACACCGTGAACTACTCAAGTAGCTTGCTTTTTGATACAGCGACTGTAGATGATATAGCTATTTACAAACTTGGTGCTACAACAACTTTAACGGAAGTAGAAAAAGGTATTTCTTCTACTTGGAAAAAATTTAAAAGCATTTCGCCGGCGGAATTAGAAAACGATAGCTACGCTAACAACGATTATCAAAGAGTTCCAGACGAAAAATATGGTATAGATCCAGCTCACGCTCAAACAAATGGATCTTTTTATATAGACGATAGAATAGGAAGAATACATTTTAGCTCTAACGTTTCTGGAAGAACTGTAATACTAGATTATATAAGCGACAGTCTTGGCACGGACGCTGAAATGCAGGTACACAAATTTGCTGAAGAGGCAATATATAGGTATATTAACTACGCTATACTTTCCACAAAGTCTAATGTAGCTGAATATGTAGTTAGAAGAGCTAAAAAAGAAAAATTCGCTGCAGTTAGACAGGCTAAATTAAGGTTATCAAGCATAAAATTAGAGGATATTACTCAAACACTTAGAGGTAAGTCTAAGCAAATAAAACACTAGTACATGGCGGAAATAAAAACTACATTTATTAAAGGTAGAATGAACAAAGACCTTGATGAGCGTTTACTACCAAAAGGTGAATATAGAGATGCTCGAAATGTTGAAGTGTCAACATCTGAAGGTTCTAACGTAGGAACAGTTCAAAATATAGTTGGCAACTCAAGGGTAGACAACCTTATACCTAGCGGTTTTAAATGCGTTGGCTCTATTGCTGACGAAGCTAATAATAAGTTGTATTGGCTAGCTTCTGGACTTGAAAAAGATATTATAGCAGAGTACGATGTTAGTTCTGGAGGAAACAAGCTAGTGTTTGTAGATGCAAACAAAAGAAACTCTAAAGCTTGTTTAAAATTTGGGCAAAAACTAATAACTGGAATAAACATAATTGATGATTTCATATTGTTTACCGATGGTGAGAGTGAGCCTAAAAAAATAAATATAAAGCGTAGCAAAATTGGAACTGTTGATATTGACAGCCATACTCTTCTTATAAAGAAAGACACAGATAATATAGCTGATAACGTAGGCTTGGTTAAAGAAGAGAACATTACGGTTATAAAGAAAAGGCCGTCAAAAACTTTAACCGTTAACATTAATAAAAAAAGCCAAAGTAAAGAAAAAGGTATATTTGAAAAAACATTTCCTAGGTTTTCCTATAGGTATAAGTACTCAGACAACGAGTATTCTGCATTTGGACCTTTCACAAGTCCTGTTTTTAGCGCTAACTTTACGGATGATTTTAATTCTTTAAATTTTTACAACGTAAAACAAGGTCACAACACGGCCATGATAAATACTATAGAGTCTATAGATCTGTCTGGAATTATTGACTCAGCAACACCAAGAGATGTTGTTAGCGTTGATATATTGTTTAAAAGAGAAGACTCAAACGTAGTTTATACAGTTGCTACTTTAAGCTTTGAAGAAATATCAAAAACTAGAAATATAGACGAATCTTTTGGTAAGTATACAGTAACAACAGAGAATATATTTGCAGCTGTAAATTCTAACCAAATTCTTAGATCTTTTGACAATGTTCCAAAAACTGCTGTTGCTCAAGAAATAGTAGGTAATAGAGTTATTTATGCTAACTATACTCAAGGGTACAATGTTGGAGAAGTTAAGGTAGACTCTGGTTACAGCGTAAGAAACACAAGCGGCGCAACGTTTTCTCAAGGAGGCTTAGAGTCTTTAAAGTCTCAAAGAGACTACCAAGTTGGCGTTGTTTTTGGCGATAAGTACGGTAGAGAAACACCTGTATTTACTTCAGACCAAGGATCTGTAACTGTTCCGTGGTACAATTCAAACGTAACTGATGGACCAAGTTTTTTAAGCTCGTTAATATTAACTTCTAGTATACCAACCCCAACTCCCGAGTGGGCTAAGTACTATAAGTTTTATGTAAAAGAAGTATCTGGAGCTTACTATAATTTATTGATGGACAAGGTATACCTGCCTAGTTCTAGTACTGACTACGAAAATAAAGAAGACCACGTATACTTGTCTTTTGCTTCTTCAGATATAAATAAAGTGTCAGATGAAGATTATATAATATTAAAAAAAGTATCTGAGTCTTCGGAAAAACACGTTACTGATGCAAACAGATATAAAGTGTTAGATGTTTCTGCGGAAGCTCCAGACGCCATTGCCTATATGTACTTAGATGTTGGCGTTGTTTCAAACAATGACGATAATAGTAACTTAGCTAATGCAAGTGGTAATGGCCTTTTTCAAGATGCTAATACTAGAATAGATTCTGAAACAGACGTTATTGAAATAGATAAAAGTACCTGGACAAGTTTTGGATACCCTGCTCTAAGAGGCGCGGGAGTAGAGACTGACACAGATAACATTTACATTGCTTGGAAAAAAGCAGAGCCTAGTGGCCGCGCTACACATTCTAGAAGATACAAAGCGGTCTCTGTAGAAACAGGTGACTCTTTAATAAGACTAAAGCTTGAAAAAGAAATAACAAAAGAAGACGCAACTTTAGCTGCTGGAGCTAATGCTTCATCTTTAAACGCGAACTTGGAATTTACTGTATTTAGAAAAGAAAAAAGAGAAGGAGAGGATTTTTCAGGAAAGTTTTTTGTTAAAATAATTGCCGATGAAGCATTAAAATCTAACTTTACCACAAGCTCTAACGCTTCTAGCTCAAGGTTTATTTCTTCTTCGCAAAATTTATTTTGGTGGGCCAATGCCCTTAGCTTAGACAGCCAAGACAATATAGGGTTAAACTCTCAGTTTTTTCCTAGCTATGGAACTGCTCCTGACGATACGCCAGATGAATTGTCAGGGGTTTTTGATGGATCAACTAACTCCGCGGTAGAGTGGGACGAGTTGCTGCTAAATTATAATAAAGCTATGTTTATTGATCACATGTACATGGCTGGAGCTAGCTTAGACAGCACTGGGTATGCTAAAAACACTGGTCAAGGCGTTGTAGGAAGTGGAATTTCATATCCAGAAATAAAGTGGTCTACTGAAGCTGAAGGAAACTGGGATATAGCAGAAGACGGATCTTGGTCTGTTTCTGACATTGAACAAGACAACTGGACTGATAATATTGTTAACGGTATGTCTGGTATAGTTGAAGTTGGGCAAGGTTATGTTTCGGGTCCTGGTGCTTGGAAAAAAGACTTATATTCTAACGAGATTGATACTGTGTATGGTGAAGATGATGGTGGAAATTTTATGCATTTTTCTTTTTTTGCACCAGGAAAAGACTTACACGACGACGACTTTAACGGCGCTAATGATTTAGCCAATGCCGATATAAGCGGAGAAAACAGCGTAGCTAGAATGCTAAAAGGTATATGGGGTGGAGGAGCTTTTACTAAGGCTAATGGTGGAGGATTTGGAGATCTAGGTGATGTTGTTGAGTTTGAAGGAAACTACATCGACGAACAAGCTGCCGCAGAATCACCAGGTGAAGGCATTGGACAAGGATACGACATAGAGTATAAAGAGCAGCACGAAAGACAGTGGGATCCAACGTATTCAACAAGTAATCACGACTTAAATGGACCATCTATAGATACCAACGAAGAGCTAGAAGAATTTATAGAAAACATCGCAATAGGAAGCAAGTTTAAGTTCTCAGCTGATACTAGCGAAGAGATATATACTATAATAGATGTTTCTATAAAGCACATCTACAATCATACGCCATGGAGATCAAGATGGATAAACGATAGTGTTAATGGAATATCAAGAGCAAATGATAGCGTTGAAGAAGCGGCTGTTGCCTGGGCTACTGCTAAAGAAAGTGGTGTTGATCAAATTCCAGATGCAACTTTAAACAACTTAACCCCCGGCGAATTCTTAGCTAAAAGAATAGTTGACTTTGGCAAAGCGAGCAATAGAAGAACGTGCTATATAATAAGACTTGACAAAAACCCGGCTAGCGGTGATTATGCTTACAATCCACAGAATGGTGGAAGTGGTTTTCCAGATTTAGACGATGCTACTAAAATGCAGTTTATAAACTCAAGCGCTCAAGCAGAGTCTGGTTTAGCTAAAAATATTTCAGCTTTATTTGAAACTGAACCTAAAGATTCTTTAGATTTAAACTTGTTCTACGAAGCTAGTCAGGCTATACCAACTTATATTAGTTCAGCAGAAGAAGGTGTTGAGCTAGCTCCAGTTGGCTGTAGAGTAGAAATGGTTGCTCTTCCGCAGGCAAAAAGAGGTGCTCATGTCATAAACGAAAATTTAATATTAAGCAGTTGGAGTGAGACGGTAGACGGTCAAATTTATTTTACGGTTATTAACGAAAAAAACTTAGAAGAATATACTATTTCAACCGAAGAAGATGGTGTTGTAGATCAACAAATTGACGCAGAATCTTACCAAAACCCTGGGTTGTCAAGTTACAACTGGGCTGTACCTGTTGGAAAAACTTTTAATTACGCTAACAAAAATGGCCTCGCAATAAACTACTCAGGTGTTAGAGTTAGATTTTACAGACCTGATGGCAGCTATACTTCTTGTAGGCTTTTAGACAACAACGACTCTATAAACAATGCGGGAAGCTCAATATTAGAACACGGCAATAGGTACGCTTTTGTTATAGATAAAAATATAGATTCTTCACTTCAAACTGGTATTGATTGGTTTAATTGTTATTCCTTTGGAAACGGAGTAGAATCAAACAGAATTAGAGATGATTTTAACTCTCCTTCAATATCTAATGGAGCTAGGGTTTCAACAACAATAGAAGAGCCATATCCTTTTGAAGAAGAAAGAAAGTTTGGATTAATATATTCTGGGCTTTATAACGGATCAAGCGGGCTTAACAACTTAAATCAGTTTATAACAGCTGAAAAAATTACGAAAGACTTAAATCCAACGTATGGTAGTATTCAAAAGCTTTTTTCAAGAAGATCAGACTTAATTGCTTTTTGCGAAGATAGAGTAATAAAAATATTGGCTAACAAAGATGCTTTGTTTAACGCTGATGGCAACGTTAACTTGGTTGCTACAGAAAACGTCTTGGGCCAAGCCTCGCCTTTTGTTGGTGAGTTTGGTATATCTAAAAATCCAGAATCGTTTGCTAAAGAATCTTATAGAGCTTATTTTACAGATAAAAGTAGAGGCGCTGTTCTTAGGCTTTCTATGGACGGTATAACTCCTATTTCTGAAGCTGGAATGCATGACTATTTTAGAGACAATATTCCAAATGCAGGAACTCTATTAGGTACTTTTGACGAATACAAAAGACAATATAATATTTCTTTTGGCGAGCAGCTTTACAATAACTTGCTTTCAAACTCATACTTAGCAAACGGTGAAACACTTAGCTCTAGCGATCAAACATTTCAAATAGTTCAAGGTAGTAACTTAAACTCTGGAGAAGACTTCACCTTAGTAAACATAAACTCTTTATACTTAGACGACAATACATCTCCAGTAGAAAACGAAACTTTTTCAGCTTCTACTCAAATTTATAATTGGCCAGCTATATATGCTGGTGATATGAGCTCGTATTATGACGCAACAGTAACTTCAGCGGCGTCGCTTGAATACACTTTAACAACTAGTACTTACGGAGTTACCAATGCAGGCGAAACCATAAGCGTAACTACAACCGAAGACGTTCCAGCTGTTCTAGGAAACTATCCACAATACGGTGGGCATGGAGGTTATATTTCCAGAAATGAAGATAACCCTTACACTACAGGCATGTCTTCAGATCCTTTTTCAGATAGTGGATACGATCAGTATCACTCAAACTGCAAATATTATCGTTCTTCCACTAATTATATTAAGTGGCACAGGACTTTTTATGACGATACTATTTATGCGTCAGACGGCGGCAATCAGCTAAGCGAAGATATTAATGGTATACTTTTTACTGGAGCACCAGCAAACAATGCTCAAGCGGCTTTTTACTTTCCATATTCAGCAGAAATAAACGGTAGCTTTTACACAAGTAACAACTATAACCCTAGTTCTTTTGACGATGGGGCTTGGGGAGCTACGAATGGGGATGTTACTTCTGCTCAAATAGAGATAGGTGGCACCGCTCCTAGCGGTGGGGCTTATTGCAGAAATGTTTACAACGGAGAAACTATTCTAGTAAAGCTAAATTATCGTCTTAGAAAACAATGGATTTCTTCTACGCCAGATTGGGCGGAAGGAGCTGGAGATATTACTGTTGCTATATGCGATGGCACTGCTGAAGCTGGATCGCTAGGCATTTGCAGTAACGTTTCAGAAGTTGCTGGCGCTTATTTTCAAGCCGGCGGCGGCACATTAACAACCAACGCATACGCACTCTACGGCGACTCAGGCTCATCAAACGCATCTGGCACTATTGATTCTTGGAATCATATTTATAATGGCGTTACTGGCAATGGTAGTGAATTTGAAGGATATTTATCAGATGCTTTAGTTAATTATTCTAGCTACGAGAACATATCAACAGGCAATATAAACAGTTCACTTACGTATGAAGATCTTATTAAAGTTGGTAACATTTATTCTAGCGAAGCTAAACTTACATATAGCACCAATATTCTCCGTTTTAATCCTCCAAACAATGCATATGATAGTGGATTTTCTTCAGATGCCGACGCAATAGACGACTTGTGGGAGTGGGACGATAGTGTTAGTTATGACCAACAAGGACTCCACTCTCCTCGATACAGCAAAATAAGAACTGTTATTTTTCAGTTTAGGCTATTTGATCAAGATGATCCTTGGACTCCTAAGAAAATAATAACGCATGTCAATGCTAAAATTTCGTGTAAAACAAACTCTACAGACGGAGTGCTTATAACTGGTTGCGCTATGTGGAAGCAACAGCCTTTAACTAGTACTGGTAACTTTTACGTAAGTCCTACCACTCAAGAAATTACAAGCATTGTTGCTGCCGACCCTGTTTACGGACTATTAAGCACTACATCAGAAAATATTGCACTAACAGATAGCGCAGCTATAACTCAATACGAAACAGATCCAGATTTAAGCTCTTTAGAAGTTACAACTGGAAACATTAACACAATTGGAACTCAAATCACAGCGTCAGGTATAGTTTATATTCCCCAAGGAGTTGTTGGCGATGTAGAACAGCCAAATTCAACTACGCCTGGTTGGGATCCAAACGTAGGAACTAATGGAGGTATACCTGCTTGGGCGGAAGTTAAGCATTATCTACCTTCTAATTTTCCTAGCGGAAATGCTTTTGTTAACTTAATAGCAGCTAATGAAGCTAACTATGGACTAGCTAACCCAGGTCAAAATCAAACATATACGTATGGTTCGGCGAGTAACCCGCAGACTGGTCACTATAGAACTGGTACTTCAAATGGAGTTGTTGAGTATAATCAGTATAATTATTCTGATCAGCTTTTAAATTCTATAGGCGCTCCAATGAACAGTATACAAACTGGACCGCAGGCAGGAGCAACATACTCTACTTTAGAACAGGGAACTTTAAGCCAAGGCGCTATAGAAATAGGTGGTGGTGATAGTCAATCTTGCAACTTTACCTACGATCACCCAGCAGGCGAAGCTTTGTTTGAAGAAGGTAATTGGTATTTAGTAGACTTAGAGTATGATGGATCGCCAACCTTAGCATACGCCGCAAACGGCCAATTTAGAGTTAACGGAGGAACTGTAGGTGTTTTTGGATGCTTAGATCCTGGTATAGCTGAATTGTGTTATGGTGAAACTCAAGACGACGCTCCTCAGTCTTCATACTATCCTTATGGTGCCTATGGCCAGGTAGTAAACTACCCTCAATTTGGTGAAGCTGATCTTTTAATGCTTCCTACTACAGCTACAGAGTATGGATCTGGAGACAAGCCTGTCTTAAGAGCTGTTTTTAAAGCTCAAAGTAACACAAGTTTAAATTTACAAGAACTTAAAATAAGAGGATATTCAATTAACCCAGCGGTTACTTTTAAATCTATAGTTGTTATAAATATTTCACAGCAAGCTGACAATGGAGGTTTTTCTGAGTTTTGGCAAACTAACTCAACAATACCTTTGCCAAACGCGCTATCTCCTCTAACAACTTATTATTCTAACGACCAGTGGGTTTGGGAATTACCTCAACAAGGAGGTGAGTTTGATCAAAGCCAACAGCTGCTAAACAACATATCTTACGAATTTAATGACGAGTTTATTGAGACTAATTCCAATATCTATACTGTAGAATACAAGATAAACTCTACGCCAAATAATTTGTTTTCTGGAAACTATACCTTGGCTATAATGCTGCCTGTGCAAGAAGATGGACTTTCTAAAAAAATAGTAGTTGATGGAAACTTGGGTGTTGATGTTGCACAAGGAGTTCATAAATTTACTTTTGACACTTCTAATTTTCCATCGTTTAACCAACTAATTGACAATGGGTCGGTGGTTAGTTATTTTACTGACGCCTTATCGCAAAATACTAATGGTGTTGAAAATGGTGTATCTATACAAGGCTATGGCCAAAACTTTAACATGGCTTTAGACTACTTTAAAATATATTCGGGATCCTTAGTGTTAAGCGGTGGTAACATTGGCGGCTGGAACTTAAATTATATAGACTATGATCTTAATGTTCCAAACCAAAACGATCAAAACCTTTGGGTGCCAAACTCAACAACTCCAATAACGTCTGAGCCTTTTGTTTATTTTGAAAACGAAATGGCTATTTTTGAAGACGCTCCAATAGGAACTCAGCTTTACCAAACCTTAGATCAAGACATAAATTTAGGAGAGAAATACAATATTAAATTTAATCTTGTTAATAATGGGCAATATTTTGAGGCCTATTACTTTACGCCTAACAGTGTTCAAGGTAACGCAACGGGTTTTAGGCTTTTTAATCAAGCAAGTTATGTATATAACTTCGCCACGAACTTTAGTGTTAGTAAAACCGTAGAGATCGTAGACATGTCTAATACCACAAACTTTATAAATCTGCAAACGCAAACCCCTGTAGCTGGCTACTTTACACAACTTGGCTTTGACCCTTCCAGAGATATGGTTGGCGCTTTGGTAATAAGAATAGCAAAGCAATCAAACAGCGTGTATACAGAGCTTGGATTTAGTGATCCCGCAACTTTCAACGGTACTATAGACAATATAACGTTTACACAAGTCAGCACTGAGTACACAAACAATGAAACAATCTCATACAGCGAAGACGTCAAAGGTTGGGTTAGTTTTAAAGATTTTACAAACAACAGCGGCAAAGGCCTTGAGTCTGGGTTAAGCGTAAGCAAAAAGTATTTTACTTTCAACAATAGTTATTTATATGAGCATTATAGCAATAGCAACTACAACTTATTCTATGGTCTTCAGCGAGAGTCGTCTATTAAAGTTATATTAAACGATTCTCCTGGAACTATTAAAGAGTTTAAAACGCTAAATTACGAAGGTACTCAAGGCAGATTTAATAATCCAACGCTTTCTTCAAGTAACTTTTTAACAGAGCCTCAGCAAGGTTGGTATGCTAGTAGTGTGTTTACAAATCTAGGTAAAGGAAAAGTTAAAGAGTTTGTAGAAAAAGAAGGCAAGTGGTACAACTATATTAGTGGCAACGACACGCTACTGAATAGTTTAGAAAACTTAAACGTTCAAGGATTAGGAACAATATCATCAACGCCTATATTGACGCCAGGGCAAGATTTAGATGTAGAGTAATATAAAATAAAAACAATGTTATTAGAAATAAAAAGCTTAACGATAAGTTCAAACGACATACCTGAAATTGGCGCCTCAAGAAACTTTAAAGTAACAGGTGACAACGGAGCTAGATTTATTATGGTTGTAGCTGACGGCACCGGTAAGTTTTATGACTTTAAAACTAACACATTTTCTTTAGGGCACTCTTCAAGCAAGGTTTTAAGATCTTTTGTTTCCAACAATTATTATAGCGGTTTTATCCAGTTTCCAAGCGTGAGTGGAGCTAATTACAATGTTATATTGACAGCAGACCCTGCGGAGGATGTTGATTTTGGCAATAAAACGTTTATTAAAAAAGGAGTTATAGTTAAAAAAATAAAGCAACTAGGAAACGTTACGCTAACTATTTCTTTAGCACCAATAACAAATACGTCTTCTTATAAAACTCTACCTGATAATATAGTATCAGAAAATAATTCTGCAATATCTGGCTCTATAGATGTTCCTATTGAATACACTATAGAAAATGCGGAAACAGACGCTAATGGGTTTGGTTTAATAACACCTGATGGAGTTGATGTTAAAGCTGGTGAATTTGATGCCATACTATCTGATAAGTGTTTTTACGCGGAAGCAACTACTAGTGTTGTTGGAACAACAAGTAGTAGCAATTCGGTTATTGTAAGCTCTATTGATAACATAGAGATTGGTATGACACATAGCGGTGGCGGAGTTGTAATTAACATTGACACAACTACTAAGAAGGTAACTTTTAGATCTGCTCAAAGCTTAACAAACGGCGCTGCGATAGTGTTTCAAGCTAGGGGTTTGGCTCAAATAAACAGCGCGTTTAATTGCAATATATCGGCTTATCTTAGTTTTCAAAATCATCCAAAGACATACACAGTAAGAGGTTCGGTAAGCTCGAGCACTACTATAACGCTTAACGGAACTTATGGTATACCAGGCGGTGACGTGGCTAATTACTTTGGTAGCGGAGTGAACAATTCTGGCACAAACACAATAACCAGAAACAGAACTGCTAGCGGCAACAATGTGGCTTCGGCCTCTGCAGGTGAAATAGTAGGAACGTTAGCTCAAACGTTTAAAGGGGGAGAGAAAATTTTTATATCACACGTAAAACATCCTTTTCAACAGGTGGTTGCAAATTGTGATATTGGAGGTGTAATTACTATAAACAAATACCCAAGCGCGGATTTAACTTTAAAGCTTGATTTAGACACAGCTTTTACGCCGGGTGTAACAGCATAAAAAATACAATATGGCAATATACACAGTTAAGTTACAAGAAGATTTAGACTTCTCTATAGGTATTGGAGATGTACTATATTATATTTCTTTTGATCAAATGGCGTTGACTACAGTATACGACGTATCTTCAGGAATAGATGTTGTTCAAGACGTACAAGTAGCCACTGAAGACTCAATAAAAGCTTTAGGAACTATCACTCGTATAGGTCCAATAGAGCCTGTTCTAGGAGCAGGTATTGAGTACGTTGTAATTACTCCAGGATTATTAAAGCAAGAGGTAGAGTTTGATTCCATTGCATCAGCAGAGGATATAGCGCTTATGACAGAAAACGATTTTTTGTTTTTTAGAAAAAATCAAGTTGTAAATAAGTCTGGATTAAAAGGATACTATATGGAAATAGATTTTAAAAACAATAAAAACGCCCCTGTAGAGCTTTTCTCTATTGGGTCTAACGTAGTAGAGAGCAGTAAATAGCATAGCGTTAGTGTAACTATAAAAAGATAAAATATAATAATATGGCAGTAGGTAAAAAATCATACGGCAAAAAAAAAGAAAAAGAAAGTCCGTTTAAGGTATGGCAGTACGTAATTCCAGCGGCATTAAGCTACCTATCAGCTAAAAAAGGACAAAGACAAGCCTCTAAGTTTCGTAGAGATGATCAAGCTAAGTTTGATGAAATGAAAGAATCTTACGAGGCGCTTGAGTTTTCAAACCCTTACGAAGGATTAGAAAATCCTTACTCTGACTTAACAAACAACGCAGCTGGAATGACTAATCAGTTTTCCGGACTTGACAATCAGTTTTTAAACATGACGAGCCAAACAGCTGGCCTACAAAATCAGTACGGAGATTTACAAAATCAATTTGCTGGGTTGCAAAATAGATTTGAAGGAGCAGAGAACATGTATGAAGATTTGCGTGTTGATACTAGAGCTGCAGACTTTGCTAGAGAACAGTCACAACAGTCACAAGCAAATATATTAAGCCAACTTAGCGGAGTAGCTGGTTCTAGCGGAGTAGCTGGATTAGCTCAAGCAGTTGCCGGCGCTGGTGTTCAACAAGCTAGACAATCATCTTTAGATATAGCACAGCAAGAAAGGCAAAATCAAATGATGGAAAGACAAGAAAGTGCTAGGCTTCAGCAAATGCAGCTTGGAGAATCTTCAAGACTAGACTCTCTTAAAGCACAAGAAACTTCAAGGCTAGAGTCATTGAGAGCTGGTGAAGATTCAAGACTACAGCAATTGCAAGCTCAAGATAGAAGTAGAATACAACAACTACAGTTTGGCGAAGCTAGTAGATTACAACAGTTAGAAGCGGCAGAAGCTTCAAAGATGCAAATGATGACAGCCGCAGAACAAAGTAGATTAGATCAAATGATGGCAAGCGGTCAGTTTCAAGTAGACATGCTAGATCGCAAAGGTCAAATGTATGTAGAGCAGCAAAACGCTAGACGTATTGAAGCTATGTATGGTTTAACGGCTAGTAATTTATCTTCTTCAACTCAGTCTTACAACACGGCTAGCACAGCGGCTAATAGCGCTTTAGGAAACTTTGCTTCGCAGGCATTTTCTGCTTACGCTAGTGGTGGTGGTAATAGTGATCCGTTATATTCTAATATGGAACTTGCGCCAGGTAGCACGCCGAATAATTATGTTATGACAAATTCGTTTAACCCACAATACACTAGTCCAATCAGTGGTCAGTACGACTACGGAAATACTTATGATTTACCAGGATAAAAATTATGGCAAAGAAACAAAAAAAAGATCCATCAGACTTAATGCAATACGACTTTTTACCTCAGGTTAATCAACCAGCGGGTGGAGGCTTGTACAAGCAGTTAGCACAATTAGGTCAAGTTCAACGATCAGAGCCGTTACAACAAATTGTAAATACTCAAGCGTTGATTACGCCTTTAACTACAATGCTAGACGCGGCTAACCAAAAGATGATTGACGGTATGGCTGATTATAATAAAGCTAATCCAGATCTTGACGAATCACAAATGTTTGAGGGTACTGAAGATCTTGTAGCTGAAAACATTCAGTCAAACACTACTAAGTTTAAAGAGCTTAATAGAAAGCTAGCTTACATGAATCCTGGCAGCAAAAAGTATTCTGAAACTGTTTCAGAAATAAACGACTTAAGCAAAAACAACATCAACTTAAGAGATGACAATAAAAAGCTTTTAGCTATAAGAAATATTATAAAAGAATCTGATATACAAGAGCTTTCAGGTAGCAACGCACCAGAGTTAGCTTTGATGTATAGCAACATTCAACAAGGTGTTAAAGACAATTTTAAAAACATAGACGGTAAGCTACACTGGGTGCACCCTAACGATAAAGATGTTGAGCCAATAGCTGTTAGCTCAATATCTGCCGATGGCCCAGAGATGACAAACGGAAAAGCATTTGTCCAAGCAAACAAAATGATGATGAGCGTAGCACAAACACCTGCTAGCCAATTGAATACACAGAACTTAAATTTTCAAGTTGGAACCGTAATGTTCAAGGAAATAGGTAACGATGGCGTCAAGTCTTTAATATTTGACGGTATGAACCCTGCCAACACTCCTTACAGTAAAAACGGGGCAATGTTCAATACTACTGAGTGGTGGAACGGCTATGTTAAATCCATGGGCATTGAGCCTAACAGCGCCAAAGCTATAGATCTTATGAATGACATTAAAAGAAAAGGTGTACTACACACTCCTGAAGGCGGATCTAGAGTATTAGAGCATTTTCAAGCTTGGTATGTTGATAAGCTTCAAAAGGTTAAGAAAACAGGAAAAGGTGTTTTAGATGATACTGATGAAGAGGAAAACTCTAATCTTCCTTTTAAGCCTACAGCGGCTTACGGTGCATACGAGGCGGGAAGCATAAGATTGACAGGTGATGGATTAAACAAGCTATCTGACGATTTACTAAGTGGATCGTTAAACACTAAAAACGGTACGTTTAACGTTGATCTAAAAACAAATATATGGACTAATGATAAAACTGGTAAAACTATGTCGGGTGACCAGGTTCTAGAGGGGATGCAACAAAGCTTAGACAATAACTTTCCAAACTCTGGATACAAACTAAAAGCACACACTCACTGGCAGCAATTTAGAGGAACTGAAGGTGGTAAAGGAAATGATAGTGATAGCACTTACAACTCAGAAGACATAACGGCTACTATTAAAGGAAGTAACAACGACAGGCAGGTAATGAACAAACTAAAAAATAAATATAGTGACAAGTTTGACTTTGATGTTGACATAACTGATGGAGAGTATGTTAGAGTAAAGCTTAAAGGTGTTGATGGAGTATATAAAAGTATATTTGTTGACTCTAAGTTTTCTGAGAATCTAGCTGAATACATGAACAAAGTTGTTTTATTAAATCCCGCATCTTAAACTTATAAAATATGTACGAATTAAATGGTAGCATGCTATCTTTAGAAGATCTTAAAGAAGGAGCTGAAATATACGGTATGGAGTTTGAAGAATATTTAAACGTCATGAAAACTAAGGGTCTTGTGGAAAAGACAGACGGTGTTGCAGTAAACGATGCAGCTGTAGCGCCGCAAGCAAGTACGGACTTAGCATCGGAAAGTATTTTTTCGGAATTACCAGAAGTAAGTAAAGAAGACGTAGGGTTAAGCGAGAAGCAGTTTGTTTCTAAGTTTAACAAAACGTATGACGGCTTAGGTTTTACTGCAATAGAAGCCACGTATGAAGACGTTCAGACTATAGGAGCTGAAAAGATTGGTGGCGTAGGTTTTGGTTTTGGCGACGTAAGCGCCTTTCTTAGGGGTAAAGACTCTGATTACAAAAGTATAAGAGATTACGTTACAATACTATCACCGCCTGACGAAAATGGTGTTAGACAGAGAAAAACAGTGGAAGTAGACGAGGACTTTGCTGGATTTGCTACGCCTGGCGCTAAAGTTTCAACTAAAGAAATATCTGATTTTTTAGAAGCTAACATAGACAAAGCAGAAGTAGACAAAGAAGCATATAGCTTTGCTTGGAACATAGCTAACTCTACACCTATAGAAGTAGACGGTAAAATTAAAAAACTAGAAGACTTGAGCTCTGAAGAGCTAACAGATCATACTGACAAGCTTTTTGCAAATATAGTATCGTCAGGTAAAATACCTGGGTTTGACAAGGTTGTAAAAAACATAAATGAAGATGTTGAAGCCTTCGCTGCTGATCAATTAAAAACAATACAAGAAAAAGTAAGTAACGGCGAGTTAACTGTAGAGCAAGCTCAGGCTCAATACCAAGCTAATGTTGACAAAGAGTTTGACAGATTATACGATGAAAGTCCTGAGTGGGGTAAAATACTTACTGCGCTAGAAAAAGGTGTTGGTACAAGATTTAAAGGTGATTTTAGTGACAAGCTTAGAACTGAAGCTGAAAACGAAAAGCTACCGGCTTGGGTTGTAAACAACTTTAGCGAAGACTTTGTTAGGCAAGCTTATGTTACAGCTAGAATAAAAATGCCTAAAGCTCTAGCCGAAACGCGGATATTATTTAGAGCTAACGAAATAGGCAATATAACTGAAGAAATAAAAGAGCTTTCAGAGTTAAACCCTAACAATAAATATAAGGCTTCGTTCATAACTAACGTACAGCCACAGAGCAGCAAAGATGAAGATCTAACAAAACAAACTGTTGGTAGTAGATTAGAATATTTAGGTAAAAGAAAAGCTGAATTAACTCAAAAAGTTGTATACGACTTAATACAACAAGATGGTTATCAGAAAAGGCTAAAAGACATAAGAGTGCCATCTGCTTTTGGCAAAACAATAGACGATCCAGATCTAACTTTAGATGAGTGGCAAGGTATGCTGGGTGATCAAGTCGTGCAAATGCTAGGGGCGTTAGTAAGTTTTGGTGGGTCTACGTTTGTTCAAGAAGGTGGTGGAGCTGCTATGGAAATAATAGAAATAGAAGCAGCTAAGAAGTTAGCGGGCAAAATGACTGCTAAAGATTTCTTTGGAAAAGA
>MDTC01076191.1_pt1 | contig 19532 bp, 7 predicted proteins | sample 811181 | NCBI WGS metagenome assembly MDTC01 (sample SAMN05326644, study PRJNA326480) | marine metagenome | isolation source: seawater | place: Pacific Ocean: North | collected 2011
CCGGCCCCACGGGCCGGCCCCACGGGCCGGCGCCGGGCCGGCCCCACGGGCCGGCCCCACGGGCCGGCGCCGGGCCGGTGTGTAAAATCTTGTGCCCGTGTAGATGTCGACAGAGCAGCTGCCTATTAAGCCCACCAAGACGGTATGCGGCATGTATTCCGTTCTGATTGTCTTTAAGTGCTAAGCGTCATGATAATTAATATTTTAAATTATTAGAAAATGCCACAACATACTCACTTCCTATAGACGTTACTATAGTTGCTGAAACCGCGAGAATGTGCCATAGCGCATGTGATGTAATAACCCAGCCTCCGCAGACACCTGGGTTCTTGTTGTAACACACGCAGCTAGGTTTCTTGTCATTTTCAAACCACGCGTCAGGGTAAAGAATAAAGTTGTCAAGGATCATTCCGCTCACCAATATGGTTGTTCCCGCAACTCTTGATCCAACAAAAACCCATGCGCAGTCTTCTTCTAAGTTTTCAAAAGCTAGCGTTGCCACCAAAATCCAGGAAAATGATAACGCCGTACCGGCGGCGGCGCGAAGGCTGCTGTGCTCCAAATCTGTGTTTGTTGACCTAGCAATTCCAAGGTTACATTTTGTTTCAAGGTATGCAAGGCGCGTCTCTTCCACTGTTAAGGTAGTCCGCCTGATCGCAAAGAATAGTAACAGGATAATCATTGCAATGAACACATCGGATACTGCTTGAAAGCGCAAACCTTCAAGGTTGTTGGAGACTATCGCGAGGTCAGACAGAGTGCCAAACGCAATCCCGATGTAGATTCCAAAGTAGTCAAAGAAACGAGTAACAGTCGACCAAAAGGGGTTAGCCGAATAAATGTGATAAATGGAAGAAAGTGTAAAGGTGATTACGAATGAAATGTAAGACAGTGCAGCAAGTTGTGATGACAGCGTTCCAATTGTTCCATTCGGCGTCAAGGGTCTTATAATAAAGTAAAGCAGGTATATCAGAGCCCCAAAAACATGTGTCCAAAAGTTTGCTCTTTCTACATGACCAGTGGGGCCGATGAAAGAGTCGGGGGAAGGGTCCTCGACCAGATTAACGCAAGCAACGCGCCACCAAATGTATTTAGTGTCCTTTATTTCGTATTGCTTAAAGCCGCCACTCTTTAACCCGGGTTCATCTTGCTCATCACAATCTTCACAGATGGATGGTATGGATTGTGGCACCAATGTTACTTTTTCAGGGAACTTGAACATCGATGCTCTTCACTTACTCTTTTCCTTTACTGTGCTTATCCCGCTAGCGCGCGGTACAATGTACGTGTCGATACGTGGAAGATTGTGTCATGACACTGACATTGAAACGTTGCGTCGCTCTGATAGGAATTCTTCTAACTATCATATCATTCTCACGTGTCGCTGTTTTGTTTCTGGAAGCTCTTACAGAAGTCCGGTCGGAAAGGTTGCAAGATTCTGAACTTCTGGAACTGTGTAAACAAGGAGCAGCACGTGGTTCAATGAAGATGCGAGCAGCTTGCCTTCAGGCTCAAGCTGATAGAGCATCTCCAGTTGTTCTGAAGGCAATCCTACGCGCCGTATCTACTGCCTTTGCAGATTTCTCAGAGTCCGTATCATCACCAGGAAAACTTATGGTTGTTATACTATTCGTCCTTTCGTCGTTATTCCTGCCTATACAAGGATGGATTCGGGCGCTTGTACCAACCGAGGAAGTGGTGGAGGGCCTTGGACACGTTGTGGTGTTGGCAGATCGCGTACGCAAGAAAGGACTTGGACGACAAGGCTCGTCTCGTGGTTTGCTTACAAGTAATAAACACATCACTGTGCCGTTCGATACACTGTCAACAACCCGGGACATCGAAGAGTCATTTATAGACATCGACTTTTTACACGAAAAGCGCGACTAATCCGTATTGTTTTGTAGAGTGACTTTTCAAGCTTGTTAAAATAATAGTTCACAAACAGCTCTTAAAAATGTTAAGAAGTGTATCGTAAATCTCTCTGTATGCATATTCGTTGCAATGTCCCTCTGCCATCAAGACTTCGAGACGCTCTCTCGCTTTCCAGACTTCTGCTCTTGTGCCGCTCATTCTCTCTGTTGTTTGACCATGCACCGAACTCTGTGTGTCATCTTCTTGCTCCACATAGCTTGACTCTTCGCCCGATTCTTCGCCCGATTCTTCGCCCGATTCTTCGCCCGATTCATCTCCAGACTCCTCGCCTGACACTTCTCCACCCGTAAGCTCTTGCGGAAACTCTCCTGCGTGATGATCCATAGTAGACACGTCTCTGCCTGTGACTGGGTAGAGCGTGACTTGGTCGTTTGTGACTTGTTGGAGTCTGATGTATTGTAGTACCGGCGTGGATAAGAAATTCTGCATCAGCGAATTGCTGAATTTATCAATTCGACAATGAAAGCAATAATAGGCGCGAGGGCATTGATATCCCAACATTGACATTTCCGCAGCGCAGTCCGCGGACAATCTCTCGGACGGCGAGAAACCCAAAGAAATCTCATCAACGGCTTTTTTTACTTGCCACAACAAAGCCGCGCCATGGTAAGATTCGTTGCGCATGTCCCACGAACCTTGGAAGAATATACCTTGCCTTACCCATTCGAACTCTTCCGTCCAAGTGGGCTCTTTCCATACGCGATCAAACACTACAGCCAAAACAAACGCCAGCTCTCTGTGTTTTGGATATTGGAAGTTGTACCTGTTCCATGTTCGGTATATTGACGAAGCGTTTATCAGTAACGTAGTCAAGCCGTAAGGTCTGTCCAGTATCTTCCGTATGCCAACAGCAATGCCGTTGTGCCACGAAAGGTTCATTTGTGCACGTTTACGACGGGGGTCTGCCAATGTGAAGAGGACGAACGTGTAAAACGACAAGAACTGCGACTCCGAAAGGTCTGCTGTAACCGCGACGGGCCAGTCAAAACACAAAGGCGTAAAGGAATTCGGTGAAGACGCATCGCTACCCCCATTGCAATTGATTGTCATAAATATATCCTGATCTGTGATGCCGTACATCAAAACACGATTCTTTGCGTCCCATACCAGTGCTTCGTCTATTTGCAGGTCATGCGCATCCATTTCTGAAGGAGCCGACGAGGTGAAAGCAGCGAATTGAGTTTAGTCAGACGCAAAGCGAGTAGTGTTACACACAACTGTGCTTTGTAGGGTCGGAGCCGGTGTCGGCGCCGGTGTCGGCGCCGGTGTCGGCGCCGGTGTCGGCGCCGGTGTCGGCGCTGGAAAGTCGGCGCTGGAAAGTCTGTATCCCTGCATGGATTTTTATAAAATATCGAATTCAAAACACCCTTACCTCTACAACAAAACACCTGTTCCAGCACGATCTGAAAGATAGCCCCAGCGCCCCGTGTAATGCGTTAAAATCGAGCTCTCCGTGGATATCAGCAAACAGCACCCAGCATCGTCTATTTCAAAAGCGTCTATGTCCATTCTCTCTGCATTATCGTGTGCAATGTCGCAGCATTGTTGCTGCGTGAGTTGGCAGGGTTCGCGCGAGACGAGGCTGTCACTTGTTGAAATTGAACGGAAGAAATAGTGTTTACTGAAGGCACATTCGTGTCCCTGCGGTGCCGTATCCGGGTTCTGCAACGCGGGCAGTGGAGGAGGATACGGCGGGCGTGGCGGAAGCTCTCCGTAGCGCGGCGATAGCGACATCTCCTTGATCTCTATTTCGCGGATCCAGAGCTGGCGGTATGATCCGGGAAGACTGATACGCACCCTGAGAGCGTCACCAAGGGCGTAGAGCTCGGCATCGGATGCCCGAGCGGACGCACACATATGCAGTAAAGCGCGGTCAGAAGTGGGCGAGGATGCTTCCGTCTGCGCAGCCTGAGACTGGCACGCGACCGGAGAGCCGTCACTCTTCTGTACGGATACCTCGTAGCCCTTACCACCGGTCGGTTCTGCAGACTTGAAGAAGAGTGAGGCGAGCTCCTCGTTGTCAGGAAGACGGATTCTCAGCCCCCAAAGGCGGTTCCCTCGCGAGGCTGGTGTCGAGGCAAGCACAATGTCCATGCTGGGGTTCTCGGTATTCTCAGCATCGGTGCCACAGTGTCGCGTTCCGGAAAGACAGCTTTCCGGAAGGGCACCACTGACGCACGGTAAGACTCCACTCGGTTGGTGATCCCCAAAGCATAGAGGCACTAACCCTGGGTCGGCACTTATCAGCCTTTGCTTCATGTCCCCAAGAGTCTCGGGTGTCACGTGGTACCCATCGGCGTACAGGGGGTCGAGCACGAGGGGCGGCGGCGACGGCGGCGACGGCGGCGACGGCAGAGGCGACGGCGGCGGCGATGGCGGCGGAGGCGACGGCGGCGGCGATGGCGGCGGAGGCGACGGCGGAGGCGACGGCGGGGGAGAGGGTGGTGGTGAGTACTCGTCTTCAAATGGTACAGATATCTGCTGCTGAAGCACGCGAGCCTCAGGAAAGCTTCCCGTTGCCACCATCGAATCTACGTATGGTATATGGTAGAACTCCTCGTCATCTATTGAAGGCGAAGCCACTACTTCGGATAAGTCTGCCAGTTGCATGTCAGCATCAACGTCAACGTCTGTATCATTTGGTGGCATCACGTCTTCTGATAGAGTGCGACTTCTCTTTGCGGGGTAATACGCGACTCCAATCATCGGAATGCGTACCGTACTCAAGCGTAAGGAGGATACCGCCACCGTCAGAAGATTATTTGAAAGCGCGGGTAGCGGTGGAGGTTTCGGTGGAGGCGGAGAAAACGTTTGCGGGTCTGCCGGAGGGGGAGATGGTGGATCCAGAGCGTCGTAAAGCACGCTACGAGTGATGGCGACCGCAAGTCGTTCACAGCGCGTGGTGGTGGTGAGGTAATACACCGACGTGCACGCCTGCTCCTCCATCGCCCGGATGGATGCCATCAGTTCCGATTGGGCCTGGACGTACGGCGGCGAAGGCGGGGGGTGCGGTAGCGGTGGGAGTGGATCGGGTGGAGGAGGATTGGGTTCCGGTGGCTTTGGCGATGGCGGAGGCGCTGTGAGAGTGCGAAGCCACTGCTGCGACGGGTACAACTTGGGCTTTGAAAGAAGCCCAAGGTTGTCCTCGTAGCATCCCAGGGCGGCATCGTCTTTGTAAGGAGCTTTCCAGCAGGCTGTGCCAGTGTATTCTTCTACGAGGCCCGAACAGCGGACTTTGGGAAGCAGCTCACGTCCGGTAAGATGCTGCAGGTTTGCAACAACGTCTGCTTCAAATGTTACCATGTAAGCTTCTCCCTGGTTTAGCTTGATTGGAGACAAAGATCTCTTAGGTGCACAGTTGACACTGGGAAGTTCATTGCACATTTTGTTGTCAAAGACTGGAAGGTCGAGAAGGCGGTGCATGCCCGGACGCACAGACAGGTCGCTTGAAGACGTTATGTACACAAACGATCGGAGATTGAGTCGGTGTCGCCGGTCGTCAATCTTTTCCTCTCCGCGATACCACGTCGGTACAATGAGACCATCAATGTCCTGCTTGCGTTTTGTGGGCGTATCATAAAGCGGAAGATCAAACTCGGGTGGGCGGGCGAGCGTGTCCTCGATGCTGATTTCCATTTCTGCACTGCAAAGTCTGTCGCGCTGCAATGAAAAGGGTGATAGGTGCTTGCGCTGTCTTGCGTCGATTTCCAATTGCGTTCCCTTTCCACCCAAACCATTGCAGAACATTTGCATGGCAACGTCCTCGGGAGCAAATCCCTCGTGGCAGTTTGCGGCACCCAGGTAGGTGGACTGCATGGTCTCCAGGGATCCGTACCCGACGATGGGTGCAAATGTGTCAATCTCGTATCCACTTTTGAAGCTGTAGATGTCCTCGTGGTACTCCGGTTCAACTGGCACGCGGTAGCCTCCCACTCCTTGTCCGCAAATCGTTGCCATGAGACCAAGCGTGCTGTATTCCACCTCCGCGAGAGAGTCCTTGTCAAGACTCATCTTGATCTCGATCATAGCGTACAGGAGAAGGTTGCGGTCGTACTCCGAGACGTGCGCCCTGTCGTTGAAGTGAGGGTTTCCTTGGATGCTCGCCTGGGAGCGCGTGCCTGCGCCCGCCCGGCGCCGGTCGTCAAACAAGTTCCACAGTTCCTTGCACGCCGGACGCCATCTTCCAGTGTGCTTCGATTCCACGACACGCGCACCGATACCGTCTTTTGTCATTCCGTTCGAGGACAAGAACGCTTTCGTGATCTGGTGAGGTGTAACCTCGTAGTCGGCAATGTAGCGCCCAACGCTTGCGCCCATGCTCGAAGTGGCCACGTCCGAAAGCCGAGGGAAGAACTCCTCCAATTCCGTGCGCACCATCTGGAACCCGGCGGGGTCCGCGTCCACCAACACCTCGTACGCCGCGAGGGTCGCCGGAGGAGGCGGAGGCGGAGAAACATCGTACTCGAACCTGACTTTTGGAAGCTCGAAGTCAAATATGTCCACCTCGTACTGGAAAGACTCGTCCGCCTCCGCGCCCGGTGGACAACTCTCCTCAATTGTTGAAAAAATACAGCTGACGATTATCATATCCAGCGTCATCGCCGAAGCAAAAGCGGCCCCGGAGCATATGTCCTTGCGACTCTGCAGGTCCGGTCCCGAGTGGGAACTGATCTCCACTTGTCTCATCAACTCGGCAAGCGTCGGGTCTAACACCTGAAAGCTCTCGCCAAACGCCTTGTTGAACTCCGCCTCTACCTCGTCGACTGTCTGATAGCCGCTGTGGAAGAGATCGTTGTACTCGATGAGCATGTCTTCGTTTGAGCAGATTTGGTGAACCCTCGCAAAGTAGCACAGGTTCTCAAGCCCAAACCGTGTTTCTTCGCACTGAGACAGTCGAGCGGCTTCTTCGTGAGTTATGGGACCTCCCTCGCAACGATCTGGCACCCATGTGGTGGGCCAACAGACGCGGTTCAGGGGGCGTCCAACGTTGTCGAGTGGAAAAGGGAGGTTGTCCACAAAGTCGTTGACTGGGTCGATCACGATGTCGTTTACCAGGTCTTCGGCCCCCTGCTGTATCATATCAAATATGCGACTCATTAGAAGCTCAAATGGGTCGCCACCCTTGCACCTTACCATAGAGTTCGTGCTCACTTTGCGCCACATTGGCTGCAGCGTCAGTGCCATTTGGCAGACGCAGCCACCGAGACCAAATCTTCCAAAGCAAATCGAAAGCAACCTCACAACGCCCAGAACGTCCGCCCAGACGGCGTCTACAATTCCGATGATGCTCGTAACCATATTAGAGCTACAATACTGATCGCAACTGTGAGCAGGGGGCGATAAGTAGGTCAGCACAAGCAGGGGTGTAATAGGGGTAAGAGGGTTCGAGTGTAAGCACTTACAGAGCGCACGTGGGAGGAGCACCGGCGCCGTGGAGCGAGGTGCGCTCGAGGTAACGGCACTTTGTTGAGCAGTCGCTTGGATCGGAACAGACGATAGCTGGCGTCACTAGACCGTCGCCATCGGAGTCTTCACCCGCCTCCACCAGCACACGCGGGTAAAGGAAGTTGCCTTCAATGGATGCGGTAGAAGAGTCGCCGTCCTTGATGTCGAGTTCCAGACCACAAAGGAACATGGAGACCTGCCTGTCAGCACAACCAAGGACTCCGTCGACAACGGAGGCCATCGTTTGATCCTGGCATCCCTGGTTCATCGCGGAGTCCACGTCCACACAGATGCCATACTCTCCCGTTATGGCCTGTGTGGACGGGTCGGGGTCGAAGAAACTGCCAGATCCCTGCTCCAGATCCACGAATTTGATTTCTCCATAGTCTCCGGTAATCGCGACGTCGTAAAGCTTGTACAGTTTCTGGCACTGGTACCTGTCCCCGGTAAGAGGGTGCGCCGGACATCTCGAGTAGCAGTCAGAGTTGCGTCGGCAAGGCACTATGTATCCCGCGCGCGAGACCGGATTCCCAGTCTTTTGGTTGAATCCTGGAGTGAACCGGCCCATGGGCGAATTGCGCGCCTCCTTTCTGCAGGAAATGGAATCTCGCTGCACGTAGCCCTTGGGATTGTTGTGGCAGATGTGGTAGGCGTGCGCGGCCAGCCTCTCGGGAACCGCTATGTAGTTCTCGCCTCGTATGGCTCCGTGACTCGCCCTCGCCAACTGCCCCGCATCGGTGGTTTGCAAACAATTATTGAATCCGAGTTGGTCGCGCGCGATGGTGCACTTGACCACGCCTGCCGCGGCCTTGGCACTTCTGTAGGTGCACTGGCTGGTGCACTGCTCGCAGACCTCGTTGTTGCACGTCGCGTTGCGCGCGGAGATGTTGGCGCGGCACTCTGCCTCGCCCACGGATCCGTCTTCCAACACCAAGTCCCTGAACAGCCGCGACGCGCAATAGTATCGGTCTGGGCGTATCCACTCTTCGAGCTCGTAAATGCCAGCACGTATCGCCGTGTCAGCAATCGGCGAGCACTTCTTTATTTCTCCGGCCTCGCTGTAGCACCAAGGAGGAGCGTCGCTGAGGAGCTCCTCCGCTTCATCGCTTTCCGCCGCAGCGACGTTGTTTGGAGACCCCCAATGAGCGCAGAAACTCCCTTCTACGGCCTCTTCTGTTTTGTATCCGGCACAATGTGTGCCGTCTGCCGATATCCAGGGGTTGGGAGCCGCCTCGTAAGTGCGCCCGCAGAAGTGTGTTGCGCTTTTGATGCAAGGGCCTCCGATTTGTAACAACTTTTCCTCGACTGCCTTTTCTAGGGATGATTGTTCTTGGCGCATTTCTTGCAGTCGAATGTCGAAGGCAACGGCGCGCGGAGGCGTTGGAGGCGCGAGGAGCCCCGGTGGCGTGCTAGGAAGCGGAGGCTCCTCGGGTGGTGGAGGAGCGTTGGGTGGACGATATGCGCTGAGGCCTCGAAGAGTGCGATCGAAAAGCTCAACCTGCTTCTGTTTGATTGTGAGCTTGTCCGTCAGCACCTTGAGCTCGCCCTGGAGTTCCTGCCCAATCTGGTCGCGCTTGTAGTTCTCCAGGATGATCTCTCCTATGGCGCAGTTCATCGAGGCAATCTCAAAGTCCGGGTTTTCAGACTTAGTGGTGGTGTAGTTTACAGAGACTCGCAACTCGTCGCTCAAGTCCCTACCAGAAGCCACCAGCATGTCTAGGAGCGCCTTTCGACTATCCGCTTCGATGAGAACAACCATGCAACGCGCCTGAAACTCCACGGGCTTCTGTTGCAAGTACTCGTCGTTGGGAGTACGATGCCCAACGCACTCCTTGTTTCGGTACAGCATTTCCCTTGTGGTTCCCGGCGCGGCGTGAATGCACTCCTGTGGGCGGTCCTCAAGCTGTCCAATCGTGACCTGTGCGCGCGAGTTGGACGAGTCGTACGGCGACGCGCGGTCTGAGCAGTCGGCTTCCTGCAGCCAGAGGCCCTGCGAACAAGGAACAAACAAAGGTGAGAGTAAGATGTACCACCCAATTGAACTTGAAGCCAGTTGTGTGAGTGTGGTTATGTGAGGGTTACAGGGAGGGGGGCAAGGTTAATGCATTGCGCACCTCGATCAGTGCGGAGTCGGGGTAACCCTCGTCGCTGTCCAGAATTGCAATGGACCTTGCCTGCCACCCCGTGGCCTCGTGCTCCTCGATTATCTTGGCAGTTTCGCTGTTCAGCGGAAAGTAGATAAGTCGCGAAGCAAGGGTGCTTTCGATGGGCGGGAACCACGGCGACGGAGGAGGCGGGTTTGGTGGACTCGGGGGGGAAGGGGGGGGGTGCGGCGGCGGAGGGCTAGGAGGAGCATTTGGGGGTAGTGGAGGCGGTGGCGGAGGAGGCTCCGCGGGCGGAGGGAGTGGAAACGGCGAGGGTATCGACGGTGGAGGTGAAGGGGGAGACGGCCAGTCTGCCGGGGGAGGCGGCGGAGGCGGGGGTGGAGGTGGCGAGAATCTGGCGTCTGTAAAGTGCACGCACAGGCCCGGGCGGTGCCTTGGTGGCGCCGGTGGTGGACTGTTGGGGTTTGGCGGGGGCTCCGGCGGCGGCGGAGACGGTGGAGGCGGCGGAGGTCTGGGCTCTGGTGGAACGTTGGGCGGTGGGCTAGGGCCTTTTGCCAAAGACAGCTTTGGGCCACACCAACACCTGTTCATGACGTTCGGAAGTGCCGCTGTCCCGATTACATTCTCCTCCAATCCATAGCGCCCCACCTCGTGGCAGCGAAACGCGCACGAACCGCCATGGCGAGTCACAACGTGCCTGACGACGTCATCAAACCCGTCACCGTCCAGGTCTACACACAAGATCTTGGTCGTGAATGGAAGCAAGTAATCCGGGTTTTGGTGGTCGTGGTAGGACCTCACCGGCTTGGCATTGCTGTACGCATTCGAAGAGCCGTACTCGTAAGCAACGGTCCACTGTCCCTCCCCCCCCGCAACCAGTTCCACCTGTCTGGTACTATCAGACGCTTGGTTTTTTAGATTGCAGAATGCCACCGAGTCGGTGCGAACGGATCCACCAAGCTCTTCCTTCGTTCTCTGTCCGGGGTACACGCCTCTCGAATGATTCTGGCCGGTTTGGCCGTTGTAGTCGTGACCGTATTCAGATTCGTTCTGTGACCAGTAGAATTCATTCGGAGCGTCTGCATTTGCAATCACCAGAAATCCATCCGCGTCTTTCATGTTGCCTCCCAAAACGTAAGACCCAGATATGGCAGTGCCCCTTTTGGGCTGCGCGTAGTGATCGGGACTAAATCCCGTTCTGGCGCTGATCACGGTGGGTGGGCTGTGCGCGCGGACGACGATCATGCTGGGAACTGTTGTGGACTCGCGCCCGTTGTCGATGAACCCAGACGTGGACGTTGCTGCGCTTGTTTTGACAACCAGAGTCGAACCGTGGGCGTCTAGCACCACAAGGTTGTGGTTAGCATAATCCGAGTACGAGGTTACAACCTTCTTATTGTTTTCCACGGCAAATGGCAATCGGATCTTGAATTGGTACAAGTTGTCTTCCACACCATCAAATGTCACAGGTAAATAGCCAGTGTGTTCTGCAAAGGTCTGTTTTTTCAATTCCGACGGCAGGCCATTGAAAACGGGGCAATATTGGGCATATGTTGCCGCACCTGTAACAAGAGTACAAAGAGTGGTTTCGGTTAGGTCCTTCGGCCCCCCTGATGTGATAGTGCAACTGGCTCCGGGACAGGAATCCCAATCGTATTGATCGTCGTAATGGTTAAGGTCAACAAATTGGACACGGCTATCCATTGAAAGGCCGTGTGGCTTGCTGCTTCCACACTTGAAGAAACCACCGTCGTCGGTGAATTCGGAGACTAGGTTGCAACGTATCTGTGTTCCCGCTTTGGACGGTTTTATGGACGCAAATTCCACCGCATCGTCGAATGTGTCGTACCGGGCCGGGTAAACAACTTCAAGGCATGTCCCAGAGTCGTAGCGTTTTTTATCAAAGCGTGCCGGAAACACAAAGCACTTTGGCGTCTTTCCTCTGAACAAGATGCATGCGTCCATCACGATGTCAAGTCCACTGTCAGTTGCGTAAACGTGCGTCATTGCCACGTCAACTACGCCATTGTCATTGACGTCGCCTATCCTTTGTGGGTAGTAGAAGATGGGGGTCTGGCCAGCTCCGGGTCTTTTCACTCCCAAAAACTCGCGTATCTTGGCACTTGCCGTAGCATTGGAATAATCTTTCATGCAGTTGGGTGACATCTTTATGTCGAAGTTGTAACACGTTCTACCGTTGGAATTTTGACCACACTCGTAGGATATCAGGTTGATGATGTGCGTCTTCAGGTCGTCTACGGTGCAATTCGGAGTCTGAACCAATTCCACGGGCATACTTTCCCACAAATTGGAGCAAACCTCATCACCCTGCACCTGTTTGCACGTAAACCTGCGAAGTATTTTTGTACCTCCATCGACGATGAAATTTTCACGATTGGTGAGGTAGTACGCATCAAACGAGAACTCCTCTCCCGGTTGGATTGCGGATCGCATGATGTACGCCTTGCCAGCGTCGTCCACAAACGCAATGTCCGGATACCCCTGACCGTCAAAGTCTACGACGTGCGCCTTCTTGATGACAAAAGAGCCGATCGTCACTGCAGTGACGTTGGAAAAGACACCAGAGCCATTGCCCGCGTAGAAGCGATTGCCGACCAAGAGGTCTTGGTGGCCGTCAAGGTTAAGGTCGGCGGCCACAATCGACGAGCTTGTCTCCGAATCGAAGATGTCGTTTCCGATGTCGTGCTCCGTAAAGTTTGGCAAGGCGGGATTTAGGGCATTAGGAACCTCGCCCGAGTTCATCAGCGTGCTCGACATGTGGTTGGGGTGGCGAGCGACGTCGCAGCACTCGTGTTCTTCGGCACCGTCCTCGCAATCGTTTCCCGGAGTCGCGCTCCGGGGCACGTCGGTGTCGAAGTAATCGCACACGGTGACATTGGTGACGGGATCGACCTTGGGCATGTACTGCAGCTTGAACTCGGTCAGGTTGTTGCGGCACTCGGAGGTGGCGCTCATGAAGCCACCCATCGCCACGTCGACGCGCTGCGTGGAAATGTCGTACGATTCCGCGAGGCGGCGGCCGGTTGGAGGAGGCGGCGGAGAATCGTTGCTTGTGATGAGGGGCCAGGCATGTCCCCACTCCGGCCAAGTGTAAACTGACGGGCCGCGAAAAATCAATTGATCTGTTAAATCATTGGTTCGGTAAGCGGTTTCAAAGTCGATGCTGTTGTAGGGACAGTCCGGACTGCAAACATTTGGATCGTTATAACCCGCGCACCTGGTCTCGCTGTTAGGAATATTAAATTGCGAACCGATGGTGTCTCCGGCTCCCCCTCTGAGGGCACAATCATCCGGAATCGATGGTGTACATCTTTCTGGGCACCATATGCAACGAGGAAGCGAGTATCCATCGTGAGTTTCTACGTGAGTGTCCAAGGCGGGGTTTCGTGTGCAATGCGCTGATTGGTTTGCAAACGAATAGTTTGTGTATGGGGCGAAAATAGCCGAAGCACTGCAACCCGGCGGCCCCGTCGCCCACACAATCTCCCAACATGCATACCTTACCGGAGGCGGTGGTGGAGGCGGATGCGCGGGCGGTGCCGAGGGCGGCATGAGTGGCGGCGGATAGGGAGACGGTGGCGGGACGCGCCACGACAGCACGGTTCCACCGATTGCGGCCAGCTTTGCGCCACAAATGCACGTCACGTCCATGTAGCGCTCATTGTCTCCCCACTGTTTTGGGTCGTAACCTTCGTCATTCGTAAGGCATTCGGGGTGCGCCGGCAGGCAAGCCTCGTCGTCGCCGTAGCGCCTCTCGTACATGCACCGTTCGAAGCAACCAGTCGCGGCCCGATCTTCGTAAGGGTGTTCGCAACCCGAGTTGCACGTCTTGAATTGGTGTCTTGCCACGCAGCACTCGTGATCTTCCGCGGTAGTACAATCTGGGTACACCGCACCAGAAGGCTGCCACTCCTCGTTTTGCAGCGTAAGTGACTTTGTGTTGTACATGCGGGTTGTGTCGAGACGCACCGTCAACGAGGGTACCGGTTTGTCATCTGCACCCTTGGGACACTCGGGAGGCGTGCTGTAAACGTTACGGTGGACAAACTCCGGTGGCCATATAGTGCTTGCCACTGATTCTCCAGGGACAATCCCGTGATTCCACCTCCAGCAGTACGCGTTTTGGTCAAGGAAGAAGTCCGGTCCCAGATTGACACCGTTGATCCCTTTCACCGATTTTCCGAACGAGGTTGAGGGAAGGTTGGCCGCCGAGCAGACCATGGGCGGTGGCGGCGGGGGGCTCGGTGCCGCAGGAGCGTTAGGTGACGGGGGCGACGGCGGTGGGTAGCTGACGCTGCTGTTTAAGACCTTGTGCATCAGACGCACGGGCGTGAGCACATTGGTGAGGTCGTTGCTCGGCTTGCAAAAGTATGTGTTGGGTGGGTAGTTGTCGGAGTTGCCATCCTTGCCATCAAACTCGTTCCAGAAGACGCACACACTCGTTTCGGTGTGGCATGACTCAAAGTCGGAAGGGACTCTGGCGGCATACGCGTCTGGAGGCTCAAAGTGCGGCAGGTTTGTGACCCTTGAAGCGTGAGTGGAAAACCCCTTCCACAGGGTGTATTGCTGCTTGGAGCGTGTGGCGTGGAAAAGCAAGCAGCTTCCGGTGAGGTTGCTGCCGGAAATCGTTTCATTGTCCCAGATTCCCATCATGCCACCCACGACGTCTCGTTCCTTCATCAGGGCTCTGCATTCGTCTTGCGTGAAGCCTCTGCGCACTTCGTTCGGAACGAGGTGAAACGCTCTCAAAACATCTTGCGCAGGGAAATTATTGAAGCCGCGGTCGCCCGCCTCCGTGCCGGGGAAGGTGAGTCCCGCAAAGCCGACGCCGGCACGGAACGACCTCGTCTCCGCGGGGGACAGTTGATGCTCCTGCAGAGATGGCAGGCACTCCCAAGGGCACAAGGTCTCATGAAAAGTGCCGTCTGCCTCTAGCTCCCGCGCAAGCTCCAGCGCAGAGTCTACGGCACCTTCAAAAACGGGTATTCCGCCCCCGCAGCTTTCGATTCCACAGGTGATCTCAAACTTTCCATCAGAGTCTCTGTCCTGTGGGAACTCGTTGCCGTATGGGTGCCACGTGCGCCAATTGTTGTCGCTTGTTCCGGGCATCCCGGGTGGCCAGGGGTAGAGTGGGGGCGGAGGGGCCGGGGGTGGACTGGGTGGGTTCGGAGGCGGAGGGGGGTCAATCGGAAGCGCCCCCGCGAGTTGGTGCCACGGCGTGATCATGAGCTCAGCAAACGAACAGTCTTCAACACAGCCCTGTTCGCAATCTACCCCGTAGTCGGAGGTGTCTGTGGCACTGAAGACGGTCCCATTGATAGCCGAAACTCCGAGTTGGTCCTCCGACACGCTCCCGGGGCACCACGATTCCGTGTAACCATTCCACACAAAAGAATCTTCTTGAGGATCGGGACGAGCATGAAGGCATGTGGACGCGCTGTAATAGACGGTACTGAAAGACGAGTTGTATGAGAATCGTTCGTCGTCAATGTCCGTGGCCAAGTTTTCGTGCCGGACGCATCGACACGTTCCTGAGGCGTGATCAAAGGAAAACGCGCTTATGTCCGCCAACGCGCAGTAGTCGACACATTTAGCCAAGGAAGATGCGTTGATCTCGTCGCACGGATCACCGCACAGATCGGGCGTAATCTGGATGCCGCTTCCGAAAGCCCGTTCGTAGTTCACCGTCCTGGGCACAAAAGTGCTACTCTCAGAGTTGCGATTTGTCCTCTCCACAAATCGCTGACGTGGGTGATTGGCGCGAATCAAGTAGATGTTTATGGTTTCTCCGAGGGAGCTCTCGGCATTCTTTCTCAGCCATTCCGTTGCGTCTGAGTCGGACGGAAGGCGGGGAGAAGACGTCTCGTAGCAGGAGCAGTTGGCCAGACTTGGCTGTATGTGCATCTGAAAGTAAGCGACCTGGTAGCGCCGAGCCGTAGACTCCAGGCAAGTCGATGCGCACCTCTCCTTCCACACCTCCGGCGACGTTGAGGCTTCGGGAAGGTCGCGCCACGCGTCGTGCCAGATGGGCACATTATGATTATTGTAGCAAGCAATGCACACATCGCACGCATCTTTCGAGTGTATGTTACATTCGTCCGCATCTCCGTAGGTAGAACACTTGTGAGGTAGGCAGTCTTGTGGTGTACTGCACGACCTGCCTGAGTTATGCAAGCACAATCGTTTGAAGTCGGATTTGCCACAGAACTCTTGGCCCACCGTTTCGTTACTCCACCCGGTTACATTGCATAGATCCTTGTAGCTCTGTGGAGGCGACGATAGCAAATGAAACTCCCTTCTTGATACGGCCGCGTGTCGCGCGCGCCACCCGTGCGCTATGTGCGCAACGCGCGAGGAAAGTGATGGCATGTCGACGTAGCGTTTCATTGAGCCATTGACAAATCGCTTACCCGTCACATGGACTGTCCCACCTCGTCCCACAACGGCGTGGGCACTGTACAAGACAGTGTTTTCTGCCGGCACGGTCGCCATAGCATTGAGTGACATGTCGTTCCATTCGTCGCCCTCAGCTCCCTCTGAATCCCCGTAGCACGCGCACTCGCAGCGGTCCAGACCGGCGGGGGGAAGAGGTGGCGGTGGTGGAGGCTCAGGAGAAGGCGATGGCGCGTAGAGCGTGGGCACCCGTGGTGGCGGTGGCGACGGCGGCTTGGGCGGCGGCCTGGGAAGAAGCCCTCGTAGCTGCTGCAGTCGCCGGGACACCAATGGTGGACCTTTTAAGTGTTGCACGTACATGACACCACAATCGTGAAAATCAGTACCGAAGCCCGCGGACCCCCCTTGCGTCGTGTCGTCGCAAAAGTCGTTGAAGGCGTTTGATTCGGGAAGATTCGCAGTGAGGGCCAGCTCGTCTTGCCGAGCGCCGCAGAGGCGGCAACTCGTACCATAATCACATTTAAACTCTCCATCCACCAGGAATGCGCCAAGGCCACCATCGGAGCACACTCTCCCGCCGTCTTGCTGGTAAGGGCACGTGTTGTTGCAAGACACGTGCGTGTACTGCGGCGGCGGTAAAGGCGGGCTGCTGGGGGGAAAAGGAGGGGGCGAAGGGAGGGGCGGCCTCAAGGCATCCGAGTACGTGAGCGGTCCGTAGTCGACCCGGCGAAGGGGGCAATCATCTTTGTCATTCGCAAAACCGCAGATGGCGTATTCCTCGCCTTCGGAGTCCAACCCAAAAAATTCGGTTCCCTCGCCGCCATCTTCACATTGGTTATTCTTGGCGGTTGCGCATGAATTGTCGCCTATGATTGCGTTGCGTCCCACGTCTTCGCGGTGGCCACAAAGCGATACCTGTGCAACAATAACAGACACACACCGCTAAGCACTGCGCAAGGGCTGTGATGTATATAGTGCTGTGCAGTGTGTGGGTGAGATGAAGCGCAAACGCGGAGGCGAGTTGTGGGTCTCCAGCCACGGAAGAATTCAGAACGTCGATGGACTGCGGTACTTTACAACCCCGAACTGGCTTGGGTACTCCACTGTTTCAATCGGTATGAAGAAGCTATCCGTGCACCGTGTTGTGCATGTGCTCTTCAACGACCCCAACCTCGACGATTGGTTTCCAAAAGCACAGGTGGACCACATTGACCGCACCAGATCCAACAACCACAATGAGAACTTGAGGTGGGCGGACAGTACGCTGCAAAGTTCGAACCGGACTATGGCAGGCCGTTCAAACAAGCGTGCAGCTGGTGTGACTGCATGGCATGTCGAGACCGACGTCGTAACCCGGCATGCCGACACAAAAGAAGCGGCGGAGCACACGGGTGTACACGCGACGAATATCACCCATTGCTTGGCCGGAAGGCAGATGAGTGCGAAAGGGTACGTCTTCTATCGATACATCAAGAACAAGGTAATCGAAGGAGAAGAGTGGCGACCAGTCGAAGGAGGCTACCAAGTATCGTCAGCCGGGCGCATCATGACGCCGACAGGAGTCGCGTACTTTCCCGAGGGTAAAGAAGACGGGTACCGGCATGTTATGATCGATTATGTCCCGCGGAGCGTCCACATCCTCGTGTTGTCGGCATGGGAAGAGAGGCCATCCGACCACCACACCGTTGATCACATCAACCAGATCAAGTCCGACAACCGCCTCGAGAATTTGCGATGGGCAACGTCGAAAGAGCAGCGACAGAACCAAACGCAAAAGCCAGAGAGGATAACAAACGTCTGGGAATGCAGACGGGTGGGCGACAAAGAGTGGCAGATTGCTGGATCCACGTACGACGCTTGCAGGATGACCGGCGCAAAAGTTTCCGAAATTGCACACTGTGCCAGTCCGAAAAGTAGACACAAGACGACGCCAGGAAACGACGGAATCCGGTACGAATTCCGAAAGTACAAAGATCCAGACCAGGAAGACATTGAAGGAGAGGTGTGGAAGGTTGTGTGTGCTAGTGAGTGGGCTGAGGGAGGGAAGTATGCGCGTGTGATGGGTTTTAAATGATCGCGCGGCGCACCTGAGAACCATATGGGCAAACCGGTGGCCACACAGATCCCACGCCACCATCGCGGCACTCTTTGCCAGAGTAGATGCCATTCTTCAGACATCCGTCGGTAGCACCATTGAACTTGTACTCCGACAGTGGGGGCAGGGGCGACGGCGGGGGCGATGGAGGAGCCGGTGGCTCTCCGGGCGGGGGCGGCGATGGTGGGAGGGACGTTGCCGTGATGCTGAATGCGCGCAGGTTGCCCATCAAGTCGCGTGCGCACGCGCGTGTGCACTGGGAGGCACCACTGTCGCTGCCGCGACACGTGATTTCGTGGAAGCTCTTGCGGAAATCGTCGGGCAACCGGCTGTCCACAGCGATGGGTTTGAAGAATCCGCTAGGCTGCGCTTCCAGCGTTCCGCTCTCGGGGTTGCCGGCGTAGGCGTAGTCGGTGTTGAGTATGCTCCCGGCGTCGTAGCGATCCGGTGGAGGAGGAGGAGCGGGTGTTGCGCACAAGCAGTAAGGCGCAATGGAATTCTCGATGCAGCGGTAGCTATTGAACTGGGAAAACTCGCTCGCCACGCTTTCGCGTCGGAAGGTAAGCAGCGCGGGGACGCCGAGTTCGTTTCCCAGTGCGCACCCAATGAAGCAACTTGACGTCTCCATTTCCGTTCCTTCGCAAGCGGCCTGCGAGAGGTCGAGATCTGGAGAAATTCTTGGGTTTATGGCGTGCATCTCCTCCGCCGCGCGCTTGCACGCACTGTAGCTCACGGGAAGACAGTCCAGGTGTTCCGGCCGCTCTGAGCTCGCCAAGCGCAGGGTTCCGCTTTCCGCAACGGGTGGTGGAGGTGGTCCTGGACTGTCCGGAATCCGTGGCGGACGCGGCGGCGGAGTCGGAGGGGCAGGGGGCGACGGTGCCGCGTACGTGCACGCGGCGTCCCAGGTTCTATTGATGACCTTGTGGGTGGACGAGGGGCATTCCCTCACAAGAAACGAGCCACAATGCGTGTCCGCGCACTCCGGACCACGGCACGTTTCGAAGCTGTCGACGTCGGTGCGGGACGCGGCGGAGCAGGAGTGGTAGCACATGTCCTCACACAGGGGCATGAAAGCGCCCATGGTGCCGGCACGAGTGCTCTTGGAAAGCGCGGTGGCAAATTCCAAGCACAGCTTCGACAGATCCGAGTCCAAGAGCCCCGCCAGGCAAATGACTTCCGTCCTCGGTCGGATCTCCTTTTTGATGAAATCGCGCATGCTTGCGACAACCCCGGTCGGAGGCGGTGGAGGATTGGGAGGCGGGTTCATAGAGACGCCTCCACCGGGCGGGGGTGGCGGCGCGGCACTCCCGCTTTCACAGACCACGCCATCTGCAAGGCGCGCGTCGCAGGGTTCCATGCGCGCGTACATGAATCCATGAATATTCTCGCTCTCGGTGGCCACCAGAATGCACCTCCTGTCGTTGTTTCCGGGGTAGTAGAAGGGCTTGCCGTCGAGTCCCGACCAGTGCGTGAGCTGTCTTTCCGCATGACGAATGGGCTTCTCCGCCCAGAAGGAATGCACTCCGCGCTCCCGAGCG
>MDTC01145274.1_pt1 | contig 19531 bp, 27 predicted proteins | sample 811181 | NCBI WGS metagenome assembly MDTC01 (sample SAMN05326644, study PRJNA326480) | marine metagenome | isolation source: seawater | place: Pacific Ocean: North | collected 2011
AACTAGAGATGTTGTTAGAGCAAGAAGCATTCTTTATAATTTATTACATGAAAGTTATAACATTAGTATCTCATCTATGAGTCGAGTCTTTAATCAAGACCATACAACAATCATTCACTCTTTAAGAAACAAAGAAGATAAAAGAAATTATTGGAGTGCAGAAAATACTATCTGGGATGAGTTTAAAAAACTACAAGAAGAAGATCTACAAGATCAAGCGTAACTTCTATACTTTCTAACTTTAGAAGCTATAGATTTAGGTTGTTTACTAAATTGTTTACCAGATCTTTTAGCACGTCTTTTTGCTGCAGTAGTTCTAGCATACTCTGAAGCAGATAAACTTTTTATTGCTGCGCTTGGTAAATATCTTTCTCCAGTAACACTAGATTTTTTTCCAGACTTGGTTCTCCATTTCTGTTTACCCCAAGCCTTTAAACTTCTTTGTCTTTTAGATAGTGCCATTATCTGTAACCGCCACCTTTAGCTTTATAAGTCTTAGCAAGTAACTGAGCCTTTCTTGCAGACCATTGACCTGCAGCTGTACCCATAGTTTTACGAGCCTTGATTGAGTTAAATAATCTTTTTCTTAAACCCGGTTTAGTATAGTTACCGGCTTTGTTGACACTACTTTTTTTTGCCATACATTTTCATACCTTTTTTCTTTGCGTATGCTTTTGCTTTTTTCTTACCAGCTGGGGTATAGCTGAACTTCTTTTTTCCGACCATTGGCATTTTGTTTCTCCTTTAATTTACGTTCACAATAATTGTCAAAACAAGAACCATCCTTCCCATCATGACAAAAATATTTCTTAGTTGCAGTTATAATCCATCCCCCTTCATTACTCAATAGTTCTTTGTTACATTCTTCACAAACACCACAGAGTCTTACTATGTTTTTTTTATTCCATCCTTTTTTTTTCATTAACAATTCCAAGCACGAAGTGCTTTATTAATTCTACTATTAGGATTTCTTGCAGTTTTAGCTGAAGTTAATTTCTTTTTCATGCCTTTCATCCTCGCACAGAAACTGGCTCTTCTTTTGTTACCAACTTTTTTACTTGGTGCTTTTAGATTGCCACCAGTAGCTTTGTTGTAAGCACGTCTACCTCTAGCGTTTAATCCACCTTTAGGATTCTTTCCTGCTTTACGTTGCCATAATGGTGTCTTTGCCATAATTACTCCAGTATAAGTGATTTGATAGATTTTTCACCCATATAAATTTCTGTTTCTGCCATAGATTTAATACATTGATACTCTATATTTTTTGACGCACCTCTTGAAGCAAGTCTTTTACCTTTAAGACAATCACTCATAGAGTCTTGTATTCTATGCTCCTTGATCTCTCCATTAACTATTAATAAAAGTGCTATAACAATTTCCTGCATTAGTGTGTACCATTTGTATATTTCATTTCTCTACTAGCATCTTTTAATTTTTCAATATCATTCAATGCTTTTTCTAATTGTTTTTCTACATGCTCTAGCATGACTTGATTGTGTATGTTCTTATCTAAAAGTTCTTGATGTTTCTCTACAGTTTCGTAAAGATCTTCCAATAATAAAAATTGTTCTTTATCTACTGTAGTTTGTTCACTAGCTTTTAATAAATCTGCATTCATTAATTCTCTAGAAGTTTCAAGTGAAGTAAGTCTAGCAGTGATCTCAGTGTAAGCAAAGATACCCATAGCAACACCAATGATAATACCAACCATATTTTTAATTGGCATAGCAACAGATGTATTCTCACTTAACTTCATTTCTTTTTCTTCCTTCTAGGAAAAAATATTTTATCAAGATGTTCTGCAAATCTATCAAGTGCAGCAAAACAATTATATAAAAATTTATCAATCACATTCCACCTCTATTCTTAGCTTTCCAAGATCTTTTTCTGTGCTTATTCATACTACTCATTTTTGGTCTACGACCAATACTTGTTTTCTTAGGTATCCTTTCATGCGGTAGCTTATCAAGATCGAACTTTTTTTTTGCCATATCTCTTCTTCCTTTTCTTCTTACCTGTTTGTTGCGCAAGAAGTGTAGGCTTCTTTCTACTGTATTGCGATACCATCATTGTAGGTGCTTGATGACTCATTACTATATAATTATTGCAATGATTAAAATGACAACAGCAACTGCAATTGCTTTCTTATGTTCTGCCACAAAATGTGGGATATGTTCTTTTAAGTTCATTTCTTTCCTCCTTTAAATATTTGTGTTCCTTTTATTCCGTATATCGAAGCCACGACCAAAATCCACAAGTTTGTGAACCATGAAGGGAGCTGTTGAAAATGCTCAAAAAATACTTTTATTTTTTCCATAGCTTGAGCATCATCTGAAAATACTCCGTAAGCTAAGACCAGAATTGGAAGTGTCAATATAATTAAAACCGCCTCGTCTTTATAATCTGATTGTCTTGCTTCTAATAATTTTCCAGAATATTCTAACTCACCTTTAGCCATTTTTTCTGCATGAGCTGCCTGTGCATCTGCCATACGCATTTTAGTTTCTTGTTTCTTTTTATAGATATGCGTACCTGCATTCAAAGCTAGTTTAATTGCACTAAACCACATTATACTAAATCCTTTGCCTTACCAATTACAGGCTTATATTTTGTTTTGCCTTCAAATCTATAAGCATGAAGGAATTGCTTTCTTGAATCTTTATCACAAATACTACAATGTATCCATCCAGAATTAGGCTCACCTACTTTATAATATTCTAATATTAATTGATCATAATCTAGGTTTTTATTAATCCAATCTGCAAGTTCTGCATTGTCAGTACCTATAACTTCGAAATCTGCTGCCTCTGCTTTGGCGTGTTGACTATTAACTGAACTACCAATAGCAGCACAAAGTTCTGGTGATCTATATCCGGATGTAACTTTGACTCTACCAAAGTGATCTCTAACTGGTTGAAGTATAGTCTCGCAAAGAGTTTTAAGTTTTTCTATTTGATCTGCATTAGGATTGTTATCAATACCTTTTCTAATAGCAGTATCTGATTTAATTAATTCTTGTAGTGTAAAGTTTCTTGATAAATTCATTCGTATATTATCCTCACATTAAGTTTCTTTTGTTCTTTAGTTGCTCCTCTAGATATAAAAGTTCCTTTGAGATTTCTTTTGTATCCGTCTGGTGCAACATAACTATCTTTCTTTCTATAATTTTTACTTTTAACATCGTAAGCAGTATACTCACCTGTAGTCATATTTAAAGTCACAATATCCACTGGACCAAGACCACCAACAGGTACAAATACAATAAGATTAGGATCTTTTGCAAGTCGTAATTGAGCTGAAAGTTCTGAAGTTAATCCTGTTACGGCTTTTTTTCTTCTAGCCATTAAATTTAAAGAAACCAACAATAGCAGCTACTAAACCTGCCAAGAAAACTAAGACATGAACTGCACCCTTACCTTTGTTCATATCCTTTCTTAGATCTTTGATGTCAGTTCTCATCTCATCGATTGCTTTAAATAATGTTTTCATTCTTTCTGCACAGATAGCTTCGTGTTTAGATATTCTATGACCTAGTGATGCATGAACCAACTCTTCTGTTTTCTTTTTTCTAGGCATTTACTTTAAGTTCCTTACATTCAAATTTAACTACAATTTTTTCTTTTTCAAAATCTGGTATATCCCACTCTTTTAATTCTTTTAAATTTTTAAAAGTTTTTTGAGCAACAGCATAACCTGCATTGATACAATCATAATGTGAATTAAATTGATAACCAGATACTGAACTTTCTGGACATTGACCTGTAGTCATACTGCACATATACAGTATTAATATATACTTCATTATTATCCTACGAAAATATAATATAGTCTTCCGATTGATGAACCAGTCTCAGCACAATCAATAAATGTTCCAGAAGAAGTGTTTACATTACCACTAGATGCAGTTTGAATATAACCACTGCTAATTATTTGTCCTGCACCAGATACAGTAATAGCTACATTTCCATGACCACTATTACCACCACCACCTTTGATTGCGATACGAGTTATTGCTGGAGTAGTAATTAAGTAATTTTGATGTTGTGTGTTGTGTCCAGAGCCACCACCAGCATAAAAATAAAAGTTGTCAGTACCTACACCAATTCCAACTCCATAATAATAACTTCCTGCATTGGTAACTAAGTCGTTATTCCAACCACCACCGGGATTGTTATTTCCACCAGATGCACTATTAAGAACATCTAAATGGTCTGTGTAAATATCATCTAATGCACCAGTAAATAATGATGAATAACTAGAACCAAAAGCTTGATAAAGCATGTATGAGTTTGAACTGTCGCCAGTATATGTGCCATCAAAATCGCAGTATACTTGTTTAGCTGTTCCATCAACTGTTATCCAGTAAGCACCATTTGTAATATTAGGATCTGCTGTTTTAATTGCAGCTGCATTTGAAGCAGGATAACTTTGAGCAGAGCCGGGTGTAGTTAAAATTTGAATATTAAATTGTCTGTCAGAAGTTTTTGAATTTGCTGTTGCTCTTACTGTAAAAGTGTAAGTCGTAGGAGATCCGGGATTGGTTATCGTTCCAGTAATTTGACCATTTGCTGAATCTAAACTTGTGCCAGTTGGTAAACTTCCAGAAACAACAGAATAAGAAATTGTATCTCCTTCTGGGTCTGTTGCAACTACTGTTGCATGAGTTCCAGTATTATTAAAAGGTATAGAAGCAATGTTCCCAGCAGCAGTTGTCCAGTTTGGATCATTATCAACATTTATTTGATCAGCTAAACTTCCTTGTGTTCCAGTTGATTTAGCTATTTTAACATCGTAAGGCTCTTTTGAATCAACAAAAGAAGATTTTGCAATTACTGCTGTGATTTGGGTAGCACTATCAATTGTAGTTGATGATGCAAAAACTTCAGTTCCATCACTACCTACGAATGAAGCTGTATCACCTGCTGAAAAATTTTCTCCAGTAATTACAAATGTTTGATCTCCACCAGCAGCACTAGCAACTTCAGTTACATCAACAGAAGAAATAACTGGAGATGGTTCAATAGTAACAAAGCTATTCAAACCTCTGCCTTCAAATTTTCCAGTAGTAGAATTAAATCTTAATTGACCTTGAGTAGATCCTCTTTGAGCAGTTGTACCTGTAGCAAGTTTAGTACCTTCAGTACCAACATCTACTATGTTTTCAAATTTAAAATCAGCAATATCTCTTGCTTTAGTCAAAGGAGTTATCCTCCTATCATTACATTAGCTTCTTCTTCAGTTAATGCTTCTCCAGCAATTAACTTAGCTTTAGCACTAGCTTTAAGATTTGCTTGTGCAGTAGCTTCTTCTTCATCAGAAGGTAATGCTGCAACTTCTGCATCTAATGTAGCCATATCTATTGGTGTTGTATCTTTCCAATCAATATTAATAACTTCATTTTCATCACAAGTTATTATTACATCTTTTGCATTATTGTTTTCTAAAACTTTTGCGTATTTTTCTATTTTAGTTGTCATAATTTATTCCTCTATATTAACTTTTCTTATAATGAAACATCTCAACATTATGCAATCTGTGATTACCACTTGCATTTGTATGTTCATAATTTATGTACCACCAGTTTCCAGTTGAGTAGGTAGCAGCAGCTTGTTCTGCATAATATTGAGTACCAACAGTTAAACTTGTGCAAGGTAATACAAATGACTTGTTTGCTCTAAACCAGACTGCCGAACCAGCATTTGTTCCATAGGTGCTTCTTCCATCATAATTTAATTTTGTATCACCTGAACCTAAAGTAGAGCTTGTGCCTAAATTCATATAGACATCTCCAGCAGTAGTGTATCCAGTATAAATTGTTGTGCCATGCATGAATAAAATAAGGTCGTCTGTACTTGTTGGAGTAAATGTAACAGTATTTCCTCCAGCTATATCAAGATAATCTTGTGATGTTGTTCCACCAACATTAGTTTGATAATTATAACTATCGTAAGCATGAAAAGTGTAAGTACCGCCACCACTTGCTGTAACCCAAGTTGGTGCTGTTGCACCTCCATTCATCTGCAAAGTTTGATTTGCTGTACCTTTTGGCAGTCTTTGCAAACCAGAGCCATCACGATAAAGCATATCGCCTTCAGTTGTTAATGTTGTTGTTAAGTCAGTACCATCTGTACCATCTGTACCTGCACTAGACATTTGTTCCCAGTAAGTAGTATTTGTTGGAACATTTCCTGTAGAAGCTAAAATACAAACGTATGAACTTCCAGAATGAGAAACAACGTCATCTACTGCGTAAGAAGTTCCGCTGTTATACGGACCTTTCCAATTGAATTTTATAGAACCTAAATTAACACTAGCCATGTCTTACTCCTTATACTTATTTTTAAATTGTTGCAACTAAATTTCCATTATTATTTATGCTAAAAGTAAAGCCACTAGCACTAAATAAAACATCATCAAATGCTGCATATTGACTATCACTTATATTATCTGCTCCGCCATTTGTAGTAATAACTCTTAAAGAATTATTAGCAGGAACAGGTGTATTTGCTTGACCACCCATACCAGAGTGAGAAGAGCAATAGTAATATAAAGTAGGTGCGCCACTTGCTACAACTATAGTTACTTGTGTTGAGCTGTTATGGGTTACACCTGTTGTATATTCTGAGCCACTATTATGCGTACCATCTGAAGTCGTTGAAAATTTAAAAGGATGTGCAGAAGGATAATTAAATACATAAGTATTACCCTCGTATAATTCTAAAGTATCTTGTTGTACTCCATCTATAAAATATTTATTTGATCCACCAACTGATTGAACAGTAACTGTTTTAACTAAAGTTGATGGAGAATAATATGTTTCAAATCCATATACTTCAGCAGAACTTGCGTTACCGGGTTGAAATGAACCTGCACTAGCATTGTAAGTTAATACTTGACCATCTGTTACTCCACCAGTTGATACATCGGTTGCGTCATTAATACTAAAGTTTGCTAATTGGAAAGTTCCAAATGCTATAATATCTACAACATCTGTTCCAGAAGTTCCAATTGGAGTTGCAAATACGATTGATGTTCCAGAAGTTACAGTAACATCTGAACCATTAACCATTTTAACACCATTTAAATATACATCTACAAATCCTGCATCATAAGCAAGTGTATTTAAATTATCATCTGCACCAGTAATTGTAGTAGTTGAACTAGAAACTGTGTATGTAAACCTGCTCGATGTTCCGTTCACACTTGAGCCAGCAGGAATCCACCCACTAGAAGAGTAAACTTTCATGGTTTGTGAAGTCGTATCAAAATAAAGATCTCCCACATCCAGTGCGCTTCCATCTGGATCTTGAGTTGGAGCTGATGCACTTGGTCCAAGATAGATATTTGCAAAAGCGTTAATGTCGGCAAGATTATTTGCTGCAGTATTAACTGAAGCTATTGATCCACCCACTAAATTAACATTCGCTATTGAACCTGCAGTAGTTCCTATATTATTTGAACCTGTTAAATCTGAAGCAACTGTATTAATATTTGTTTCGTTAGCAGCTACTGCATTTATATTAGTAGAATTTGCATTAACTGCATTAATATTATTTTGATTAGTAACTGTTGGAGTTAATTGTAACCAAGTTGTAGATGCAAGATCATAAACTTTCATTACATTGTTTGTTGTATCAAAATATAATGCTCCATCTTGTAAAGCATTTCCATCATTATCTAAAGTTGGATTAGAAGTTTTTGATCCAAGATAACTATCATCAAATAAATCTAATGTAGCTTCGGCAGCACTAGCACTTCCTGCAGCAGCCGTAGCAGAATTAGCAGCGTTAGTAGCAGAAGTCGAAGCATTTGTTTCTGAAGTTGATGCGTTAGTTTCTGAGGTAGCTGCATTTGTTTCGGATGTGGCAGCGTTAGTTGCAGACGTTGCAGCATTTGTTTCTGAAGTTGCAGCAGCAGTAGCAGAGTTCGCAGCATTCGTAGCACTTGTTGTGGCAGAAGCAGCGTCTACCAATAAATCCCATTTAGCACTATCTGTGTTTGTAGTTAGAGGTTGACTTCCAGAAGATGTGTGGCTAGTGTTAGCCATAAAAATATTATTTGTGCTTGTGTCTTTAACAATATCTCTAATTGCATAAGTTGTACCTGCAGACCAATTACCTTTGTTAGATCCTATTTCAGTTGTAACTGAAAGTTCTCCAGAGTTATCAAATCCTAAAACTTTTCCAGCTCTATCACTTGAACCTACAGTAAACTCTGTAGTAGTCATTGTATTCGTTCTTGATAATTTTAATGATCTATCAACTTCTTCTTGAAGTTGTTGAATAGACATCATAGAACGATCCAATCCCTCTTCATGTGATTCCGCAGGGAAAGGATCATTAGCAATATAATCTATTGCCTGTGTTTGCGGAACTGCTCTTCTAATTACTACAGTTTCAGTTGAAGTTGGTATATTACCACTTGTGAAAACAATAGTTCCACCATTAGCATTTCCTGCACCTGTTACTGTATAATGAGTTGTTAAAGTTTTAACTGTTTCGTTAGCAGAAGCATCTCTTATAATGACCTGTAAATCAGAGTCCGCAAAAATTTTAAATGTGTAGTTAAATGTAGTAAGCGTACCATTTCCAGAGTACGAATTTTTTACTGTAGTTGATGATATTGTCATAGTAAACCTTTAAACAATGTTGATGGCTTTGTAAACAAAAATTCTTGACCAGATTCTTGCATTCTTTTCTCCATTCTTCTCAATGAACCCGGAGACAAAGTTTCCATCATTTGATAACCAATCATGTAATCAAATGCTGTCTTTATATAGAATAAATTTAAAAATGGAATATTTTCTTTTATAGAATAATATGCCTGTTTTCCTGCCTTGCTAAACTCTCCATGAATAGCGTAATTTAAAGCAGACATGACTCTAACGGCTTCTGTCAATCCCGGTCCTGCAACAGTTGCTAAAGCACTTGTCGAGTTCTTTATATTACCAAATAAGAAGTCAGTATAAATACCTAGACCTCCACCTTGAAGCATAGCAGCAAAAAAAGTTTTTTTGTTTAACGGATCTCTAGTTGATTTGCCTTTTAATATATCTTTTGCCGACATAGCAATGTAACCAAACATAGCAGATCCTGCTACTAGTTGTGCTATACCTAAAGTAGCTTCCCATTTTTTACCTTCTTTCCACATAGCCATTTCTCTACCAATCATCTTTTGATAAAATGCAAATGGGAATGCTTTAAACTGTGCCATAAATCTTATAACTTCACCTGTAGGAGTTCCTGCTTGTTGACCTAGTTTCATCCAACCTCTAGTTCTAGCGTCTGGTTCTAATACTGCGTAAGTTGCTCTATCTAAAAACATTCCTAAAACTTTTGTCTTTAAATTATCTCTAGCTATTTCTAATTGTCTTGATGACATTGTAGTTTTACCTTCAATATCTTTGATAACACTATCTGCTAAATCATCTATTTTTTGTGTATTAAAAAATGCTTTACCATCATCTGCTTTATCTAGATCCATTTTTCTAATATGATTCCATATTTTTTCATCGATACCATAATGATTAATTAATCTTTTAAATTCTGGAGATAAATTTTTATATGCAGTTTTAGTTTGTTTACCTACATAATGACCCATACCTAATATTGCACCATCTTTTAATGAGTTGGTCCACCAAGCAAGACCATTAAGTTTAAAAAAAGTTCTTTGTACTTGAGAGAAACCTCTATTTAAATTATCACCTGCAGAATATCTAGCAGCTAAATCATAAATAACATTATCATTTATAAAACCTAATTGTTCTGCAATTTCTTGTTTTCTTTTTGAATTTTTTATTTTAGCTAATCTACCCATAGCTTCTGCAAGACCACCAATATAAGTTCTACCTTGCCACTTCATTTCTTTTGCATAAAGATGAATATCACTAATAGCTGAAATAGTTGCGCCACCTAGTTTAGCCATTGCAAATATTGCTCTTGAGATAGCACCCCATTTAGCAGCAGCAAAACCATTAATAGTATTTACAGATCCATCAACCTCTGCCATAAATTTTCTATGACCACCTTGTTCTTTCATAAAAGCACCAAGAATTTGCGCTTGAGTTTGTTTACCATCATCTTCTAATCTATTTTTAAGTATATCTCCTATTTTTTCATAATTTCTTTTTGGATTACTTCCAAGTTTACTCATCATTCCAATATTTCTACCTGCAACATGAAAACCACCAAACAAAGCCTCTTTTAAATTTTGACCACCAAACATAGAATTGTAATCATACCAATCATCTGCACTCTTAAAATGTAAAACTCTTTTTGCTCCAATTTTTTTAGCTAAACTTTTTGATCCAAAACTATTTCCTGCACCATCAACAACTTGATTTTCGTTTCTAATCAAAGAGTTATATGCTCTATTTAAAAATCTATCTATATCTTCTGGAGTATTGTTTGTTTCAAAAAAAGTTCTTTTATGATCTAATTTAGGTAAAATAAAATCTTTCCATGCTTGTAAATTTGCTTCAGCACTTCCATTGCTATCCTTTGATTTAATATTATTTTTTGTATTAATAACATCTAAAGCGTTTCTTAATTGAAAAGGATCTGAACTTTGTCTTATAATCCAACCCGGAAGTTTATCTATGTTTGCTCCATAGTTATTATATTTACCTCTTACTGTTTCTGAAAACTCTTCGATAACTTTTGCAAGTTTTATAATGTCTGGATCTTTTTCTCTTATAGTTACACCTTCTCCAATATCCCAAATAGTTCTTGAAACTTTTCTTTCTATGTCATCATTCATTTTAGCAAATAAATCATCAACACCTGCTTCTTTTAATTTTGCATTAAATGATACTACTAAATTTTTATAATAAGCGTCTTGAGCTGCAGCAACTGATTCTCTTGCACCCATTCTTTCCCAGTTAGAACCAACTAATAAAGCTGTCATTCCTTCTTTTGGATTATCTTTAAAATTAGTTAAGTTCCACTCAACCCAATCTCTAACTTTTATTTCATCTTCAATTGCATTTAACTTATTGATTTGTTTTTGTATTGTTTCTTTTTCTAAAATTTCTTTAGCAAGTGCAGCATTAAGTTTATCATCTGCGTCTTTTGTTCTAGATAAACTTTCTGCTTTTCTAATAGAATTAAGAATACCTTCTGCTTCTTGTTTATCTAAACCATTTCTAGTTAAAGCATCTTCTATTCTTGTTATACATTTATCTGCCATAATTATTTACCAATTCTACAATTAATACCTTCTAAAATAGCTTCTTCATAATCTTTAGATTTAGTTTTAATATTTTCTAAAGATTTAACAGCATCTGCCGTTTCTTTGTTAACTTTTAATTTTAGATTTTTTTGTTTTTCTATTTTAGCAACTAAATTATTTTCTGCTATTGCTAATTCTTCTTCTAAGTTTCTTGACTCCAAAGAACTTTGCGCTCTATCTTTTTCATAATTTCTTACAATACTATCTTCTTCTATATTTCTTGGTTTAGGTTGATGTGTTATTGTTATTTCTTTTTTCTTATTTGTAATTCTTTCATCAATTAATTTTTGTCTATTAATAGATTGTTCTACTAATTGTTTTTCTTTCTTTAATAATTTAGCTTTTACTTTTTTTAATTTTTTAAGTTCTGGAGCATATTTAACATTAGATAATTTTCTTTTTGGATCAAAATAATTTTCCAACATATTAATTTTATTTTGTATTTCTTTAAGTTGTCTATTAACTTCTATACTTTCTTCATTAACTTTTTTTCTAGCTTTCTCTACTAGATTTTCATCTATTTGTGCGTTTCTTAATTTTGGATTTAAGTCTGCTATTTCTTTTGATCTAACAGGAACTTCTTCAACTATATCTGCCATGGCTCTTGCGAGTAATGCTTTTCTAGTATCTGGATCTGTTTCGGCTAACTCTTTCATAATTCTAGAGTTTTCTGGATAATATTCTTTATAAATATTAAATGCAGGATCTTCATCTGCTTTAGATCCTAATTCTGCTCTAGAAGTTCTAATTCTTTTTTTAAATTTTCTATATGTATTTAAATCTTTTAATTTACCAGCTCCTAAGTGAAGTCCACCACCAAGAATAGTTCCAAAAGATACTGCCATAAAACTATCTACCAATCCATAATCTGATTGCTCTCTTGTAGCTGCAGCATAAACTAATGGTTCAACTGCTGCTATACCAACAGTTCCTTCTAAAGCACCTTTCATTAATCTTGCTTTTGTTAATCCATACTTTCCAACTAAAGATAAAAATCTAGCTTGACCAACAACAGGAATAAACATCATTGCTAAGTTTATTGGATCTGCCATACTTGCAACTAAAGCCGTACCAAACTTTGCACTACCTGCAATAAATCCTGTTGGTCCACGATGTATAATGCTTTGTCTATTTTTTTCTTCTTTTTTTCTTTCTACTAAAATATCTACAGTAGATTGCTTTTCATCTTGTTCAAAAAAAATTCCAGAGTCTTTATATTTTCTATTTAATTCTTCAAATGGAATTAATTCTTCATCAACATTTCTACTTGATTCTAATTCGTATAAACGTAAAGCAGAAGATACAGGATTATATTTCCATGCATCTTTTGCAGTTTCTACAAGAACATCTGATAGATCTGTTTTAAATTGATCAAAGCCAGTTTGTTTTGCATATTTATTTACTTCTAAACCGAATCCTATATTTGCCATAGTAATTAAGGTGTTTGATCTTCTTCTTTATTAGTTTCGTAAATCTCTAATTCTATTCTAATATTTGTAGTTGGTAATAAGTGAGAACCATCATCAAATTTTAATTCTAATAATTCACCTTTTTTATTTTCAACCAAAGCTAACGATCCATCTGCAAAAGGTATAGCAAAAACAATACCAGAACCATCTGCATTATTAACCCAAACACCATTTTCTTTTGCTTGTGCTAACATTTCTTTGTCTAATTCTTTAGAATCATCTTCAAACTCAGATTGAAAAGAAAACATATCAAAATCTTCTAAATGTTTTTCTTTAATAGCAGTAGCCTTTCTTTCAATTAAATTCATTTGACCATTAGATAAAGTGCTGTTGTTATATATTTTAGGAATAAAGTAAGTATTTTGACTACCATCACCAATCATAGAATCAGCTCCTGCAAATTTAAATTTACTCATGACATAACTTGTGGCTTGTTCAACTGCATCTTTTTGTTTAGTTCCAGATGATATTTTATTGATAGCAACATAAGTAATAATTTCTTCAATATCATTCATTTCTTTATTGGCTCTAGTAGTATTCATTTTATTGCTAAACATAACTACATCTCTTAATTCTTTCATTGCATCGAACACTTCTCTTTCTATTTCATTTTTATTAAGATCGCTTTTTTTTATAAAATCATCTAATATTTTTTTTTCTTCTGGAGTATCTATACTCATAATTTGAGTAGCAACATCTTCATCACCTAAATAAGAAACAAGTTTAGCAGTAACAGGTAATCCGTTTGCAGTTAATTGATTTAAAAGCAAACCATATTGTTCACCATACTGTTCTTCTAAACCTCTAAGATAATTCATTTTACCTTGAGGATCTTGACTTTGATAATCTTTTACAAGACTTTTAGCAAACTTTTCTGGAATAGCTTTTATAAGTGAACTATCAATACCCATATCTATTTGTGCTTGAACAACAGAGTTCATATATTTTTTAAACAATCTTTGTTTATTTTCACCTTCTGGTTCGTTTTGATATTCTGTGTAATATCCTTGAACTGTTTTATTACTTTGAATAATTAATGTTGCAGCATCTTCTTCAATTAATTTATTTTTATCTGCTAAAGCATTTATTAATTTTTGTTTATATTCTAAGTCTTGAGCAAGATTGCCAGAGTCTAAATTAAAACCATCTAAGATAGCTTGTTCTTCTCCTATTTTAGAGTTCATTAATACTGCTTTAGTTTCACCAACTCTAATTGTATTTTGTTCTGTTTCTAAAAAATTTGTATATGCTTTAGTTCCAAAAACTTCTTTTATAGCTTCTTTATTAACATCAACATCAATTCCATTTTCTAAACCAATTATGTAATTTTTCATATCCTCTTGTAATATTGGAACTGCTTCTAATCTTATTTCTTTTAATAAATTTTCTCTTGTTTTAATTGTAAGATTTTCATATTCGCCTTTACTTAGTTTTGCAAAAGTTCCTACAGGATCATTGATTGAATCTTTTTTAGCTTTGAAGTAATCTATTTTGTTTGGAATATCTGCAACTCTACTTTCGTATTCTGCAATATTAATAATACCATCGTCAAAATCACTTTTGTAAATTGCAGTTAAATCAGTTTCCAATGTGCTTAACGCTAAAGCATTATCTTCACTATATAAAGCATCACTTAAAACTCTTTCTTCTTTCGCATTTGATAATAATAATCTTGAGTTAATTAAATTTTTATGAACTGCATTATCTACTGCATAAACTTTTTTTTGTTCTTCTAATAAATAATTGTTAGAGAATAATGTTTTTACATTTGAGTTAGATGCTTTGTTTGCATATTTCGTTCTAACTATTTTACTTTTCTCCATTAAATACTTATTAGCAGCATCTGCATCTTTTAAGTTAGACGCTTCTTGCACATAACCATTTAATTCTACAATAGCTTGATTTTCTAATTCTAGTGCTTCAGTTTTGTTCTGAACATTTTTTTCTTTTACTTTGTAATCAACAATCTTTTTAGTTATTGGAGATAGAGCTGAAGCAAGGTTCTGATCTAAACCCATTTGAATATTTGTTTGAACAGATCCTGTTTGTGTAGTTAGTTCACCTTGAGATGTAAATGTTGGGATCTTAGCCATTATACTGTTGTTCCTTGTGACATTGTTAATAGAGACATACCTAAACTAGATCCTGTTTTAATCATTGCAAGTTTAGATTCTTGTCTAGCCATGTTAGCTTTTATTCTAGCAAAATTTGCTTGTTCTATTTTTTGTGATTGAGCAACTTTAGAATTATATTTAATAATATTTTCTTGTAATGCTTTTTCTCTCATGTTTGCTCTAGCAATTCTTAAAGCAGTTCCTTCATAAGCAACTCCAGATTTATTTGTAGAGACAACTGCAGATCCTTCTAGTTTTTGAAATTGTTTATCAAAGTTTGCTAAATCAAGTTCTGTTTTATTTGCTATAGCTGTTTTTTCATTTTCTAAAACTTTTGCGTTACGATTGTTTACTTCTTCATTAAATTTACCAATTGTATTCTGTGATGATATTTGAGCAACAGATGTTGCTGCAACCAATGCCGTAGTCCAACCCATTAGAATAACCTCGCATACATATATTGATCAGAACCATCAAAACCAAATTTTTTCATTAAACCTTCTTCTTGTAAACCTAACCATTTAGCAAATCTTAAACCAGTTGTATAGTTTGCTCTTACAGCAGTTTGAACTCTATTAATATTATTTTCTTTTGCTATTCGTGCAAAATCTTTTTTGATTGCTTTAGCAATAAGTAATGGATGATTCCAAACTTCATTAGTTGCTAATACCCAACCTTCTGCAACACCATTCCAAAGTATTTTCATACCTGCAGCAAAAACAGGTTTGCCATTGACTAATCCTGTAAACGCTAACTTGTCTTGCTCTAAGTTTTTAGCGTTACCTTCAAACTCCATGTCTTTATCCATTAATGGGTGATTCATTTGTTGTTTCATAATATATATGCCATGCTCTCCTGTATATGGTACTATATCTAGTATTTTATCCATCATTAGTAATAAGTCTAGGATATAACGACAAAATAGTTAATGGCAATGGTTGTGTTTGTCTTACAAATATAAAACCATCTGTTTCGTAGTTACCTCTAAACTCAATTTCTTTATCTCCTGTAAATACACTAATACCACTGTTCATAGCGTTAGCTGATGATCTAAATGGTATTCGTTCCATGTTGTTAAGATCTGGTCCAACTTCGATACCAATAGACTCATAAAGTCTAGCAGTAATTTCGTAAATTCTTTTTGTTTTAGATTGCGAAGTACCATTTTGCGCACCTGCATCTATTCTCATTGTTTGTAATAAAGATGTGTAAGGTAAACCAACTTTAACTTTAGTTGCAGATCTAGCTAAAGTTATTTGTCCAGAACTTACTGTTGCATCTGGGTGTGTTGCTCCATCTGCTAATACAGAAACAGTTTGACCTTCAAGATGAGATAGTCCACCTATTGTTGTAACTGCAGATCCACTATAATCTAATTGTGAGTCTAAAAAATTAAATGACGTATCATCTGTTTCATCAAAGTCATATTGATGTATAAATTCTACATATCTTTTTGTTGAACCATTGATAGTTCTTTTTATTATGACATAAGTTTGATATTCTGAATCATCTGTAGGAATTGTAGCAACACTTTCACAAACTGCATTACCGCTTCCAAATGCACCACCAAAAATATGTCTATGCCAAGCAACTACTTGTTGTTCTCTTTGATAAGTTAAACCAACTAATTGACCATCGTTCCTTACACACCAAATAATTTGATTTGGTTCTTGTTGATATGATAGTTGTTTAAATCCGCCTTCAGAAATATGCTCTGCAAGAATAGTTAAGTCTGGAGCAACATAACCATCAACATCAAAATTATAAGCTAGTTCTCTTAGTTTTCTTTTTGCTCTTTGTAAAAATAAAGTTGCGTTACCTACTGCTAATGCGTCTACATTTGCAGCACCATTGTTAGATTGTTTTTTAATTAAAATATTTGTTGGAGTTATAGCAGTATCAACTGATCCCCCACTAACTGCAAACTCACCACCTGCAGTACCAATAATTAAAGTTCTTGTAGCTGTCATAAATCTAATTGCATTAACTTGGTTAGAAGCAATTGTATAAATGATAGCGTCATCATCAGCTATAGTACCACCTCTATTTTCATCCATGTTTTCATAATCACCAGACTTAGAAAAAAATATTGTTTGTGGTTGTGATAGTGTTGCAGCAAAAACCAATCTTTGTTCAAAGAAGGTTACGCAAGAAGGATGACCTGTAGTATCTGAAAATGCACCTAAAGACCAATTGGCAGACGAACTTGAAGAACCCATATCTTCTAATATTTCTATAGTTACATTTAATGTATCTGTTCGTGCAGTTATCTTTCCATACCCATCTCTAAATCTTATCAATCTTCCAACGTCTGTTGTTTGAAAGCCTGTGTCGTCATTTATACCTGTAGTAGATGAAGCAGTTAAAGTTCTGCCAGTTCCTACTGTATGTGCAGAAGTTGATATTGTTGTAGAAGAAATATTTTCATCCATATATGGTCCATCAGTAAAATCAACACTTGTTAAACTCCATGATGTATGACCTGTTCTAGATAATTTTTTTGCAGGATGATTAGGATGACAAAGATACATAATGTCAGCAGATTGCGCGAACTTAATATCAAATAGTTCTGCTTCTAAATAAGGTGATGATATTTCATAAGCTGAACCACTAGATAATATTTGACCATTATCTTTATAAAATCTTATGTACTGATCACCAAACTCAAGTATGTAAGTTTGTGTTGTACTAAATTCAAAAGGAATTAATCTTGTTTCTTTTGTAGAATCTTTTACTTCTGCAACAAACTGAGTACCAGATCTTCTTGCTGCACTTCCATGTGGGAAGATGATCATGTTCTCAAGTGTCTTACAACCTGTAGAATATTTTTGTAGATCATTACGACCATCGAGTCTTGGTGATAATTCACCACCAGTAAAATTGGTTAACTGTACCGCAACTCTAGCCATGTATTAATACCTTGAGTTTATGAAAGTAGAAGAGTCAATGACATCTGATATACCATTATCTGGTGTAGTGTTTTGACCTTCTGTGGCATCAACAAATCTAGCTTCTCTCAATTTATCTTGAAATAAATTATACATATTACTTGCAGTAGGATTAGATGACGTTACCGCATAAGCAATGTCTGCTGCCAAAGCAGCTGAAATAGTTTCTCTTAATAATTCATCATACTGATTAGCATCAGTAATTCTTGCAATGTATTGAATTTTAACTGTAGCATGATTTGCTAAAATTTTTCTTCCTTCAATTTTATAATCATAATCATAATTTAAAATTGTAAGAACTCTCAAGCAATCTGCAGGTAAAGTAAATTGATAACTAAAACCCCATGAAGGAGTATCTGTGTCTCTTGCAAGTTCAACTCTTTTAGTTAAACAATTCCAAGGGTGAGATCTAAATAAACTATCTCTTACTTGTGTGTATCTTGCATTGCAAAGTCTTGCATTCTTAGAATCTTCTGTCAAAGTTAGGATTGTGGATGCGCCAAGTTGGTTTAATGCTCCATTACAAATGTCTACTACTGATGCCATACTACTTCCTTATAATATACTTACGCCTTATATGTCTATCTTTTTCTAAGGCGTGTATTTCTTCTTCTAATCTTTCTTCCTTAATATCAAAACCATAATGATATTTTGGACCATTTTTAAATCTGTCTACCAAAACATACCTGTATACATAATTATTTTTTTTAAAATGTAGTACAGGTTTTAAATCTTTTATTTGTTTCATGTGCATTCTAGGGGAGTTCCACTCTCGCTTTCCTCCCCTAAAATTTTATTTACTACGCTTCGTAAGCTTGTACTTTAACTACTTTGTCTTCTTCCATTCTAGTCGCACCGAATGCAGCAGAATAGTAAACTTGAGTAGCGTAACCTTTGTCAGCTCTTTCATCGATTCTAGCAGTTGAATCTTTACCAACAGCTAAAGCGATTCCATCACTTACAAAAGCAATACAATCTCTAATGCTTGAAGCAGCAGCTAATCTGTTAGACACGATGAAATTAAATCCTAAGAAAGTATTAATATCACCTTGTGCTAATGCTTTAACTGTATTGAAATCACTTGAAGTCACTTCAGTAGTTCCTAACAAATCAGTGATTTGTTTTGGAGATACGATGATGTGTCTTTGTAGTGATGGATCAACATCAGCTAAATCAATGATCTCTTTTGCTTCTCTTAATTTAGCAATAGTCATACCAGTTGTACCAGATTCAGCAATGATTTGGCTTGATGGTAAAGTAACCGCAGTACCACCAGCTACACCAGTGTCAGCTGAACCAGTTGCAGCAGTAATGATAGCGTCATCCATTGCTCTACCCATTGCATAAGCAGCAGCTAATGCGTAAGTAGAAGTTGGATCTACTAACATTCTTACTTTATCTAGATCATCAATTAAATCTGCAAACTCGTAGTCAACCAATGAAACTCTTCTTCTTGAGTGAGGAGTATCTGATTGAGGAGTGTCAGAGTGTCTTGTTGATCTTACAGTAGCAGTAACACTTCCAACTTGATCGAAGAAAGCATTCTTACCTGTAACAGATTCTAATCTAACTTTATCTCTAAGAATAGAACCTTTTTGTTGTGACAACATTTGTATATTAGAACTATATTGTTCTACAAATGCTGTAGTTATTTGAGTTGACATAATTGTCTCCTATTTAATAGTTGTTGTTAAATAAAAACAGAGACGTTATCAGAAAATCTGGCTTCTCTTGGATTTAAAGTCTTTTAGACTACAAGTCTATTCCTTGT
>MDTC01179474.1_pt1 | contig 19530 bp, 19 predicted proteins | sample 811181 | NCBI WGS metagenome assembly MDTC01 (sample SAMN05326644, study PRJNA326480) | marine metagenome | isolation source: seawater | place: Pacific Ocean: North | collected 2011
AATCTCCGTTATTGGTATTTATATACTATTTATAAAGAACTCAATGTAGAATTCGTTATTTTTGATGATTTTACATATGCACTATGTGCTATACTACTTCTTTTCTTACTTTGGATATCAAAATTCTTCATTCTTATGCTTGGCAATAAGCTTTGTAATGAATTAAATGTCAATCCACTTGGGTCTGAATCTTCTAATAATACTGAACCATACCCGTCCTCTAATACTATGTGGTCTTCAAATGCATCATCTGATACAGCTTCGTCCAACAAGTAATGAGATATCTTGTAAATATTTTGGTTTACAAGATTATTTATGTCACCTATTTTATAACTCATAGGTGCATATGAAGTTAATGTAGAACCTTGAGTTGACTCGTCTAACATAACTCCTCCGTCCTCTAATGTTATTTGGAAGTTATCTTCTGTCATTAAAGAAGCTTGGTGAAGAGTAATAACTCTCTCCGATAATATACTTCCTAGAGGTTCGGACATAAAGGAACCGTCTTCTAATGTTAAATTGAATCCGTCCTCCGTTATAAATGTCCCACCAAGTCCGTCTCCAAAAGGTGCTTCCATTCTGAAATGTGAATGTTCAGCTTCCAATTGCATGAGACCACCTGTTTCCAATACAATACTCTCTTCTTCCATTTGAACCACTGGTAATACTATACCTGATTCTGCCATACGATATAACTCTGCTCGTCTCTCATATGGACTGTGAGAAGGATTATTTACATTGTCTATACTAATTGTTGTGTTTCTATTATTATCCACTACAGTGACCTGTCCACCCATACCACTATGATTTTGACAATAATAATATAAAGTGTTTGGTGTATTTGAATCAACTGTTATACTGGTGACATATGTGCTTGTCACTACACCTGTTGTATATGCACTACCACTATTATGTGTTCCGTCTGATGTTGTTGAGAATCTTAGTGGGTGAGAATTTGGATAACCGAAGTCATATGTAAATCCTCTTTGTAATACTAGAGAAGATTGTCTTAATCCATTTATCTTATAAACATTTTGACTTCCGTTATTCTCAACTGATACATCTTTACCTTGTCTATCAGGATTTGTAATTGTTCTTGTTGTTTTTCTAACTTTTGCATCAACAACACTCTTAATCATTTCAATATTGAATGTTCTCTGTTTGAAGTTTTCTCCTAATGAAGAAGGACTTAATCCATGGTTGTTAGGTAATACAATATCTGCGCCACCTGCTATTGTTGGTGTTGTTGAACCTATAGAGGATTCATTAAATGGTTGGTGAACTATTAATGCAGTATTTAAGTCTGAAGCATTTGTATATAACATTAATGTTGTGAGGAACTCTGTGATTGCATTTATATCAGGAGCTTCTTCTAGTATTAAATGGAATCCGTCTTCCATAATAATATTAGATTCGTCATCTCTGTAAAGTGAATCAGCACCTTCTAAATCAAAATGATATGTTGGGAAGGCTTGCATTATTATAGTTGGTATAAAATTAAACCTTGTTTCTGTTTCAATTCCTACTTCGTTTCTAGGTTCTCCACTATCAAGTATAATTGAATCAAATGGGTTTACGAATTGTTTAATTGCAACCTCACCAAAGAATATATGACCCGAAGGGTGAACAAGGTCTTTAACTACAGACCTCCATTTGTTAATGGATTCTCCAACCTTAACAATATATGAATGTGATTGATATACAAAACCGTCTTGGACATTTACAGCAGAAGAATCTATTGTTCCTTTGTCTGTCAATAGTTGTCTTTCAATAATACCCTCACCACCTAATTTACCTCTTGCTTGATAAGGATTGAATTTTAAAACTTTAAATGTATCTACACTATTGAATAATACTTGCTCATTATCTAAGAAGTGTCCGTCTAGATTTGTAAATGTTAATACTTGAGTATTAGGGTCAAAAGAAATTACTTTACCTGTTGAACCTGTTATCCTTCCTGTAAATGTTAAATCTGCTGTAAGTGAAGCAGTAGGAGCGGTAATCAAAGCTTTGTAATGTGATAAACTAGACAATGCTGGATTCTCTTTGAAATTGAATCCTTGGTCTTTTACATTTATATGTCCTACACCACCAATCTCGTCTGAATATGCAAAAAGTTTTGCACCTGTTCCACTAGATACCTTAATTAAGTCAGCTGTTCTTGCAGTCCCACTTGTTCCACCAGTTATAAGTTCACCTGCTGTTGTAAATTGATTTGAGTCTGTTGACCTTCTTTTTACTACTAATCTTTTCTTACCGTCTTTTTCTTCTTTTCTAACTACAACTGCTGTTGCACTTGAAGTTCCACCAGTCACTACCTCACCTACTGAATAACCTGATAGGTCACTTAAGTAAATGTATCCGCCTGGAAATACTTGAGGTAATTTTGTATAACCTGTTCCTGGCGATGTTATTGTTGTGTTTCTAATTTTAGAATCTGTAGTAGATAATTGTATTCTATCTCCGTCTTCCATTAATAGGTGGTTAAAGTCTGTGTATATTTCTATTAGGTGACCTGATGTTTGTCCACTTGTAAATGTGACTCTATCATTTTTGAATGTGTAATCAGTATAAGGTGTTTTCTCTACACCGTTTACAAATACTCTTACACTATTATCATTGAAGAATATTCTTTTACCGTTATTGTCTATGCCATTGAAAATTGTTTGACCTGCTGTTGCAGTTATTTCAAACTGTCCTATATCTGTTCTATTTTCTAGTATAACAACATCTTCTATTGCACCAATAACACCCTCTGCAGCGTTTCCGTCTGCACCTGAATTATCAAAAACAAGAATATCACCTCCGTTATATCCTGTTCCACCGTCTTCAATGTATATTTTTTCTACACCACCTTTCTTAAGACCGTCAATAACACCTTTTGCATTTAGTTCATTCCTATCTCCTTTACCACCTTCAAAGAATAGTGGGTCATTAAGAGAATACATAGAACCGAAAGATTGTTCTTCTAATAACAGTCCTCCTGATATTGAATTATTATAGTAGGTGACATTACTTGCAGCTGCACTACCACTTGCAGTTAAGACTGCATTATTATCATCAGTTATACTTGCAATAGTATCTGTATAAGTTGTGCTTCCAACCTTGTAAGATATCACATCACCAACTGAAAGTTCTCTTAAGAATTTTGAACTTGCACCTACAAGTGCAGTAGAACTGGTTGTGACTGTTATATTACCTGAAAGTGCTGGTGGTTCTAATAATATACTATCATTATCTTCTTGTGCCATGTATATAGAAGATTCTGTTTCAAGTATATCACTTAATATACCTTTAACTCTTGCACTTACTGTTGTGACTCCATCTCTATCAACTAGATTGCATGGTCTCTCTTCTTCAAATGTTCCAAAATGATTATTAGATATTTCTAATGAGTATTGTCCATTAACAGCATTTATTTCAAATATATTTTCAACAATTGCTTCAGCAAGAGTTGTGACTCCATCGTCTTGATATTGAATTATTTTATCTGTTGCAGAGGGTAGGGTGTTTACATTATCCATTACAACTGTAAGTCTTCTCTTGTCACTGTAATCTGACTCTGAAGCAAATATAGTTTGGTCTATCGGATATGTAATCTCTGCGTCTTGACCAAATAAAACTCTTAATAAAAATTGTAGTGACTCAGCTGTTCCTTTCTTTTGGTATAAGTCACCTATGTTCTTGATTGTTAACCTTGCGTCTTTTGTATCGTCAATGTCTAGTGACGGAATAAAATCTTTTTGGAAATAATCTAAAAACTCTTCTGTTGTATTATCGACATCAGAATAATTTAATAATTGATTGTTTGCAAGGATTGTATTGTGTTTGTAAGTAGAGACTACACCTGTTTGTGTTTCTTCTCCTAAGTCTCTTCTATATCTTTTGGAGACTGTTTCTCCACTATCAAAACCATTTCCTGATATGGTTTCAATATAAAATGTATTACCATTTATTATTTTAATTTCTGCGACTGAACCAGTCTTTGAACCTACAATATAATCTCCTACTTCAAAAGGAGTTTTTGCTTGTTCATGTAGAAGTCTCGATGTCGATACATCGGGAGTTGGTTCTACAGTCTTTTCTTCTACTAATAGAAAACCTTGTCCGTCTTCTAATAAAATTTCGTCCAAATCACCTTGAGACGAGAGAGTTAATATCTCTGTCTCAAGGAATTCGAAGTATGCTTTTAAGAACTGCTCAAAGACTGGTGCTTCGTCCATGACGAAGTCGGGTAATAGATTTGGTAATCTATCCGTTAACCTGTCTATCTCAAAGTTCTTTGCCATATCTTATTAAGCAATTACTGCTCCGTTGTTAGCAAGAATATGCCATCCACCGTTAGAAGAGCCTGCCCATACTAATACCACTGATTCACCAATTGTGCTCAATGTAATAGTTGAGTGACCTGCTAAAGTTGTAGGTGTTATAACAACATTATGTGAACCTGCTGGTTCTGTTGAAGCAACAACGATTTTTATTTCGCCTGTATCACTTGAATCAGGTAATGATAATGCAAGGTCTGCTGATACTGAATCAGCGTCAGCTGCAATAATACCACCGTCTGCAATCGAACCGTTTGCAGTCACGACATTAACATCGTTAATTGCCAAGTGAGTTGGAATTGCTTCGAAAAGACTTGAAATTGCAAGTCTTTTATTTACAGGTGACCCACTTGGGTCGTCTACAACATGCAGAATGTCGGCTGCACCAACTTCTGACTTATTCATTACGGTCAAAGCCGTTATTTTCTTATCTGCCATTCTCTTTTCCTCCTATAATCCAATTGAATGGGAAACTACTCGGGGGACTCCCGACCACTTTATACATTTTATTAATATGAACTGGTAGAGGTTGTATTAAAACCTACACCAGCACTCGATTCACCACTTGCAATGGTGTCTACTTCACCAGTTGTTTTAATATCGTCAACAGAGATGTCAATTAGATTGCCTCTCTCTGCAACAACATCTAGACCCGAAGGTATAACTGTGAAGTCTATCGAAGTATCAGTATTAACCGTAGAGGTTAAAGTGATAGCATTGATAGTAATTAGTCCAGTGGAATAATCTACTGTTCCAGCTGCACTATCCTGATAAATCCTAGTCGACCCTGATAAGTAGTATCTTCTTAAGACACCTTTACCGTCATCGTCAAAATAATTTATATTGACGGAGTCTCCTTGGACATAAAAGCCTGTTGTTTGGGTAATACCACCACTTTCAGTATTGTGTCCTGAATGTGGATTGTATAATGCATTACCTAAAGAAACTGTATAACCTTTTGCGTTTGAAGAAATGGTTGGTTTTAATTTTTTCTTCAATCGTATGTTTGTTGTGTTTGATAAAATAGAACTATCTGATTCGTCAATAGTTTTAGTTAGATTCGAATGTCTAAAGATTGCATCGAACCCATTTAGATTGTCTGTATCGAACTTCACAATAGTATTTTTTACCAATGTTTCAAGTTCACCACCTGTCAATGTGGTTAAACTTGGATTGTATTTGAATGTTGAGGATATTAATATCTTTACAATATCTGCGTCTACTATTTGTGGACGAACTGTCAACATATTTAATTTATTTAGATTACTTAAAACAGAACTTTTTTCTGTCTCTGATAAGTAGTCTGCATTTTGTGGTTTTAATGCAATGAATACTTTACCATATTGAGGTGGGTTGTTATCTTCTCCACCCCACACTGCAACTGCATCTGCATTCGGATAGTATTCTTGAACTTTTGCTTTGTAGTCATTTAATGTGACTAATCTATTTTGTGAAGTATAGAATTTTGTTGCTTTGAATTTGATTGATTCCATACTTTCTTTTTCTGCACCACCTGAAGCATTTGCAGATACTACAATTGAAGAATCAGAGAATCCGTTGATTGCAGATACTTGAGTAAATCTATTTGCACCGTCAGCGTGAGTATCGTCAACTATAACATAGTCAACTGTTATTATATCTCCGTCTAATAGTTTTGCACCAAGTGTTCCGTCACCAAAATATATTTCTAAATATCCGTCTTCATTTTCTTGAGTGTAATAAACTTTTGAGGTAGTTGTAATTGTTGATATATCTGTAGACAATGCATATGAAGAACTTGTTCCACCTGAATTAACAGTGACAGTCATTCTGTTTTTATCTACTCTTGAATTTGATAAAACATATTTTGCATTCTTGATTTGATTATCATTTATAAATTGGTCTTGAGAATAAGTTCCTTGAACTAATTCTACATTTGAATATGTAAACTTATTTGAATCTACGGTTGGTGTATATGAACTTGCAGTGACAAACTCATAATTACTTCCTTCATAATTTGTTCTAAAGATAGTTCCTCTAGGCATAATCATAGAAGTTATAGAAGGAACTGAACCGTCTGCACTTCTTACATTATTTACGACCATAGTCATATTTGCAGAAGAAGCTGTTTCAGAAGCTGGAGTAAATCCTAAATCCTTTGCACGGGACACAACATTCTTTCTTATTTGTGCTGAATCTAAGAACAACTCTGAAGCTGCTATGTTTGTATTGACTGCACCTATGTGTGAAGCATATGCAAGTAAGTCTATAAGAATTGAAAGTGTTGCACCTTCAAAATTATAGTCTTTAAAAATTTCTTGTCCTTTAAGATAGTTCTTAAGGTTATCTGATATATTGTCAAAGTCTAAATCTGTGACATTTATTTGTGAACTGTTTACTGCCATTATCGTGCCCTTGTTATATTGAATTCAACTTCTTGTCCTGTTATACCATTTTTAATGTTATAAAAGATAACAACATTGAGACTATTACCCGAAGTATCAAATTTACATCTGACATTTTCGACTCTTGGTTCCAAATCTGAAATTGTTTCTGCAAGTCTTTTCCTTGCTCTATTTAATTTTCTATCGGTATCTAATTCGAAAAGTAAACCTCGAATGTTTCCACCTAAACTTGGTTTGAAAGGTCTTTCATAATAGTTAGTAAGAACAATATTTTTTACTGCTCTTTTAACTGCGTCTGAATCTGTCTTAGTCGTGACATCACCAGTAATGGGGTGTGCCAAGAAATTTATATCAAGGTCTTTGTATGCTTCCTTGATTGCAACATTCTTACTTTTATTAACTACATAGTCGACCATAATACTATTTATACAACCTATTCACCTTTTTCAGAAGTCTTTGTAGAAGTTCCTGACTTAACTAACTTAGTTTTGTGTTTGTGTGTTGCAAGTGTTGGTGCATTTCCAGCGTCAGTTGAAATATCTCCTTTCGCATGAATCGTTGAATCATTTGTTTGAGCTCCAGTCACATGTAATGTTCCTTTGACTGTTGTATCTGAGATAATCTCTGTTGTATTTTTACCTGTTATTGTTATCTTTCCTTCCGAAGTTATATCTGTTGTTCCTTTCATGACATTTGCAATTACATTTCCTGTATTTACATTGATAGTCACATTACCTTTTTCTACTGTTAAGTCTGCATTTCCAGCTATAAAAACTTTATCGTCTTTTGCAACTATCTCATACTTGTCGTTTACAATTCTAGAAACTTGTGAGCCGTCAGGGTGAATCTCATGAAATGTTCCTGACCTATGGTGTAAATCTATTCTTTCTTTTGTTGGTGTATCGTCTACTTGAAATACATGACCTGATTCTGATTGATAAACTTTATTATATGGATACACAGGTGCAGCTACAGAATCTAAAAATCCAGTCACCTTATCAGATACTTTGTGGTCTAACACTGAACCTCTTGCAAGGGTTGAGTAATCTGAATCGTCTGTATACAAAGGATAGTAAGGCAACATTTCTTTTGTAAGTGTAAGTTCTTCTATTGTAGAACCTGTTGCATCATAATTTACAGTTATAGACTTTGGTGTCTTTGGTGCAGTATCCATTGCAGTAGAAAGACCGAAACCTCTTCTAGAATCTTGAACTGGGTTTGGGCCGTCAGGTGTATCGTCATAATCTGCAACTGTTAATTGTCTTGGGTCATTGAATCCTTTCTCTACTGACCTAGTAATAAGTTCGTCTGTTATAGATTCTTTATATCCTGCTTGTGGGATACCTGCTGATACTCCTAATACTATTGGGTCTTGTTTTGCTTTGTCTCTAAAATATCCAAATACCGTAGACCCTTCTACGAGTCCATGACCTGTTCCTAATCCCGAAAGACCAGCAGAGGTTGTAGGTAATATAACTTGACACCATGGTAAATCGGGTGTTGCAATTAGAATCTTTTCGTCTGTATGAATACCATGTATACGAACACGAACTCTTCCAATCTTTAATGGGTCTTGTCTATCTTCGACTACTCCGTAAAAATATTCCATTAACTTATATCCTCAGCTGAAGGTGATTGTGTAAGGGGTTCAAAGGTTTCAATTTTTGTTGCATAACTTTCTTTTACACATTCTAAATGACAAACACCTCTTTTTGTTAGAGGGTCAGCTGTTATAGACAAGTCTGTTATCAGATATCTATTGTCGTTTACTTTATCTTCTATCACACCGTCTCCTGCTAATTCAGGTGACTTGATATTTAGTTTTATAATTAAACCTGCTGATAAATCTGTTCTTAGGGGTATTGTCACAACTATTCTATGTTGTTGTAATATTTCTAATAATGCTCTTCTTTGTAATATACCACTGTCTTTTAATTTTCTTGCTTCAAAAACCTCGGGGTCTGTTAGACTTGTTGCATTATCAAAAGGGTGGATAGAATGATAGTCGTTTATTATTAATGTATTAGGTTCTTTAGTAGGTTGTAGTTCTACAGATATTTCGTCTATGGTCGGTGAAACTTCGGGGTCAACTATAAGGCCTGGTTGTAATACTCTTTCATAATCGTCCACATACAACATTGGATTCCCACCCGATACATGATTACCCTTATTCATTGTTGACTCTAAATCGTATAACTCTTCCTCTTCTAATTTTCTTACTGGGTCATATACCTTTAATGTTGAAGCATATGCACCACCAACTGTCCCTTGTAATGTGTCAAATAATTGTGGTTTTTCATAATGTATAATTGTAGTGTTTAATCCGTCAGGTGCATTTATATTTTCTTCCTCATTACCTACGGTCACATTTTTTGGTCTATCATTGAATTCTATTGGAAACTCTAACTTACACATTTGGTCAAAGCTTTGAAATCTAAATCCACCATTCAATGTTTGAAAAAAGAACATACCATTTTTATATGCACCAGTTTCACCTGTTTGTGAATTGTTAACTATGTAATCCATTAACTCTGATATAGTCCAGTTAGGACAAATAAATTGTTTGTTTTCAGGAACAGTTTGTTCCCATGCGTCAAACTCTCCAATTCTAAACTTACCTAAGTCTATCAAAACATTTTGTAATATTTGGTCGTATCTTCCTCTTAGGGTTTGACTTATTCTTTGTCTTCGAACAGTAAACATTTTAGGGTCACATATTCTCATAACAAAAGTTTGTGTTAATTCTTGAGGTCTCTGAATGTTATCTATCTTATAAACTCTAAAAGTTTTATCTATAGAAAATTGGTCTTCTGACTTTTCATCAGTTCCTTCTTTTTGTTTGATTGATATTCTTATAAACTCTTGACCAGTCATTCTAAAGTTTTTTAAAACATTTAAACCGTCCATAACATGAACTTCACCTGTGACAAATTTATTGTATATGGATTCATACAATTGAAAATTACTCACCATTTGCTGGAGGTCAATTGATTCGTTATATTGATTTACTAGGGTGAATGAATCTATAAAGAATTCACCCGCTGCATAGTTTCCACTCATGATTTCATTACACGCTCAAACTCTGATACAATTTTTCCAATTCTAGAAGGTTTGATTATTTTTATTTTTCTTTTCTCTTCATTCTTTTCCCATTCTTCCTCATAAAAAGATTTTGCAGTGTATCCATTCTCAAATTGATTTTTCTTTATATCGTCTTTATAATAATAACAAACTCCGTCCTTCTTATCTATTGTAGAGGTTGGAGTAAATGACATGGGATTATTTGAAGTATCTTTTACTGATTGTGCAGAAGACACAACACCTGTTTGAAAGTCTCCTTTTAATACTTTGATTCCCAATCTTTTATGTAGGGGGTCAACCTCTGTCACAATTCCTTCTGAATCAGAAGTCGTGACTGTTTCACCTAATAAAAACTTATAGGATACTCCACTTGAATAGTTTACTAAATCTGTAGAGTTTGGTGCAATACAATACACTCCTTCATATTTTTTACCCATATATGTTTCAAACTCTAAACTACTTTTAAACCAGTCAAAATAATTATCAAAATCATTTACAAGATAGAATGTCCAGTGTAAATCACCTTGACCGTATAACCTTGTTGCAACAGTATCGGGTCTATCACCCTCTTGCAATTCATATAGAGTATAATCGATTAACCCTGTGACTGCCTCTTGTTCTATTTTTGATTTTCTAAAAAAATCTTTAATAGTAATAATCTTACCGTCTGATAAGGTATATTGCATTTCAGGAAAATTTTTAAAATATTCTTGTGCCATATTATCCTCCTGTATTATTATCTAAGATACTTGGTGAACCACCTGTCAAGTCACCAGCAAGAGACCTTGCACCAACATGTGTATCATAAGTTTCTTGAGTTAATATTCTAATCTCTGTGAAGGTTAAAGACATACTACTATGAGCTGGATAATATGCAACTAAATCACCTGAACCCTCTTCTTCTTGAGCAATCAATCCTTTGGAGTTTCCTCCGAATGTATCTACAGTTATGTCTTTTAAAACCATAGGTAAGAACCCTTCTACTTGAGCTGCAATAGGGCCTTCTAAAGTGACATCAAAAACATTAGGATAATTAAAGAAGTTTTCGTTAGGTGAATCACCTTCGAAAGAAGCAAATGTATCAGGGAGAGAAGCAAGTCTAAATGTTCTGATTATATTCATAACAACTTTTGCTTCTTCTTCTGACTTTGGATAAAAGTCATATGCAAAAGTATGTTCTCTGAAAGCAACTCCCTCTAACATTTGTTCTTGCATTGGATTTACAGCCATACCTTGTTTGAGGTTTCTAGCACTACCTCCAAGACCACCCATAATTTTATTTCCTATTTCACCAACAACATTTTTGATAGTGTCTATTGTTGCATCTACTTTTGCACCACCTCCAAACTCAGCATTACTTATATCAGACATTCCCCTTTGGAAAGAACCCACACCTTCTTCTTTATATGATACTGCACTAGCTTGTGTAATGTCATCAGGAATGTAAAGTGCAATATGTGTCAGTTGTTCTGCATCAGAAAAATAATTTCCACCACCTTCTGAATCACCACCCCTAGATTTTCTTGCTCTCATTGTAAAAACAATATAATTATCACCTTCTAAATCAAGTGGATATTGTAAATCCTCGTCTGGCTTTGGTGGTGGTTTTTTAGTTTTCTTTTTACCTGAATTTACTGATGATAATTGTGATTGGAGTAGGTTTGCTCTCTCTTCTAATTTTCTTCTGTTGTCTTCTGCAATAGATTGTAGTTGGTCTACTTCTTCTGTATTGACTCCACCCTTATATCCTATACTTTCAATCTTAGATTTGATTCCCTTGACTGATTTAATTGCTTGAGTGGCTTGGTTTACTTTGTTTAATAACTTATTAATATTTGGCATATAAATATCCTAAAATAAAGGTCTTTAATTCTATTTATGTCATACAGTGGTAAGTTTAAACCGAAGAATTACAAAAAATACAAGGGAGACCCTACAAAAATCTATTATAGGTCTTTGTGGGAGAGAAGATTCATGGTTTACTGTGATAATAACCCTAGTATTGTTGAATGGGGAAGTGAAGAAATCATAATTCCTTACAAATCGCCTCTTGATAAGAAAATTCATAGGTATTTCCCCGATTTTTACATAAAATATGTAAATTCTAAGGGTCAAGCAATAAGAGAAATCATTGAGGTTAAACCAAAGTCTCAATGTAAGCCTCCACCTGTGCCAAAACGACAGACTAGGAAGTTTAAACAGAAAGTTTTGACATATATAATTAACCAAGCAAAATTTGAGGCAGCTGAAGAGTTCTGTAAAGACCGAAAAATGGGATTTCGTATTTTAACAGAAGACCATTTAGTCCCAAAAAAGAAAAAGTGAAGAAATTAATAGTATTTGATTTAGACGGAGTCCTTATTGACTCATTACCTAACATGAAATTGTCTTGGAACGCAGTTAGACTCACACATAATATAGAAACACCCTTTGAATCATATAAAAAACACATTGGAAAACCTTTTGTTCAAATAATGGACGCATTAGGTGTCTCTAGAGATGTCCAAACGACTTATGAAGAGACTTCTGAACAAAATCTAAATATGATAGACCTATATGACGGTGTATTTGATACACTTACCGACTTAAAACAAAATTATAAGACTGCAATTTGCACTTCTAAGAGTGAAAGACGAACTAATTTACTTTTAGAACAATTACCTGAGTTCGATTTTGTTTGTCCACCCACAATGGGTCTACGAGGTAAACCAGCTCCCGACCAATTACTATATACTATGGCATTCTGTAATACAGAACCAAGTGAAACAGTTTACATAGGAGACATGCAGACTGATTACGAATGTGCAAAGAGAGCTGGTGTTGATTTTATACATGCAAAATATGGTTATGGAGAAGTTGAATGCGAAGTGTCGCTAGAATCGATTACGAATCTGAACTTGTTGTTGGACTAATACCAGCAAGGTGGGGTTCAACTAGATTTGAGGGTAAACCTCTTGTAGATATATCGGGTATACCTATGATTAAGAGAGTATATGACCGTGCATGTATGTCAAAAGAACTTGATACCGTTGTAGTTCTTACAGACGATTCAAGAATATCTAATTACTGTTCAAAACATGAGATGAGGTGTATTGTTATTGAAGACGAATGTTCAACTGGAACAGACAGGTGTGCAAAAGCTTTAAGTTTATTGGACGGAGATATCTTTGTAAACATTCAAGGGGACGAACCCTTGATAAATCCTGAAGCCATAGATAAAATGATTACAGACTTTGACGATGAGACTGATATTGTAAATGCATATGTTAGAGTTGACCAAGAATATAAACTAACTGACCCTAATGTTGTTAAGGTTGTCATGGATAAAGATAACCATGCATTATATTATAGTAGACTTCCTATATCAAGGTATCAACAATTAGGATTGTATGCATATAAGAGAGGTATGTTAGATGTCTTTCCACATATGGATAGACATGAAAACGAAATAGAAGAGAATGTTGAAATGTTAAGATATCTAGAGAACGGATTCAATATAAAAATGATTGAAGTAGAAGACGAAGGGTTATCCGTAGACACCCCTGACGATTTAAAGCTAGTTGAATTAAAAATTAAGAGTTATAACTAATGCCTATGGAACATGTCTTTGTCCAAGACCATGAAGGACGAAAGTTAACAGACGAAGAAGTCAAAGAAATCTTTACACCCTACGAAAAGTTCAATCCAAAACTAATACCCTTTGACCGTGCAAAGGAAGAAGGTCTGTATGACGGCATGGCAATGTATCTTGATAAACATAGAATGACTGTTATAGATTATTATGGACTATATTTTTTATATGGTTGGAACTTAGAGTATCACGAAAGCAAATTTCTTGAGTTTATGGAAGACCACCATAGGAATTGTTTCTTCCATGGGGTAAAACTTCAATGGTTAGTGCATAACATAAAGACTCAAGGTCTCTATTCTGTGCCTCAAGCTATTCTAAAAGAAGGAAAAGAGTTTTGGTTTGCTCACCCAGGCCAGTTTAGAGTTCATGCTATAGAATATACCGATTGCAACGAGGATTTTGTTGTATGGGATATCGGAGATAGGTTAGATTTTCCTAAATTATCCTTCGAGGACTGGTGGAAACTATACGGATACCCTAGAGAAGAGTCTCTTTTCTTTGCAAAGTATGACGATAAGTTAGAAGTCCATGTTGGTGAGGAGAGAGACCAACTCCACAGCCAAGTTAAAGAGACTATTAAGTGTTTTGGTGGCGAGAAAGCCACCCTAGAAGGCACCTGTGACCCGATTCTAGAGGATTTATTTACTGACAAGGGGTCAAATATCAAAATAGTAGGTCATGTTGGTGTAGAAGACTGTAGACACTTCCTAGATTTTATGCCTAATAAGAAAATAATTGAAAAAGAAAACTTCACTTTATACAACAATTATCATAAATAATAGACAATGGCAAGTTTATTCGAAGAAATCAAAATTGAGAGACCCGATAATATTGAGGACTTATCTCTAAATTCTCTAGAATGGTTTAGGGAAAATGTAAGGTATATTAAAAGAAGTTCAGACCAACTTCAAAACGAAAATCAAAATTTTGTTGCAAGACCTGAACTAGGTAGAATGTATATGTTTCATTACTTACCTAAGACAGCTTCAAAATTAAAATACTGGGATTACTTTCCATTAGTAATAGTTTTAAAAAGGTATGGAACTGGATTCTTAGGTTTGAATCTACATTACATTTCACCCTCAGATAGGTCAATATTATTAAATGAAATGTATGATTTTCTAGACGAGAATGAAGACCAACCCGAAGACACTAGATTCAAACTTGTTTATGATATGGTAAAAAATATAAGTCGTTTGAATCGTGCAAGACCATGTGTAAAACAATATGTGTATTCGAATATAGATAGTAGGATATGTCAGGTATTACCTGAACATTTTAGTTTAGTGGCTATGTTGCCTTCTACTAGATTCCAAAATGCAAATGCAAATTCAGTATATTCAGATAGTAGGAAGAAATTTTAATGGCAAACAAATATAAAGACCCAGTTCCAGTAGAAGATTATAATTCAAAAGACACAGGTATAGACAGAATAAAAGCTAAGATTGCATCACCTATGGTGAACAATAGATTCTTTGTTGAGTTTTTAAACTTACCCAAAATGTTTCAAGAACATTTAAACATATCAGGAGACCAAGACCAATTAAATGTCTTATGTCATGGTGCAAGTTTACCAGCTAAATCATTAGAGACAACTGGTTATGCTACCTTTGGCCCAGAGAGACAATACCCTACAGGTGGAGTTGACTATGGAAGTTCAGTAAACTTAAGTTTTTACTGTGACCCAACATTTATGGATAGATTCATAATAGAGGAATGGTTAAAAATGGTTCACTCCTCAAACATAGATACATTTAGTGAATTAGATAACAGTGCTGGAAACAGTGTCATGAGATTCTATAAAGAATATGCACAGGATTGTAAATTCAGAATCCATGTTCTAAAAAAAGACGGAAGTGCTTCACTAATTTATACATTTCATGAATGTTATCCAAGTTCGTATGACTCAATGGACTTAGATGCAGAATCAGAAAACACTTTAATGAAATTTAGTTTTGATATGTCATACAGATATTTTAGTGTTGAGTATCCAACAGCATTCAATGAATTAGAAATGAATCAACCACTGGACGGAAACTTCTCGTTGAGTGGACTAAATAAAGGGAGAAGAATGTTTGATGCAATTCTTGAGGGTCTCACGGTTGCATCTAGATTTAATTCGAAAGCAGGAGATATATTAAGAAATCTATCTAGAGTAGACAGTTTTATAACTCGTGCTGGAACTATAGGTCGGGACATAAATCCCAACTTTATAACAGAAAGAAGAAGAGGTGGTTAACACCTCGATAGAGGAAATATATTATGGCTTTACCAATACAAACGGCACCGAAGTATAGTTGTATACTTCCAAGTGACGGAAAGGAAGTGAAGTATCGTCCTTTTCTTGTCAAAGAACAAAAAATGTTGTTAATTGCACAGGAAGAGAATGACGAAGCAAAGATATTTGAAGCGGTTAAAGATTTAATCAGAAGTGTGACTTTTGAAGAGATTGAACCAAACGAATTACCTCTTATTGATATGGAATATTTGTTCCTTAAAATAAGAGCAAGGTCTGTTGGTGAAACTGCAAAAATCAGTATAGGCTGCAATGACCCTGAATGTGATGGCAGTGGCCAGAAAGGGTCGGGTGAAGTAGTCGTTAATTTAGATGATGTTGAAGTAGTGGGTGACGAACCTGAAAACAAGATTATGATTAATGATGAAGTGGGTATTGAATTAAAATACCCAAAGGTTAAAGATATCCAAGGTTTAAATGATTTAGACCAAGGGTCTCAAACCATTGAAGTGTTAAAGAGAAGTATACAATCTGTATTTGATTCAGAAAATGTATATTTAGCTAGTGAACAAACTGACAAAGAACTTCATGAGTTTGTAGAAAACTTAACAGTTCAACAGTTAGAAGATGTCACAGTGTTCTTTAACGAAATACCGCGATTAGAAAAGGAAGTCGTTGCTGATTGTAAACTATGTGGGAAAGAAATTAAAAAGAATCTAATTGGATTACAAAATTTTTTTTAATAGCCCTTTCGCATGATAGTCTACTAAATTATTATAGCACAAACTTTCAGTTAATGCAACACCACAAGTATTCATTAACGGAGTTAGATGATATGATACCTTGGGAAAGGGAAATATACATTAACTTACTACTCAACCATCTAGAAGAAGAAAAGGAGAAGGCGAGACAACGCAAGAACCGTTAATTTTAATAGAAGGAGATAATAATGTCAGATAGAGAAAGATTTTCAGGTGACATGAGTAGGAATGAAGTAGAAATAGACTTAAGCAAGTTTATGGAAATGGTGACAGAAAACAATGACCTCAAACAAAAGATATTTGAGTTAGAACATGATGACAAAAAGAATCCTTGGCAGAAATATATATTTCTTGCAAAGGCAGTCGATGCATGGAGAATATGGCCAAGAGCATTTTTAAGTGTTTACATATTCTTAATTTACTTTGTGGTTATGTGGTTTCTAGATTTAGAAGCACCTACCATGGAACAATCAGGATTAATTTCAATTCTAGTTGGGGCAGGAGCTGCTTGGTTTGGACTGTATGTTAACAGTGCAGCCAAGGAACATGATTCAGATAACAACAAAAAATAGGGAGAAAAACCATGGCAGATTTAGTAGAGAAAATGGAAAGTCTACAGAACATGAAACCTGAATTAGTTGCAGAAGGATTAGACGAATTACAGCTAGAATTAGCAAAACAGTCTTATCAAAATGCACTTGAAATTTGGGAATCTCAAGTTCAAAATCTTCAAGATAGAATAGACGGTAAAGAAGTTCTAGTTGAAGAAGCTGTAGAAGAAGAGGAATAGTAAATGGCGTTAGCAGATATCACTGCATCATTAGAAAATGATGTATCAAACGCAGGAAGTAAATTTAAAGATATACTTTCGAATTCTGCAAGCCAACTCGCAAACTCAGGTGGTCAACTAAAGGATATGGCATCAGGTGTTCTTAGTGCAGCTAAAGAACAAAGTGCAAGTCTCACTCAAACAGCAAATGAAATCAGAGAAGGTGGTGAGGCTAATAAAGCTGCATTCAACAAAGCCTCGTCTGAATTTATAGGTGCATTCTCAAGTTTTGGTGCAACCTTTAAAACTGAGAAAAGTAAATATATTGAAAATGCTGAAAAGGAAGTAGAGTCAACTGCAAAGTCATATAGTTCAATCTTTGGTGAAGGTTCAAGTGCGTTGAAAACCTTGACTGGGGGTCTTCTTGATTTACAAGACATGTATGATGACGCAGCTAAATCTATTCAAGCTTTTGGAACAATACTTACAACTCCTTTCAAACTTGCAAATACAGCAGTTGCAAAAACTACAAAGTTCTTTACAGGTAAAGAAGTAGACCTAGGTGATAAACTAAAAAAAGTCTTTGTTGGAACAGGTGAGAAAATAGACGAAGAATCAGGTGAAATTGATAAAGGTCTGTTAGGTAAGTTCTCTGATGGAATACAAAACTTTAAAGTAAGTATAATTGCTGGAGCTAAAGCCATAGGCACCACTGCTGTGACAGCACTCAGGTCAGGATTTACAATGTTAATGACTGGAATAACAACACTTGCTAGACAATTTCTTGCAATGGGTGTTAGTATTTTAGCTGCAATCGGCCCATTTATTGTTGCCTCGGCTGCATTTGTTGGTGGTCTTATTGCAACTGGTGCCTCATTATTACTGGCAGCTGCACCGTTCATAGGTATTGCACTACTAATAGGTCTTGCAGTTGCAGCCGTTGTATTGGCTGCAAAATTTATCTATGATAAGTTTATAGAAAACAAAGACCTCATAGTTGCAAAATTTACTGCAATGAAAGAAAAGATTGCTTCTGTTATTGGTTCGATAACAGGTTTCTTTACAAACATATGGCAAGGTATATCAGATTTCATACGAGAAAAATTCTTAAAAATTAAATCATTCTTAGGGTTAACTTCTGATGCAGAGGAAGAAGAATTAGCTCAAATCAAACAAAGAAAGGCAGAACAAAAAGCAAGAGAAGACCAAGCAAAAGAATCTGCAAAAGAACAAATGGCTGCACTAGAAGAAAGTGGTGAACTTGACGGTATGTCTCGTAGAGAGAAAAGAAAGAAAAGAAAAGAATTAGAAAAGGCTGAACTTGCAAGAATAGAAGAACAAGAACAACTTGATGCAACTGGTTCTCAAGAACTCTTAGATAGAAGAGATGAATCATATAAGAAGTCTGAACAAATGGATAAGATAGTTGCAGATAGAGAAGAATATATTGCAGATAGAGAACTCTCAGACGCAGGGGCTGCAAAAGTTAGAGCTGGTGAAATGGATAATTTCGTTTATGCACAACAAGATGTTGGTGACTTTGACCCTAATCAAACAGGGGGAGTTAGTTCAGATGAGTATAGAGCAGCTTCAGACGATGCAACCATGGACGCATTTAGAATGGAATCAGAACTAAGAGGTAGAAGTGATTTTGTTCAAGGTCGAAACATTTCAGAAGAAGAGGACGCTGCACTCATGAAGAAGTTTGGTGTCACAGAAGACGACCTATCTCCAGAGATGTTAACCTCTGGAACAGACGACAATGTCGATGCATATTTTGCTGAAAGAGAAAGAATGACTGGTGATAGAATTAAAGATTCAAGAGACCAAGCAGAAGAAGCTGCAGAACAGGTTGCGGGTCAAGTTGCAGTAAACACTAATACACTTCAACAGAATGTAAGTAATAATAGTAATACTTTCATGCAGACTAGACCTAATCCACAAAACAACGAACCTACTGGGACTCGTCTTTCAGCAGTTCCTGCTTAGATACCTTTCTATTATATTTGGTTTTATCTTTATGGACAGAAGTTAGTCCATGTTTAGGTGTGACTTTTCTAGGGAATATCTTATCCCAAGCTTCTTGAAAGTTTTTTTCAGAGACAACTTGAGGTCGTCTCTTCGAACCTTTACCCAAGTGGGCCCCATTTCCTTCTAGATTGTGCGAGTGCATCTCGTTTTGCATTGAGTTTTTTTCTCCGTGCAATATCTTGATTCTTTTTGTGTTTCTTTTGATTCGGTTTTTCATAGTATTGTCTGTCACGAACCTCGTTCACAATGTTGGCTCTCTCACATTGTTTTTTAAATCTACGAAGCATTCTATCAAATGGTTCGACATTCTTA
>MDTC01048773.1_pt1 | contig 19521 bp, 23 predicted proteins | sample 811181 | NCBI WGS metagenome assembly MDTC01 (sample SAMN05326644, study PRJNA326480) | marine metagenome | isolation source: seawater | place: Pacific Ocean: North | collected 2011
AATACAGAAATGCTAAAGGAATTGCATTGGTTGCACGGAATAGAAGAATACATGCAGTATACCAATGATCACAATTTAGAAAAATATATGAAAATTAAACGTGCTATAATGTATGGCAACGTATGGTATATTAAAGAACTAGTCACAGACGAAATACGCAGAGGCGAAGTAGAAAACACTGATGATTTTTTAAATATTATTCTATCATTTTACACAGGATATGAATATGTGAATCCTCGTAAACTTCTGCAATATATATCACATTGCATTGATAACGATTATATAAGAAAGATCAGCAGTTGGAGTATAAAGTGGCAGTATGATGCACTCTTAGACCAACACTTCAGCAGAGGACAAATGAAAAGCAAGTGTTGGATGGTAGAAGAAATGTCAAAAATTTTTCCAGACAAGTACTTAGGTACAGTTGTACACTATGGTGGCTGGTATGCTACAGTAGCCAAACATTTGTTTGAAAAGTTTAAAATTAAAAAATATTATAATTTAGAAAAAGATACAAAATGTATAGATATAGCCGATGACTTTAACTATGAACAGTATCAAAATCAATGGCAATTTAAAAGTGTTGTAAAAAATGTAGATAACATTAATTATAATTCTACTGGTGCTTTTCGCATGTATATTAATAGTAGAAGTGGAAAAGGTGTTCATGTTGAAGTCAAACCAGATATAATTATAAACACAAGTTGCGAGCACATGAGTGAAGATTGGTTTAAGAATTTACCAGATGGAACATTGGTGTGTTTACAAACAAATGATTATTTTTCAAATGAACAGCATATAAATTGTGTGCATGGAATAGAGGAAGCTAAAGTCAAGTACCCAATGAAAGAAGTTTTGTATGAAGGTGAAATAGATACACACTTGTATAATAGGTTTATGTTAATTGGTGAAAAGTAATGGAAAAAGCCAATACCAAATTAACTCTTAGAGAGATGCAAACTGAATGTGCTAGAGCACTAGCTACAATGCAAGCAACCAATAATAACATATATAAATTTAATAAAAAAGCACATCATAATAGCCAAACTTGGTATCTTACAGTGATCCAATGGTATGTAAATACATATGGAGATTTACCTAGTCGTGCAGGTCCAGGAAAAGAAATTAAATTAGTTATGGAGAATTAAATGTTATTTGAAAACAGCCAAGATTCATATGAAATGAACATAGATCCTGATGTAAAAAGAGTTGGAATAAAAATGAGTGGTGGTACTGATAGTACTATTGTTGCATACATGCTAGCCAAGTATTGCAAAGAACAGAGACCAGATATCACAATTTATCCAATTACAGGTGTAGGAGAATTAAAACCATTTCAAGGAATATTTTCCAAACAAGTTATAGTAAAAATAGAACAATTATTAGATTATAAGTTTGGAGAACATACAGCAGAAAGTGTTAGAAGCGATCATAATTATGTACCAGACCAAGATAAACTTGTATGGAGTGTTTATGAGAAATTTGATTTAAGCCTACATTTTAGTGGAATTACAGCAAACCCTACAGCCGAAGAAGCCCCAGAACTAGTAGATCCAACAGAATTTGAAAGTGCATGGTACAACGATAGACAAAAGCAAGACACAAAAAAATCTTATGTAACTGGTACTAGTAACAGACCATTGATTAATGTGGATAAAAAAGGTGTACATGAACACTATGTAAGATTAGGCGTACTAGAAGAATTATTCCCATTGACCAGAAGTTGCGAAATACATACCACAGACTTCAGTGAACATTGTGGTGAATGTTGGTTTTGTAAAGAAAGGTTATGGGGATTTGGTAGATATGTTTGATGTACAATTATGATGACATTGAACAAGTTCATTTGGAGATTACGCAAAAGTGCCAAGCCGCTTGCCCAATGTGTGACAGAAATGAAAATGGCGGTAAAGACAATCGTCATATAACCAATGCTGAACTTAGTTTAAGCGACTGTCAATCAATCTTTACACCCGCATTTATTCAACAATTAAACAACATGTACATGTGTGGCAACTTGGGAGATCCTATAGTTGCACGAGATAGCCTTGAAGTATTTGATTATTTTAGAAGTCATAACAAAAACATGTGGCTGAGCATGAATACAAATGCTGGAGCAAAACCTGTAGAATGGTGGCGTGAACTTGCTCAAGTATATGGTCGTATGGGTGCAGTAATTTTTAGTGTTGATGGTTTGCGTGATACAAATCACTTGTACAGGCAAAATGTTGTTTGGGATAATGTTGAACGCAACATGCGAGCATTTATAGATGCTGGTGGTAGAGCTCGTTGGGATTTTATTATATTTGGACACAACGAACACCAGGTTGAAGAAGCAGAGCAGTTGGCACAAGACTGGGGAGTAGAACGTTTTCAAAAGAAAAAGTCTGCAAGATTCTTTACTGCTGGTAGTGAACGCAAAGAAGTACATCAAGCAAGAAATAGAAAAGGTGAACAAACACAGGCTATTGCAGAGCCTGCTAAAAAAGAAAATAAAAATATAGCATTGGAAAAAACTGCTGAAATTAAAAAAACATATGGCAGTATGATGGATTATTACAACAAGTGTCAAATTAATTGTAAAGCAGTAGGGAAAAAAGAAATATTTGTTACAGCAGAAGGCTTGCTAATGCCATGCTGTTGGACAGCCGGGCGAATGTACAAGTGGTGGCACAAAGATTATAGAGTAGAACAAATATGGGATCACATTGATCGCTCTGGTGGTAAAGGCGGAATTGATATAATAAACAATGATCTTCAAACAGTAATGGAAGGTAGTTTACTCAAAGATATTGAAAACAGCTGGAGTTTAGACAGCATTGAAAAAGGCAAATTAGGAGTTTGTGCTATGAAATGTGGATCAGAGTTTGATCCTTTTGGAGCACAATTCGAATGAGCAAACATATATATGATATTTTTGAACCACGTAAATCTAAAAGCGGAATTTATAAGCCTTTTCTCATAGTTGATTGGGCAGTAGGCAGTATGTGTAATTTTAGTTGCACCTACTGTGATCCTTTGTTTTACGAAGGAAAAACTCCATGGCATGATATTGATGATTGTACTCGTTTCATTGATTGGTTATGGGAAAATGTTTGTATACCACAAAATAAAATATTGTATTTCAATATACATGCTGGTGAACCAACACTATGGCCCAACTTAGATCGTTTTTGTGAACACGTTAAAAGACTTAATACCGATAATCAAATTAGATTATTAACAAACGGAACACGAAATGTCAAATGGTGGACAAAGAGAAATCATTTGATTAATAGTATAATTGTAAGTGTACATCATGGTCAATCAAAAAATGAAGAGATCAGTGAAAAGTTTGATGCTGTTTACGACAGCGTTATAGATGTTAGTTTACATGTCATGGTAGATACAAATGCATTTGATACTTGTATAGAGACCTATAAATACCTATATAATAATTGCAAAGGACCACAGCTACAGTTTAAACCATTGAGAACAACAATTATAAAAGCTCAATTACAAAATTATACAGAACAACAGTTGAGTATAATGCAAAATTTACCGCAGAAAGAACATGGCGAGAATAGACACCAACAACAAAACCCAATGCAATGGAGAAAAATAGGAGAAGAACCAGTAAGAGTACATAGTATTGAAAAAGAATTGTTATTGACACATTTGAATAACTGGAATGGATGGTATTGTAACATGGGTATAGAAACAATAGTAGTACAACACCAAGGACATATTAAACCTGGCAGTAATTGTTTTAAATGGTTAAAATATGGAAATATTAAAGACAAAGAATACAGCGTTCCTTTGTTACCAGTATTGTGTAAATTAGATTATTGTGGTTGTTTAACAGATTTACAAACTACAAAAGTTAAAGATATTGCTGTTGGAGAGAAATATATAGATGCACCATTATTTGAAAAATCCTACGAAATTGCAACTAGAAATTAGCAGTATGTGCAATGCATTGTGCTATGGGTGTGCCCGCACGGACAAAGCAAACTTCAATGGTAAACTACCTCTTATACCAAACAAAAAAATATTAGAATTAAGTACATTAAAAAAAGCATTTACTGAATTTGAATCTGTTACTGGTTTGGATTTTTGTGGAACTGTAGATGATCCTTTTATGCACCCGCAGTTCAATGATATATTACAGCTAGCATTGGATAGTGGTATTAAAAACATCTTTATCCATACCAATGGAAGCATTAGAGAAACAGATTATTGGCGAGAGTCAGCTAGAATACTCAAACAGTTTGACATGCACAATTTAAAATTTAGTGTAGATGGTTTGCGAGATACCAACCATTTGTATAGACAGCGTACAAACTTTGATAAGATAATGGAAAATGCACAAGCATTTATAGACGAAGGAGGAACAGCAGGTTGGCAATATCTAGTTTTTCCTTGGAACAAACATCAAGTTGAAGAAGCCAGTGAACTGAGTAAACAAATGGGTTTCAAAACTTTTATACATAGAATAGATAGAAGTATAGTCAGAGAAAAAGACTGGGACATCGACGATATAATGCAAATTAAAAAAGCAAATAGACCTGCAAGATTAAATGAACAGTTTGACATGCAAGGTCTATTCGATAGATTTCAGCAGTTTGAAAAAAACAAAATTGATTGTTATTTTAAAAATGAACAAATGTATTTTATTGATTTTAATGCTAGACTATGGCCCTGTTGTTTTATACGCAATTCTGAATTTGGTGGACACAATACTCATTGGCATCAAGTAAAAAGTATTATGCATGATGTATACAACGACAATGATTGGAATAGATTAGATTTACATAGTGTAGATGAGATACTTGAACACCCTTTTTATAAAAAAGATATAGTAGACAGTTTTGAAAAAGATTATGGAATGGAGTGTGGTGATAAAATGGTAAAATGTGCTAGCACCTGTAGTGTTAAAAGTCAAGTTGATAGACCTATTGCAAAATTTAAAATTGAGGAACACAATGTGGTCAATTGAAACATTAGAATGGATTGATATTGAACTTACAAGTTTTTGTAATATTCGTTGCAAAGGTTGTTTTCGTGTGATGAGTGAACATGCCGATAAGATATTAAACAAAACCTATTTGGATCTTGATACACTTAAACAAAAGTTTCAAAAAGAAATGTTTCCTAATATTAGAATTATTAATTTTTGTGGTAGTGTTGATGAGCCATGCAGTCATCCTCAGTTTCACGAAATTATAGAACATTTTGCAGATTGGAATGCACATATCAATATTGCTACAAACGGAAGTCTACGCACAACAAAATGGTGGGAAAAGTTAGCAACTATACTTCCTCCTAGTCATAAAGTTGTATGGGGTATTGATGGCAGTGACGAGCTTAGTGAAGTGTACAGAGAAGGTTCAAATTTTAAAAAAGTTCAACAAAACTACAGGGCATTTATTGCCGCTGGGGGTAGAGCCAATTGGCAGTTTATTAGTTTTGAACACAATGAACATCAATTGGAGACTGCAAGGCAAATGGCCAAAGACGAAGGATTTAAAGAATTTAAAACTATTATAAGTCATAGAAAAGATACAGGCGGGGTTAAACATAAAAAAGTTAAAGTAGAAGAAAATCCAAGTATCAGTTGTAAGTACGGAAATCAAAAAAGAATATTTGTAAATCACATGGGCAATGTTATTCCATGTTGTCATCTAAATGCAAAGATGTTGGAATATCCAGTAAGTAATAAAAGAAAAGATAGATTTGAAGATATTCTAATAGAGCAAGACTATATGAATGATATTAATCTCAACAATGTTAGTATAGATCAGGCTATTAACGGAAAAGTTTGGACTGATATTAAAGACAGTTGGACCAGCGAGTTTAGAATACCACGTTGTGAACAAGTATGTAAACAAAACAAAAGAGATATTTTTATTAAGGAAGAATTATGACAAAAATTTATGAAACACCATATGGCAACGTACACATACCTATATCTAGTCCGATAATAACTGTTAGGACCAGTGGCGGGTTTGATAGTGCTTTATTACTGTATATGATAGCAAAGACTTGTGTTGAAGCAAATTCAAAAGCTATTATACAACCATTAACTGTGGTTAGAACAAATGAAGACGAATATCCAAGTTGGCATAGGGTTGATAATAGACCTATTGTAGATGGTATTGTTGATTGGGTTCGCAGTGAATTTCCAACAGCAGATATCAAAGACAAAATTTGGAGAGATGCATTTAAATGGTGGGAAAATGGAAACGTAAGTTACACTGATGCTCAACGAAATTTAGTCAATGAGCAACACTTAGATGGCCCACCAGCAAATCAAAGTTGGCATGATTGCGAGCTTCATGATTATAATGGTGTTACAAAAAATCCTCCAGTACCAATGTCAATTGAAAATCAACATGAGAACAGAGAATTAAAACGTGACCACAATGATGCAAATAGTCCGGCAGTAGCTGAAGATAGTTGCACAGTTATTCATGGAGCAAATAATACAAATAAAAGAATGGTAGAACCATTTCGTAATACAGACAAGCGTGTGTGCATTTATCTTGCCAAACAGTTTGATGTTTTTGAAAAATTAAATACTATTAGTCGCAGTTGTGAAGGCAATAGAGAACGCACAGATAATTGGACAAAGACTTGTAATGTGTGTTGGTGGTGTCAAGAACGTGCTTGGGCTATCAATCCGCATCCTTGGGGTACTGAAAAGGAAACATCATGATTAGAGTAGGCAGTTATGTCTGGTATTTTGATAGAATAGATCCTACACCTATTATGCAGGTGTTTAGCGACTGTGACGTAATGTTAATACAACGGTTTCCAAAAAACTTAGTAAGTTATTTTGGTGATTGTTGGTTTATAGAAAATTATAAATCACATGGAATGCTGGTCAGAGGTTGCAAAAATATTGCTACTTATGAACTACCACACAATACTGGACACAATGAAGCACAGAGTCAAGGCAAACATATTCCAGTATTGCACATGGATAATTGCAAAATTATAAACTGTTTAACCAGTTATGATCACACCAAAATGAATCAGCAATTAGATTTTGTTGCAAGTCTAGTAGAAGATGATTGCATACTCACAGGTGATATGCACAGAGAAGATAGGTTTATAAATGACATATACAACAAGTACGAACTAACAAACCATATGAAGCACAATACATTTACCAGTCCCAATGGCAGTAAAATAGGATTAGATAAAATTTTAACAAAGTCAAATATATCAATTACTGATGTTGTAGTTCACGAAGAACTAGCACAAAATACAATAGAACATTATCCATACGAGTTTACAATCAATGTCTGATTTACCCAGTGATACATTTTGCATTTTACCTTGGGTACACCTAAGCACAAGACCCGACGGCAGTATGCGAGTTTGTTGTACAGCAAATGCTAGTAGTGTTGGTGCTACCAATGATAAAAAACATGGCGGCATGGTAGGCGTACTCAAAGATGATGAAGGAAAACCAAACAACTTAAACATTACTGACTTTGAAAGCAGTTGGAACAGTACCTATATGCGTAATGTAAGACAGCAAATGCTAAATGGAGAAAAGCCACCCAGCTGTATTAAATGTTACAAAGAAGAAGCGGCAGGACATATGAGTAAACGTCAATGGGAAACCAAATACTGGATGCAAAGAGTTGACCTAGAAAGTTTACTACAGAATACAAAAGAGAACGGTGAAGTTCCTCCACAGTTAGCATACATTGATTTACGCTTTGGAACAAAGTGTCAATTGGCTTGTGTAATGTGTAGTCCACATGATAGCAGTGGCTGGATAAAAGATTGGAAAGCTATACACCCACAAATAGAAAATCCTAGTTTAAAGAGCAATACACAATGGAGAGACAAAGGTAGTATAAACGGAAGCAGTTACAACTGGCACAAACACAATCCAAAGTTTTGGGAACAATTTTATGAACAAATGCCTCATATGAAACAGGTATATTTTGCAGGTGGTGAAAGTTTAATTATTGAGGAACATTATGAAATACTTGAAGAAGCAATTAGGCAAGGCATTGCAGGTGACTTGGAACTACGTTATAACTCAAATGGAGTTGAATGGCGAGAGGATTTATTTGATCTATGGAAACAATTCAAACTGGTGCGTTTTCACTATAGTGTAGATAGCATACACGAAATGAATGATTATATACGCTATCCAAGTGAATGGAAACGCACAGAAGAAGTGTTTCATATACTAGATACACAAACAAGCAATAATGTAGAAATTACTGTGGCTTGTGCAGTACAAGCTCTTAACGTATATTATTTGCCAGATTTTATTAAGTGGAAATTAGAAAAACGTTTTAATAAAATTAATATGTGGCCCTTTGGTGCTGGAGGCATAAATTATCACTTTGTATATCATCCACCTCATTTAAATGTAAAAGTATTACCTGCATGGTTTAAGGCAGAATGTAGACGCAAGTTTGAAGAATTTTATCCTTGGTGGGAGGCTAATTGGGAATTGAGTATACCTAGTTGGCATAAAGGAAAAGTAAGCTATGAAGAGTGGCGTAATGCAGATTATGGAATTAAAAGATTAGAAGGTATGTTACAATTTATGGAGAGCGAAGATTGGAGTGTACGTTTACCTGAAATGAAAGAATTTTTAGCGTTGTGTGATCGTCAACGTAATAATAGTTTTAGTTCTGTATTTCCTGAAATGAAAGATATTCATAATGTCAGATAAAAAAGATACATTTTGTATTATGCCCTTTCATCATATCAATATTAAAAACGAAGGCAAGATCAGTAGTTGTTGGCGTTATCCAAATTGGATTGGAGATTATACAGAAGAACGATTACAAGATGTTTGGAATGGAAAAAGACAAAAAACTGTTCGCAGAGAATTATTGAATGGAATAAAACACGAAGGTTGTAGAAGTTGTTGGGACTTGGAATCTAGTGGTGCAGAAAGTTTACGCAATAGAGCTCAAGAAATGTATCCTAAGGTAAACGAAGAAGAAATACTTTCTCTGGTCAAAGAAGATGGGACATATCCGGTTGATAAAATTAGCAGTATTGAAATAAGGTTTGATAATATATGTAATTTAATGTGCAGACATTGTAGTCCTGTTTACAGTAGTGTCTGGGAACAAGTAGTTAAAAAAGAACCTGATCTAATGGCACAACAAGCACATGAAGCATGGCAAACTGTTAGAGAACGTGATAAACACATTGCTCTAACACAAGAAACGATTGATGAAGTTGTAGAGCTTAGTCCTCATTTAACTGAACTTATGATCACCGGTGGCGAACCTTTGTATCACAGCAAACACTATGATTTTTTAGAGCGTTGTTTGCCTGAAGCACAGCACATAACATTACAGTATAACAGCAACTTCAGCAAGTTAGATTACAATGGTAAAAGTATACTTGACTTATGGGCCAAATTTAAAAAAGTAAGTATAAGAGTAAGTTTAGATGCTTATCCAGATATTTACGATTATGTAAGAGTAAGAGGCGATTTACCAACAGCAGAAAAAAACATAAGAGCGGCTCTCAGACTAAGCAATATGAATTTAAGTGCAACTTGTACAGCAAGTCTACTAAATGTAACCAGACTTCCTCAAATAGCAGAATATTATTACAAACTAGGTGTTAAATTTCATTCGAGCCTAGTTCAATATCCTAGAGCATTGAATCCAAAATTACTGCCAGACCAATTAAAACAACAAGCAACACATGATTGGAATCGTTTTATAGAAGGTGTAGAAACAAAGCAACATAGTTGGTTACGTGGAACTGATACCGAATGGTGGAATAAAGACTGTTTGCATAGATGGAAAAAGTTTGGTGGTAATATAATTAACTATATGAATGGTGGAGATTGGTTTGAACATTGGCAAGAGTTTATTAATTATATGAGACCACAAGACAGGTATCATAAAACAAATATATTAGATGTATATCCAGAGTTCCGACCTTATTGGGAGAAAAATTATGATTATAACAGGTAATCCAAAAGAAGGTGTGGCACAAGCCTTACATAAAATATATCCAAGAGCAACATATTGTAGCAGAGAAAGTGGTTACGATTTAACTAATACAGATCATATGTTTCAGTTCGCAAATGAATGTATTAAACATGATCAAATTATAATTAATAGTGCATTATGGCACTTTAGTCAAACTGTCCTACTGGATCTAGTATATAAGTCCCTTAGAAACGCCAAAAGCGAAGCACATGTTGTGTGTATTGGCAGTACTACTGATAGAACTAGCAAAGGAACAACATGGATATATAATGCTGAGAAAAAAGCATTGAGAGATTATGCAAACAGTTTAGGATTAATAGGAGTATGGCATAGCGGACCTAAGGTAAGCTACATTAGTTTTGGAACATTAAGTAACAATCAAGAAAAGCATCCTGATAGAGCATGTATGGATATAGATCAAGCCGCTAGCTATATAAAATGGTTGCTAGAACAGCCAAAAGATGTTAATATAAATGAGATCAGCATAGATTCTATGCAAGAAAGAAAAATATGAATTTAGTTTCTTTTGGCTGTAGTCATACACAAGGAGAAGGATTAGAAGATATATATCCTGAATTTGGTAAAATTAGTAAACTAGCATGGCCTCAAAAGCTAGCTGACTTAGTTGGTTGTACTGTTAATAATTTAGGTAAAGGCGGATCAAGTAATAAAAAGATATTACATAGACTATTAAATTATAAGTTTATGCAAGATGATATTTCAATAGTATGTTGGACTCATTTAGATAGATGGTGTATAATAAGAGATACAGATATTGAAGAATTTGGTATATGGAATTATGGTAAAGCAAAAAAAGATGCTAGAATTGGAACCATGTCACAAGGAGGTATCAATGATTCAATAACATCAACAGCAACAGCATTTTATGAACACATACATGACGATGAAGATAGAAAACAAGAAATGCATAGAGATATAGAATTTGCTAAACTTTACCTTGATTCAAAAGGAATTAAGAATTATCATATGACAGCAATGAATTTTAATAAGAATAACATTGGCGGATATAGCTGGTTTAATACAAAAATATTAGATATAAACGTGCAAAAAATAAAAGATCAGAATCAACTTGCTTCTGATAATCACCATCCAGGACCAAAAGCACATCAGATTGTAGCACAAAAAGTATTTGAATTAACACAAGGATTGAAAATTTGATAACAATATGCGTAGCATTACAAGCAGAACTACCAGAACCACCAAAAGGTTTTAATATCGTATATACTGGAGTTGGAAAAGTACAAGCCTCTACAGCATTGGCAAAACACTTATGCCAGTTTTATAAACCAGATTTAATTATTAATTATGGTACAGCAGGAGGATTAAATCCTCTTGTACAAGGTCTAACTGAAATAGGAACTTTTGTACAAAGAGATTTTAATGCTGAGCCACAAGCACCCAGAGGTATTATTCCTTTTACTGATCCTGAGGTAGGTGATATTAAGACTGATGCACCAGTAATGCAAGTACGCTGTGGTACTGGTGATAGTTTTGTTATGGGCCATGACCCTTGGTTTAATACAGCAGATATAGATTGTGTTGACATGGAAGGTTGGGCATTGGCTTATGTTTGTAAACAGTATAACATTCCTTTTAGAAGTTGGAAGTATATCAGTGACATGGCTGACGAAAATGCAATGAAAGATTGGAGTGCTAATATAGCCAAAGGGGCTAAACTTTTTAATGAAAAGGTGCAAAATGGCATTTAAAATACACATGACAGACGAAAAGTATGACACTTGGACTGTAGAACAGTTTCTTAAACATGAACTAGAATGTGTTCGTGAACTACATGAAACTGCACCAGACCCAATGTGGCAAACTGTTATTGAATATCTGGAGAAACGACTAAGTGGCGAAATCCAATAAAGATTTAAAATGGAGTAATTATGACTTTACCAAAATCCCGTATGATGACATTGTTCAAGTCGGTCAACGGACACTCTTATATAGAGACTTGTTTACTGTTAGCTGGCTCCTCGGCAGATTCTGTAACTACAGATGTAGCTACTGCTGGCCCTACGCAAGAAGCGACAAAAAAGATCACAGACCAACAGAACTGTGCTTCAAAACCATTGATGAAATAAAGAGACAAGCACGTGGCAACGGTTTTAATAGTTTCCATTTTAGCTTATCTGGTGGTGAGCCTACTTTTCACCCTGGCTATTTGGACATTCTCCAATATCTTGCTGATGATGTGTCTAGTACTAATTATACTAGTGTCCACATGACCTCAAACTGTAGCAGACCTATGAAATGGTTTGAGGAATATGTAGAACGTGTAAAGCCATTTCATAGAGCTAGCATCACAGCTAGCTTGCATACAGAACACTTAAATACTAAAGAGAAATTGCAGGACTTTGCTGATAAACTTATCCTGTGTCAAGAATATGATGTACAAATTACAATTAATATGGTTATGGTACCTGAATGGTTTGAAAGAGATTGGGAAAATGCTCTCTTTTTCCACGAGCAAGGAATCAACGTTACACTCAAACCACAGAGCGACCCAACGGCAAGTAGAGTCGTGGACGGTTATACGGATGAAATGCTACAGCGATTGTACAACGGTATGCCACAAATGGCATATACAGAGTCGAAACGACAATGGAATCTTCGTCCAAGGCCTAGTTTCGAACTGCCTCCAGAGACCTTAGGAGAGAATGATAAAAGTGTACCATGGCACATGCAAGTAGAGTTTACTGATAGCACGGGCAAAAAATGGTATATGGATCAGGCGGAAAGATTTAATGCGTTTAATTTTAACAAGTTTAAAGGATGGAGTTGCAATGCAGGATATAGTGGCATTATTGTCAGAGAGCCTGACGGAAGTATTAAACGTTCCTACAGTTGCCACGATACTCCGCTTGGCAACATAGAAACAGGATTTAAACTGTTTGATGGACCTCGTCCTTGTATTACAGATAGTTGTGTATCAAGTGCTGATAGTAAAATACCCAAAAGGAAAGTGTTATGAAATATTTTATAATAACTTCTCTACGCTGTGGCAGTCATTATTGTGGTGAATCTATTGCACTAAGATTACAAATCTTACCATTGGGTGAATGTCTCAATCCTATGTACAAAAATGATAGGTATACATTTGAAAACAATCAGGTGCAAATAAACTGGCCCAAACAAGCATTATTAGACGGTATAGATAAAATTGATAAAAGTAGTATTGGCTCATCTCCTTTTGAAATACAAAATAGACTTGATAATTTATTAGTTACAGATAATGATTGGCAAGCACAAGCTCATATAGCATATTTCAGAGAATTAGATAAAGATGCAATAAAAAATATTGTTGAAAAAACAAATGCTATATTATTATACAGAGAAAATTTTACAGATGCAATTATATCCTGGGTTATTGCTAAAGAAAATGATAATTTTGTTTCAAGAGAAAAACAAGCAATTCAAAAAGTTTACTACGATAAAAACAAACACTTAGACATTATAAAAGATATTATCAAAGATTATAAATTACTACAGGAAATAAAAGATAAGTACAATTGGTTTAAAGTATACAAGTATGAAGACTTTACCAGCGATCCTAGTTTAGATTTTTCAGACTATACCTTACAAAATCAAAATACAAATTGGAACTTACCTGTGAAAAACAATACAGAGAAAGAAAAGAGAAGTCTGATAGTTAACATAGAAGAATTGATAGGGGATATAAATGGAATGGAATGAATTGATAACAGAAAGATTTAACTCATTTGGATGGTTAAATGACAAGGAAGTTGATGTAAATGATATAAAATACAGTTTGATACAAGTTTATAATAAAGCACCTAGCAAAAATCAAAAATATCCTTTTGCAATTAAATTAGTAAAAAATAATTATGAACTAGGTTCAAACTTAATGACAGTTTGTCATAGGAATAGAGATTTAAGTGTTGAAGAAGATCCCGGAAATCCACAAGTTTTAGCACCTTATATACTAGGATTTTGTAGACGTGATATAGAAGAAACTGCTACAAAACAAGATTATAGAATAGCTGAGGACATTGAAAACTACAGTTGTTTAGAAATAGGTATTCAAGCTACCTATATAATGTTAGAATTAAAAAATAAAGGTTTAGATACAGGCATAGTCAGTTGTATACAAGACCAAGACATTGCCGCTGATTTACTTGGATTACCAAATAAATGTAAACTTATTTTAGGAATAGGATATAGCAATTACGACATTGTTAGTAGAAGCACAAGAACTTTTTGGGATCCAAGAATCAATGCTACTAGACCTATTCCTTTTTTACCTCGAGACAAAGATATTGTCTATCCAAAACCTGAATTCAAAGAGGTATATCAATGGGAGGATTAAAATGGATTTAAAGAAAACTGACAAAGATGGGAAACCATTAAATTTAACACCTAAGGCAAATAGAAGCCAAACAGATTATTATAGTTACTGGAAAGAAAATCCTGAACAACTAGAACCTAGTGCAGATGATATTAAATGTGAATTACAGTTAGCCGCACTAGGCGACTTTGAACCGTTGCATATGCCTTTTGATGAGAGTTTGTTTAGACAACAAATTAGAGCTCAAGAATTTGTACCCTATCTTAGAAGAGAAGGTATAAGCAATGATAGAGAAGGATTGTTATTAGTAGGACTAGAAGGGGATAAACCAAGCGACAGTTTAAGTAGACCTGAAGCAATAAAACGTGCTGGACGTATGCTGTATGAAAGTGATTTCAAGTATCCAACAGAAGCATATCATGATTTAACTAGTTTACATCCTATATTAGATTACTGGGGTGGTCTAGCTAGAACTATGATTATAAGAGCAAATGCAGGCGGTTGGTTCCCTCCACACAGAGACAGTCCATTTTTAGCCAGAGATACTTTTAGAATTATTACATTTCTTGGAAATGGTAGTAACATGCACAGTTATGAATGGTGGCTTGGTGAATCAAGAAGAACTATAGTTGCTAATCAAACATATTATGTAGATACCAGACTTACACATAGAACACACAGTTGGTGTGATGATAGTTTGCATTTAATTTTAAATGTGCCAAAGACATGGGAAAATGTAATGAAACTAATGAGCGTTTTAAAGTTTTACTAATGCGTACACAGGATCAAATAAAACAAATTAAACAAGGACAAGGAACTCCATACAGTATTAGCGGAGTAGCAGAAGACGGACTTGTTGAATATTACTTTGCAAGACGAAATGATGTTGTACAAAAAAGTACTGGTCCAAAAATTTTAAAAGTTGATCCTAAAGAATCTGTATTTCAACCTTTACTGAATACGTTAAAAAGTCATGTAGATGATTTTGAAATACGATACATGCATTATTTTGATGTAACAGATCCTCACATTATCCACAATGATGACGAGTTTGAACTTCCAAACTGTTACAAAGCATTTACAATTCCACTACAAATATATGGTAATAGTGATGATGTTAAGCTAGTAATTTTTGATCAATACTATTACGGAGGGCCAGCTAAGTTTGTTAGCGGAGAAGATACAAGCAAATGGAATATACATTATAATACTTTTTTAGCAGATTATAGTGAAGTTGAATTTTACAAAACATTTAAAGATGGTATAGACAAAGAATTTAGAGAACAATATCTAACACATTTAAAAGAGGAATGGTTAGATGGACTAAGCATTAACAAAGCATTGCCTTGGAAAGTTGGTAGTGCATTGTGTTTTGATAGTTTATCATTGCATTGTAGCAGTGATTTTAAAAGTAAAGGCATTAGCCGAAAGATAGGCATTAGTATTTTTACAGTAAGATGAACAAAACTTATAAAAGCATAATGAAGAAAAATCCGTGGGTTCAATGTCCTACTATACCTCAAGTCGAGGATTTGATACGTCTTGTTAAAATAACAAATTATACCAGAGGTGCTAACAAAGCACAAAAGAGATTGGATCATTTAGAAGCAACATATAGAGAATGGATTAGTCCTATTGCAGACCTAAGTGAATTTAAACATTGTTATTTTGTAAACGGAGTAACTGATGCAATTAATCAATGGATTGCAACAGAAGATAGACCGTGGCAATATCTAGAAGGCGATTATGAATATGCTAATATTATTAGTGGGCGAGGAGAAAAGGTTAAATATACTACAACTTCAGATGTTTTATACGTCTCCAATCCTGCTTGTGCCACTGGAAATTTTATTAATTTAGGAAATAAACCTAATCCAGTAATTTTAGATTGTGCATATCTAGGTAGTACAGCAATTCAAAGTATGCACATACCAACCACAACAGAACAAATATGGTTTAGTTTTAGCAAAGGTTGGGGACTAATAGGACAACGTGCTGGTTTAGTGTTTACGAAAAAACCACATAAGAGTTTAGAGCCAATGAAACGTGTAGAGGCTTGGAATTATACCAGTGTTGAAGTTGCTATTGCAGTTATTGAACATTTTGGATTAGATGACATATACAATTTATATAGACCAAAGCAACTTGAGATATGTGAGGAATACAATTTAACACCTAGCGATTGTTTTTTTATTGCAAATAGCACAGATGAAGAATACGCTGTTAGAAGAAGAAAAGATAACATTGCAAGATTAGATTTATCTTACATAATGAATGCAAGTTAAATAATACGAGGAATGAAAATGCACAATAATTATAGAACTGTTTATAACAAGGACGAACCTTTACCACATTATGATATTGAAAAATACAAAGTGCGACCACAAGAACATGTCAACTATCATAAAAAGTATACTGGATACAAAGGTGTTGTATGGACACCTCTAGACTTGCCCAAATTGGATCTAGACTTGAATAGACTATGGGAAGTTTGGCGAGCAGTAGCCGAAGGAAGAACCATTGGAACAGCAAGTCCTTGGTTTGATAAAAAACCAGAAGATCTTAATAGTGCAAGACACACTGAATTTGATAAAACTTTGCCCAAAGTAAATGACCATGATTATAGAAATTTAATAATATGTAAAGCAGAAGGCAGTTATCATAGTGCTGACATCGCGGGTGAATGGGAAGAATTTATGCATGATGAAATGCCACAAGTAGTTGAATGGTTAGAAGCAGTACCCTGGGATAATATACGTTGGGTTGGTTTTGTAGGCAGAGATACACATGGTGTAGGTCCTCATTATGACGAGTATAGACCTTTGCGTCCTTTGCTTGAACCACAAGAGCCAAGTCAAGTTAGAGTGCGTTGGAGCAATGTTACTGATTGGAAAAAAGAACATTTTTATCTTACCAAAGATCATGCTCAAACAAGATTGTATCCGCAGTTGCCACTCGATACTAACAGCATGGCATATGACGGAACCGTACATGAACATGGTGCTGATGCAGGATATCACCCAACTGAACGTATACAGCTTATGCCAATGGGCACACTAAATGTTCCTAAGTGGCATGACTTACTTGATAGAAGTATTGAAAAGTATAAAGATTATATAATTACAGAGGATTTTTTTGCTTGAAACTATTTGATAAACATGTAATATTTGACGAAATAACCTACGACCGAGAAGAGTTAGAAGCTTTTGTTAACCGTTTTAAGAATTGTGTTACCAATCATTCTAAATGGCAACAAACACTATATGGTAATCTGTCAGGAGGCTATGGAGTACCAACAGGTTACAATGTAATAGATACTAGATTATTAGAAGGTAAATCACCAACTGATTATCCTGAGGTAAGAAACTTACTAGACAAATTTAAAAATTTAAATATATTAGATAGACACGTTGTTATCAGTCATTATGACATTGGATTTAAACTAAGACCACACACAGATCATGCCTGTCAGGCAAGTATAATGTTTCCAATTTTACCAAAAGATGCAGGTGCTGAACTGGTATTTCATGATATAGATCCGCCTTATAAACCAGCACAAGATTACAAAGATTATTGGGACAAAATTGATTATACTATGAAATATAGTACACAACACCCAACATCATTTAGCACACAAGTACCACATAGTGTAGCTGAGATACAAGGAGAGCCCAGAATCTATTTGAAGTTTATGTTGTTTAACTATACATATGAGCAAATGATAGAGATGAATCAACAAGGGAGATTGTTTTGATAATTGAAAATAAAAAACTAGAAGCTATTGATCCTATTCAAGCAAGTCGTTGGTGTGCTGAACATGGATATTTAATGATACTAAACAGTGGTGCTTCACCAGAAGAATATGCACAATGGGCACTAGAATTTGGCTATCATGTAAGCCCAGATATATGGTGTACAGACAAAGAACACAGTGAATATTTTTGGCGAGTGTCAACTGAAGAAATATCAAAAGATGGAAGCAAAGGTTTGTTTGGTGATGACGAGTTAGATTGGCATAGCAATCTTGTACCACATTGTGATGCACAGGAAATTGTAGGAATTTATGGAAAAACTATAACATATCATACTGAAACATGGATATGCACTAGTATACCATATTGGCAAACACTAAGCAAAGATACACAAGATTTTTATAAAACTTTGTACAGTATACTTTGGCATGCAACTGATGCAAAACCTTTGAATCAACCTTGGAAACCAGACTGGGATATCAAGTATACTGATACAGTAATGAAAGGTATAAAACAAAATAGAGATAAAAGTAAAATTCAACTCTGTACAAATATTGAAGAAGATGTTATAATTAAATTCAACAAATGGAGAGGGGTAGTTGATAAACATAGACTAGTACCCGATCATCCACTTGGAGTAGAAGGCTTATTTTTTCAACCTTACGAAACTACAAGTTTTGTACAAGATGGAAAAATATTAGAAAACAGTAAAGAGATATATGATGAGATATGGAACGACTGGATATGTAGTGATAAGTACACATATAAGCATCCATGGAAACCCGGAGATATTATGTTGATGGATCAAACAACAACGATTCATAGAAGACCTGATGTCTTAAAGGATAAGCCCAGGGAATTACTGAGAACAGCTAATTGGTATAAAGCTGAAGTCCGTAATCATTATAATTATGTTTTGTAGGAGGATAAAATGAAAAAACAAGATTTACCAACAACAGCCAATCTAAATCTTGACATTGATCTCGTAAGATTAAGACAAGCAACAGATACATTAGCAAAAAAATTTGTAGATGTACGAACAGCAAACCCAATGCTATGTGATAATCATATGGAGTTAGTGGCAGATGTTTATGATAATTTTGAACAAATTAACTTAACTGAGCCAAGCGAAATACTACCATATGAACCTAGTATTAAAAAACGTTTGAGACGTAGAGAAGAGCATTTGTACAATCAACCTACTGAAGATTATACCGATAGTGTATTTGAAGAAATTGTAACACAATTAAAAGCACCTGCCAGCAGAGTACGAATAACAAAGCTCGCACCAGGCAAAACTATTCCTTTCCATGTTGACTATGATGTGAGCTATGCAGTTAGATGTATATGCCCAGTTTATGGCGGAAAGAATGTAATTAATTTATTTAAAAGAGACGGAAAGCTAGAAGCATATAATTTAGAAGATGGAACAGCAAACTTTCTTAACATTGGTTATCCA
>MDTC01048737.1_pt1 | contig 19520 bp, 16 predicted proteins | sample 811181 | NCBI WGS metagenome assembly MDTC01 (sample SAMN05326644, study PRJNA326480) | marine metagenome | isolation source: seawater | place: Pacific Ocean: North | collected 2011
TATTACTGTACTGGGCTGGGGCGCGCAGATGGAAGTGACCGAAAAAGCGGTCGAGAAAGCCGAAGAAGATGGCGTGTCTTGTGAAGTGATCGACTTACGGACTATTTTGCCGTGGGACGTTGAAACAGTCACTCAGTCGGTACTGAAAACCGGACGTTTGGTAATTTCTCAGGAAGCCCCAATTACCGGCGGCTTTGCCAGCGAGATTGCAGCAACGGTGCAGGATAAGTGCTTCTTATACCTTGAGTCGCCAATCGCGCGCGTATCAGGTATTGATGTGCCATATCCGTTGTGTCACGAGAAAGAGTACATGGCTGATCACTTGAAGATCTACGAAGCCATCAAACGCTCAATGAACTACTAAGGACCCATCGACATGAGTAAAGATTTTATTCTGCCCGATATCGGCGAAGGGATCGTAGAGTGCGAAATCGTTGAGTGGCTGGTAGCCGAAGGCGACGAAGTTAAAGAAGATCAGCCCGTTGTTGAGGTCATGACTGACAAAGCCATGGTTGAGATACCGGCGAAAGACGACGGTGTGGTTGAAAAGCTGTATTACCAAAAAGGCGATATTGCTAAAGTCCACGAGCCATTATTCCGCATTAATGCTGCGGGCGATTCAAGTGACGCTGCTGAAGAAAAAACAGCTGAGAAAGAAGCGCCAAAATTTGACAGTAAGCCAGATAGTAACCAAGCAGCTGGAGGTGGAACCACTGACTTTATTTTACCGGATATCGGTGAAGGTATTGTTGAGTGCGAAATCGTTGAGTGGTTGGTTTCTGAAGGCGATGAAGTGAAAGAAGACCAACCCGTGGTTGAGGTTATGACCGACAAAGCCACAGTTGAGATTCCAGCGAAAGATGACGGTAAAGTCGTTAAGCTGTATCACAAAAAAGGCGATATCGCCGAAGTACATAAGCCTTTATTTGCCCTGCAGCCAGCCGGTGGCGCTCAGGCTTCAGTCTCCGGCGAGACTGCTTCAGGCAGCGCTTCGCAAAACAGTGCAGAGTCTAAGTCTCAGGCAGCTACAAAAGCAGAAGCGGAACCGCCAGTGAAAGCACGTCAGGGCAAAGCTATTGCCAGTCCGGCAGTGCGTCGCTTAGCTCGCGAGAATGATATTAATATCGCTGACGTTCCTGGCTCTGGTAAGAAAGGTCGTGTCTTGAAGAAAGACATTGAAGCCTTCAAGTCGGGTGGTCAAAGTGCAGCAGCCAGTACGGACAGCAAACCGGTTCAGCAGCCAGCAGCGACTAGCGGCGGTACGCGTACCGAAGCTATTCGTGGTGTCAAAGCGGCTATGGCTAAGCAGATGATGAATTCCGTCAGCACGATTCCGCACTTCACTTATGCCGATGAGTTTGACGTTACGAACCTGATTGCGCTGCGTGAAAAGCTGAAAGAGCAATACAAAGAGAAAGGCGTACGCTTAACTGTCATGCCGTTCTTTATTAAAGCTCTGTCGCTGGCGTTAAAAGAGTTCCCGGTAATGAATGCGCAGGTGAACGAAGACTGCACTGAAATTACCTACTTCGATGATCACAATATCGGTATGGCAGTCGATACCAAAATTGGTTTGTTAGTACCTAACGTAAAGCAGGTACAGAACAAGAGTATTATCGATGTGGCCAACGAAGTGACTCGTCTGACTCAAGCTGCTCGAGAAGGCAAAGTGCCTCAGGCTGATATGAAAGGCGGCACCATTAGTATTTCGAACATTGGTGTTATCGGCGGTACGGTGGCAACACCTATCATTAATAAGCCGGAAGCAGCTATTGTTGCCTTAGGCAAAGTGCAGGAATTACCGCGTTTTGACGAAAACGGCAACGTGGTAGCTCGTAAGATAATGACGGTAAGCTGGTCAGGCGACCATCGTATTATCGACGGCGGCACCATTGCTCGCTTCAACAAGCTCTGGCAGGAATACCTCGAAGACCCAACCAGCATGCTGGTTAACATGGTCTAGTCAGAAACAAAGAGTTAGATAAAGCTTCGGAACACGCCGTAAACCCAATCCCTGGGGGCTTGAGTGACGCCATCCTTGGCGTCACACAGTTCCTTCGCTTTTATCTAACTCTTTTTTTGTTTCTGACTCTCTATCTCCGATCTAGGCTTGCTTAATAAGGTTAAGGCTCTTACGGATAGTGGGCGTAGCGCCTAGAGTGAAAACCCTCTGATACAGGAGTGTCGAAGGCCATGGATGGCCTTCGTCAAGCCCTCATGGATGAGCTCGTTGCGTCTCCTGTATCAGAGGGTTTTAACTCCAAGCGGAGCGCTCTATCCGTAGGGACTCCTCCGAAGCTTTAACACTTCCTTTCCCCTTATTTTTTATAGCTGTGCTATGGTTTTCTTATCTGAGAAGCATAGAGAGCCAAGATGTTTGAAATTATTTACCTTTCTTTAGCGATATTACTGGCGGTACTGACGTTAGCGCCGTTGTCGTGGTCGCAGGTTTGGTGGATTCGCGGGTTAGATTTTCCCAGGTTACAGCTTTCGGTGGTGCTAAGTGTGCTGTTGATAGTTGGTTTTGTGGTTATACGTGACTGGACGTCGGTCACTGCGGTGGCTATGGGACTTATTATTGGCTGTCTTGTTTGTCAGCTGTGGTGGGTGGTGCCTTATACGGCTTTATTTCCGAAAGAAGTGGTAGCGGTTGATGCAGACGAGGCAGGGGTTCGGCTTAGAATTATGACGGCGAATGTGCTGACGCCTAACCGTAACAGTGATGGTCTTATTCAGCTAGTGAGGGACTATACGCCGGACGTTCTGGTAACGCTTGAGTCTGATGCATGGTGGGGGAAGCAGTTAGAGGCTATTGAAGAGAATTACCCTCATACGGTTAAAGTGCCTTTGGATAATCTCTATGGTATGCATCTCTATTCGCGACTGCCTTTATCTGACGTTAGCGTTGAGTACTTAATTGAGGACGATAAGCCGTCGATACATTGCTTTATTAAATTACCAGCAGGCCAGAAAGTGAAAGCGCACTTTGTGCATCCGGCACCGCCGAGTCCAACGGAAAATGAGGAGTCGGAGGAGCGTGATGGTGAGCTCCTGTTAGTTGCGAAACATGTAGAGCCTGAGAAGCATCCGACTATAGTCACTGGCGACTTGAACGATGTGGCCTGGTCGAGAACGACATTGCTTTTTCGAAAGCTAAGTGGCTTATTGGACCCGCGGGTGGGACGGGGCATGTTTAACACGTTTCACGCGGACTATTGGTTTGCTCGCTGGCCGCTCGATCATATTTTTCATAGCCACCATTTTGCACTGGTTTCAATGACGCGACTGCCTGGCTTTGGGTCTGATCATTTTCCTCTGCTAACGGAACTGGCTCTCTCGCCTGGTGAAAATGATATTAATGACGGTCCTTCGCCTGACGAAGAGGACAAAGAAGCGGCGGATGAAATTGTCAAAAAGGCTATGGCTTAAGCTTTTTCTTAAAGTGAAGCCGCTGCACTAATAAACCAGCAATGATGAGTGCTAAGCCTACAATAGTACTGACATAAATGGTTTCGCCAATAATCGCTGACAGTAGCAGCAGTGAAATAAACGGCGATATAAATATCAGGTTGCTAATAAGTGCGGTGTTGGTGGCTGTTTTCATGGCTTTTAGCCAGAACAGAAAGGTAATACCCATTTCAAATAATCCGACATAACTGACAGCTGCCCAGCCTTGCCAGGGTATGTTCGACCAGTCGCTCCAGACAAAGCTGGCAACAATTAAAATTGGCAATGCTAAGCCAAAGGACAAGACCAGGCTAACGACTGAGTCCGCATTACGTCGGGTGTTGAGTATCCAGTATCCTGCCCATAGGAAGGTTGATATTAAAGCAAGTAAAACACCCCAGGGGTTGCTAAAGCTTAGCCCTAATAAGTCACCGCGGGTCGCTATAACTAGCACTCCAAAATAACCCAGTGCGCAGGCGACCCAGTCGCGACGACGGATATGCTGCTTTAAAAACAGGGCTGCCATAATACTGAGTGCTATTGCCCATGTGTAATTCAGGGGCTGAGCTTCGGAGGCAGGTAGCAGTTTATAAGCTTGAAAAAGCACTAAATAGTAAATAAGAGGGTTAATAAGCCCCATTAGTACGTAGTACAAGGGCATTTTCCGTAGCTCAAGCAGTAACAAGTGAGACTTTTTCTGAATCACACAGACCAAGCTTAGAACAGTAAAGGAAGCGACACTGGCGGCTGTCACCATTTGTAATGGCGTCATGTACTCTAGTGTGATTTTAAACGCCGTAGCGACCGTCGACCATAATAAAACGGCAATAAGGGCGTAGATAAACGCGATTTTATCAGCGGCTATGGTGTGATGGCATGGTGCCCCCTTAACTCATACGTCGATGAGTACTGCAGCGTGTCGGTATTCAATCCAAAGAAAGGCATTCTGCTGATATCGGCGGGCGAGGTCAATAACTGTTTGCTGTTGCGCACCAAAAACCATAAAACTTTCTTCGGCTGGCCATTGAAGGCTACGATCCTGCCCGGCTCCGTAAAAGTATCGAATGCCTTTAAAACCCAATAATTCAGCTTCTAGCTGTTGGTTTCTTTCACGATTCTCGTCAAAGGTTAACTGTCGACTTTGAGGGTTGAAAGCGGTGATAAAGGCCCCTGTTTTGCAGGTTAAGTTATGACAGAGTGTATTAAAGTCGCTATTGGTGCTGCCTACCGATAACGTGACTTTTCGGCCATTCACAACAAACCTGTAGTCGGTATTTTTATAATGTTCCAGCAGTGTTGCGTCCATACTTTGACCATTACTTAAGCGTTAATTAAAGTAAGAGTTTAACTTTTGAGGCAGTGAGATTCTATGAACCCGAGTATCAGTGTTATTACGCTGGGAGTTGATGACTTAAAGCGCGCACTTGCTTTTTATCAGGACGGTTTAGGCTGGGAAACAAATGGCATTGTCGGTGAGGACTTTGAAAACAGTGCTGTTGCTTTCTTTAAACTGCCTAGTGGTTTGAGACTGGCTTTGTGGCCGCGTAAAAGCATTGCTGCTGAAATGGGTGTTGATGTCGCTAAAAATGCCAATGAGGTGCTGCTGAGCCACAATGTCAGTTACCGCTCTGAAGTTGATGCAGTTATGAAGGAAGCAAAATTGGCAGGAGCAACCATTCTTCATGAGGCTAGAGACTTATTTTGGGGTGGCTACGGCGGTTTCTTCAAAGATCCGGACGGCCATATTTGGGAAGTTACCTGGAATCCGGCTTGGACTGCCTAAATTTGATGAAGATCAATAAACTGCGAGTATTCATTCTAAAACTGATAGTTTTTTGATCTGATTAGACCAGCAAAGCGTAAACTACAGCATTCAAAAGTTCTTTGTTTGTTGTAGGAATTCCTTAATGCTTTGCGCTAAAACAAAACACCAGCTCGCTAAAACCACTGAAGAGCTGTCGCAATATAAACAGTTAATGGATGCCATTGACAGTAATGTTGCGCGTATTGACTTTACCCCTCAGGGCTATGTTTTAAATGCCAATAATCAGTTTCTGGAAACCATGGGATATGGTTTCGATGATGTTATCTCTAAACATCACGAAATGTTTTGTGAACCGAGTTATTCGTCTTCTCAGGCGTATCGAACGTTTTGGCAGCAACTGGCAGAGGGTAAGTCACAGCATGAGCGATTTAAGCGTATTCGCAGTAATGGCGACATTATTTGGTTAGAAGCGACGTACTTTCCTGTTAAAAACGAGAAAGGCGAGGTTGTTTTCATTACGAAAATTGCCAGTGATGTCACTGACGAAGTCACCGCCTTAGAGCAGCAGGCCGCCATTAATACGGCAATTAATAAGTCAATGGCGACTATCGAGTTCTCTCCTGACGGAACTATTACTTGGGCAAATGATAACTTTCTAAACACCGTGGGTTATTCGCTTAGCGATATTACTGGCAAGCACCATCAGCTGTTTTGTGAGCAAAGCTTTTACGATGAAAACCCGAGCTTTTGGCGTGAACTTGGCAAAGGTGAGTTCAAAACTGGGCGTTTTAAGCGTGTTAGTAAGCACGGGCAACCGGTTTGGCTGGAAGCCAGTTATAACCCAATTTTTGACAGTAATGGTCGAGTTGTAAAAGTCATTAAGTTTGCCAGCGATATTACCGAACGGGTGTTAAAAGCCCAACAGACCACAGAAGCTGCAGAAATTGCGTATTCGACGTCTCAGCAAACAGCCATGATAGTGAAGGACGGTAAAGCGTCTATTGATGTTTCTGTGGAAACCTCTAACGAAATACTCACTAAAAGTCAGCAAACCGACGATATTATTGAGCAGTTACAAGAGCAAGCCGTTAGTATTGAAGACATTGTCAAAACCATTAACGCACTAGCTGAACAAACAAATCTTCTGGCATTAAATGCGGCGATTGAAGCGGCTAGAGCGGGTGAGCATGGGCGTGGGTTTGCTGTTGTTGCTGACGAAGTAAGAAACCTGGCGACTCGAACCACTCAGGCCACTAGCGAGATATCGGGCGTTATGCAGCGCAGTTCAGAAGTTTCAGAAGCTATCTCGTTGTCTATTGACGATATTCAGGAAATGGCAAAGCGCGGAAAAGAGCAAATTGAAAAAGTGAAAGCCATAATGAATGAAATAGACGAAGGCGCAACGAATGTGGTTAACGCCGTCAGTCATTTATAAAAAAGCCAGTGCGCAAGGCACTGGCTTTATGTTCATTTGCAAAAAGACTTTTAGCCTGCCGGGTAGGTATAACTAGCCTGGAAACCCAGAGGAATGCCTAGAGTCCAGTATAGAATCAGGAAGGCAGACCAAAGCACCAGCAGTGAGACTGTGTATGGCAGCATCATGGAAACTAGCGTGCCTATACCGGTCTTCTTAACGTAGCGCTGGCAGTAAACCACAACCAGGGGGAAGTACGGCAGTAACGGCGTAATAATGTTACTGGACGAGTCGCCCACACGGTAAGCCGCTTGCGTTAAGTCTGGCGAGTAACCCAGTTGCATCAGCATAGGCACGAAAATGGGTGAAATAAGTGCCCATTTAGCCGACGCTGAACCCACAAACAAGTTGATAAACGCGACCAGGAAGACAATACCCACCATGGTAACGCCGCCTGATAGCTCTAAGCTGGCAAGGAAATTAGCGCCTTTTACTGAAATAAGTGTTCCCAGCTGCGAGTCACCAAAAGCCTTTATAAACAGCGCACAGAAGAATGCCATGACCATATAGTAAGCCATACCTTCCATCGACTTGCTCATGGCGCCAATAACGTCTTGTGAGTTCGTAAAGTTACCTGATACGTACCCGTGAACAATGCCCGGAATAATAAACAGTAGGAAAATTAACGGGACAATCATGCCCATTAACGGTGCGCCCAGAGAGGCTAATTCACCCGTTTGTGGATCGGCCAGCGGAGAATTTTCTGCTGTTGCTGAAAAATACAGTAATACAATACCAGCAAGCATGGTGAGAGAAGCCGCGTAAAATGCTTTGCGATCACGCGGAGATACATCATCAACCGCCGGCATATCGTCAGGATGGCCGTCGATTTCAGCACCGCGCAGACGCGGTTCAACCACTTTGTCGGTCAGGAACCAACCAATAGCTACTACCACAATGGAAGACGCCGCCGTAAAGAAGTAGTTATTCAACGGGTTTAGCTGAATATCAGAATCAATAATTTGCGCCGCGCTTTGGGTAAAACCATTGCAGCAATGGGTCAATAGCGGAAGGTACAAAGTTCGCGCTGAAACCACCGGAAACCCCAGCGAATGCCGCTGCAATACCTGCCAGTGGATGACGACCTGCGGCATAGAAAATAACGCCACCCAGTGGAATAACCAGCACGTAACCAGCGTCGACTGCCGTGTGACTGACAATTGCCACCAAAAATAAGCATTGGTGTGAGTAAGGTTTTTGGCGTTACGTTCAGCATAAGCTTAATGGCTACGTCGATATAACCTGAGCGTTCAGCTACACCGACACCCAGCATAGCCAGCAATACAACACCTAACGGCGCAAAGCCCATAAAAGTATCGACCATGTTGGCCAAAAACGCGGTGATTTCAGGGCCGCTGAGCAAGTTAGTAACGCTAATAGCCTCACCGGTTAGTGGGTGAGTTTCGTCAAAGCTAACGCCTGACATCGCCCAGGACATTACCCAAACAATAATGAGCAAGCCAAAGAACATAACGGCTGGGTCAGGAAGCTTATTGCCGACTTTTTCTACGCCGTCGAGCAGGCGGTTGAGCAGACTGTTCGGCTTTTCCTTTTGCGAACGGTCCGGTTGTGGAGATTGAGCCATGATGTATTCCCGATTGTTATTTTATTGGTCTAATTATTATGCGCAGGTATCATAACCATTATTTGGCGTATGAACAAAGCAACAAGGTGAAAATTTCCTCATGATTTGTGGTGTCGATGAAGCGGGTCGAGGTCCTATTGCAGGACCCGTTGTTGCCGCTGCGGTTATTCTTGATCCTGAACGTCCTATTGAGGGGCTTAATGACTCAAAGAAGCTGAGTGAGAAGAAGCGCGAGAAGCTCAGTGTGGAGATAAAGGAAAAGGCGCTGTATTGGGCAATAGCGCAGTCAGACCCCGATGAAATTGAACAAATAAATATACTCTGGGCGACTATGAAAGCGATGCAACGCTCAGTAGAAGCGTTACCCGTATTACCCAGCAAAGTGCTGATTGACGGTAACCGAGTGCCCGAATTGACGGTACCCGCTGAAGCTATTGTCGGTGGTGACGCCAGTGAAGAAAGCATTGCTGCTGCGTCTATTTTGGCAAAAGTAGAGCGTGACAGACAGATGCTGGAATGGCACGAACGCTACCCGCAGTATGAATTTAATAAGCACAAGGCATACGGAACAGCACGGCACATTGAACTACTGAAGAAATACGGACCTTGCCCCATTCACCGACGTGACTACAAGCCGGTTCGAGAGGCGCTGGCTAACTTGTGATTTTGTTGCCTAAGCCCTAAAATACAGGGCTCTTTCCGTTTTCCTAAATTAATAAGTTGGAACGCCACCATGCAGTCTATTCCGCACGTCGATATGCGACGTTATCACGATAATTTTGATGCATTTACTCAGGATGTTGGCCAAGGCTATGAAAAGTATGGCTTTATTGCGTTAACGCAACACGGTGTTGATACAGCGCTTATAGAACGCGCGCTAGACACTTGTCGTGAGTTATTCGCATTGCCGGATGAGGTTAAAAAGCAATATCACCGTCCCGGAGAAGGTGGCGCACGCGGTTATACACCCTTTGGTACTGAAATAGCGAAAGACGCAGAGCATGTGGACTTAAAAGAATTTTGGCATGTTGGCCGCGAAGTGGAAGGTACACCGGCTTATCCGCAGCTGTTACCGAATGTTTGGCCAGAAGAGTTACCAAAGTTTAAAGACGACATGCTGGCCATCTATGAAGCACTGGATAAGCTGGGTAACCAGGTGTTAGATGCACTGGCCGTTTACTTGGGTCAGCCAAAAGACTTTTTCCGCAACAAGGTGAATAACGGCAACTCAATTTTGCGCCCACTGCATTACCCGCCTATTATTGATGAAGATACACCGTCTGTACGAGCGGGTGCGCATGAAGATATCAACGTTCTGACCTTATTAGTTGGCTCAAGAGAGCCGGGTCTGGAAGTTCTGGCGAAAGACGGTAGCTGGGTGCCGGTAACCATTATTGAAGGTGCCATTATTTGTAACGTGGGTGATATGCTACAGCGTTTAACCAACCATGTGTTGCCCTCGACTACGCATCGTGTGGTTAATCCGCCTGCGCCTTACAATGAGAAGTCGCGTTACTCTATTCCGTTCTTCTTACACTTTAACCCGGACGTAATGATAACCCCGTTGGAGAGCTGTATAACTGAACAAAACCCGCAGCGTGACGAACCCATTACGGCGGATGATTATTTAATGCAGCGTTTGCGTGAAATTGGTCTTATTAAAGACTAATAGCAACCGACACTAAGGAGTATGCAGGTGAATAAGAACAAGCGTCTTTTGAGTCCGTTGATGCGTGGTGCTGCTATTGCGTTCGGCTCGGTTGCATTACTGAGCTGCGCATCAGCACCAGAGCAAGTGCCCCAAAATGAGAATTTTGAGCTGACAGTGCTGCACGTTAATGATCACCACTCAACCTTAGACGCCAAACAGCAAACGCTGGTATGGGCTGAGCAGGAGTGGCAGGTAGAAGCTGGTGGCTTTCCACGCGTTGGCGCGCAGATAAAAGCGCTGCGAGCGGCTAATGATAATGTTCTTACCCTGCATGCCGGTGATGCGGTGACAGGTAGTTTGTATTTCACGCTGTTTGGCAGTGAAGCCGATGCCCGCATGATGAATAACGTTTGTTTTGATGCCTTCACTATTGGTAACCATGAGTTTGATAACGGTGATGCAGGCCTTGCTAAGTTCTTACAGCAGTTAGGTACCGAGCAGTGCCAAACCGCCAAATTAAGTGCCAATATTAAGCCTGAGGTGGGCGAGTCGCCACTGACACCAGACAACGAGTGGCAAATGTTTAAGCCTTACACCATTGTTGAGCGTGGCGGTGAAGAGGTGGCAATTATTGGTTTAACCATTGCGAGTAAAACAAAAAAGTCTTCTCAGCCAGACCGAAGCACCGAGTTTTTAGACGAATTTGAAACGGCGCAAAAATACATTGCCGAAGTTCAGCGCCAGGGCGTTGAGAAAATTGTTTTGCTCACTCACATTCAATATGAGCGTGACAAGGAACTGGTTAAACAATTACCTGGCGTCGATGTGATTATTGGTGGTGATTCGCATACTTTACTCGGTGATTTTAGTGAGTTTGGTATGAAGTCTGCCGGATCGTATCCGACAGAATTAACCAATGCGGATGGTGACAAAGTGTGTATTGCCCACGCCTATCAGTACTCGCTGGTTGTCGGTGAATTAAAAGCTGAGTTTGACGGCGATAAAATCGCAGCTTGTGGTGGGCGACCTCACTACTTATTGGGTAAAGACATTCAGGTGTCTGACGGTATTGTGACGACCTATGAACCGATTACCACCGCATTAAAAGAGAGCGGTGTTTATAGCTTCGTTGAACCCGATACCGAGCTTCAGTCCATATTAGAAGACTATCGAAGTAAAGTTGACGATTTTTCAGCAGAGGTTATTGCGGACGTACCTCAGCAAATTTGTTCTCAACAAGTTGATAGAAACCGCCGGGCCGGCTGTGCGCAGGTAATCAGCTCAGGCGCTCACCGAGTGGTTGCGGAAGCCTTTCTACACTCGGTACCCGAAGCCGACTTTGCAATTCAAAATGGTGGTGGGGTGCGTTCAGATATTTCAGAAGGCGACTTTACCGTCGGTGACGCTTTTACCGTGCTGCCTTTCGCGAATACTTTGGTGAAGCTAGAGCTGACAGGCTCCGAGTTTAAGCAGGCAATGGAAGAAGCTTTAGCCTATGCTGTTTCTGATGGCGGCTCTCAAGGGGCTTACCCTTATGGCGCCGGCATTCGTTATTCAGTCGATTTAACCGAAGAAACCGGCTCGCGCGTATCTAACCTGGCAGTGTGGGATAAAGGCAGCCAGAGCTGGCAGCCAATGTCGGCCAGAGCGACTTATATTTTGGTAACGAACAGCTTCATTGCTGGCGGCCAGGACGGTTGGAATACATTCTACCGTATTAGTGAGCGGGGGCGTGCCCGCAATACCGGTATTGACTATGCTGAGTCACTAGTGAATTACGCCAGAGCTCAAGAGGTTCTGCAACGACCTGAAGAGTTTGCAACTCAGTCATATACGCCTGTAGAGGATAAATAATGGCTCACTCGTTTGAGCCAAGACCGGTCTCCGATAACGCCAGATTCGACTTTATTGTTGTCATTCTGGCGTTACTTACCGCGTTTGCGCCGCTGTCTATTGATATGTATTTGCCGGCGTTTAGCGCAATTGCCAGTGACTACGCCACCGACACTCATCACGTAGAATTATCACTGACTGCGTTTTTCTTTGGCTTATTCATAGGGCAGTTGCTGTATGGTACGGCAACCGATAAGTTTGGTCGTAAGAACCCACTGTATATCGGTTTGGCAATTTATGTGGTGACTTCCGTTGCCTGTGCTTATGCACCGGACATTCAGTGGTTGATTGTGCTGCGATTCTTTCAGGCTATTGGAGCCTGCGCGGGGATTGTTATAGCCCGTGCCGTAGTGCGTGATCTCTATACGCCGCAAGCATCAGCGCGAGTCTTTTCGTTTTTAATATTGGTTATGGGCGTTGCGCCTATTTTGGCACCATTATTCGGCGCTTATATTACCGAATGGATGGGCTGGCGAGCACTCTTTCTCATTGTTGCTGCTCTGGGAGTTGCTTCCGCAGTGACTATTCACTTTGTGCTGCCGGAAACACGCGGACGCCGTTACGATGTGCGTATGCGCCATACCGGAACAACCTATTGGGCGGTATTTCGGGATCCTTCCTTTTTACGCTATTCACTGACAGGGGCTATTGCTCAGTCCGGGCTGTTCGCCTATATCACCGGCTCGCCGAAAATGTTTATTGAAATTTTCGGGTTGGATCCAACGCACTACAGTTGGTTATTTGGTGTGAATGCTATTGGTATTATCGGTTTTTCTCAGCTCAATGGCTGGTTACTGAAATATCATTCCTCACGAAAAATATTGAATATATCTTTGCCTATACTGGCGGTTGTTTCGACTGTCATGTGCGTGATGGCTTATATTCATGCAAGCTTCTGGGGCATTTTGCTGCCTTTATTTGCTTATATTTCAACGCTTGGCTTAGTTTTTCCTAATGCTATGGCGGGGGCGCTGGCAGAGCAACAGGAGCGCGCAGGTTCGGCGTCCGCCGTTACTGGTAGCTTACAGTTTTTAATTGCTGGGTTGGTATCGGCCGGCGTGAGCCAGGCAGGGAGTTTTACCGATTACGCAATGGCGTGGGTGATAGGTGTGGCCGGCTTATTAGCGGTTATTGCATACCGCGTAATGCGCCGGCCAGAATAATAGCTTACCCGTAATAGGTTGGGGCTGCCGGACCAACTGGTAGCCCAAAGCCGAATACCCAAATAAAGAACAGTATCGTCCAACCTACGAAGAAAATCATTGAGTAAGGCAGCATCATAGCCACCAATGTGCCAATACCTAAATCTTTCTTGTAACGAGCTGCAACAGCCAGTATCAAACCAAAGTAACTCATCATAGGAGTGATGACGTTAGTCACTGAATCGCCGATACGGTAAGCCGCCTGAATCACTTCTGGTGAGTAGCCAATAAGCATCAGCATCGGTACGAATATTGGTGCAGTGATAGCCCACTGTGCCGATGCTGAACCCAGCATTAGGTTTACAAACCCACAGACCATAATGAAGAACACAAAAATGAGTGGGCCGGTCATGCCAATATTGGTCAGAAACTCTGCGCCGTTAATAGCGAAGATGGTGCCAAAGTTGGTCCATTTAAAGAAGTTAACGAACTGCGCGGCGAAGAAAACCAACACAATGTACATACCCATGGTGCCCATGCTGTGCGACATTGCGTCAATGACGTCGCGGTCGTTTTTCATGGTGTTTACGACACGGCCGTAAACAAAACCCGGAATGGCAAAGAAGAAGAAAATATAAACCACGACACCTTTTAAGAATGGAGAGCCTTTCACTAAGCCGGTTTCCGGGTGTCGAAGAATTCCCCATTCGGGTACCACAGTGAGTGCGAGAAGACCTGACAGTACTAATACACTGAGCCCGGCTAACTTTAGGCCACGTTTTTCCAAAACACTTAGTGGCTCCATAGAAGACTGATCGGATAAATCGATGGACGCTTCGTCTTTATTGTACTTGCCAAGTTTGGGCTCCACGATTTTGTCCGTAATGACTGCACCCAGAATGGCGATGAGGAAGGTGCTTATCATCATGAAGTACCAGTTGGCTTCAGCGCCAACGGTATAGTTCTCGTCGACAATCTTTGCCGCTTCCTGGGTTATCCCTGACAGTAATGGGTCAACGGTACCAATTAACAAATTGGCACTGTAACCTGCAGAGACACCGGCAAATGCAGCGGCCAAACCAGCCAGTGGGTGGCGGCCTAAGCCGTAAAAGATCATCGCGGCAAGCGGAACCAACACTACGTAGCCGAGCTCCGACGCCGTGTTAGAGATAACACCGGCAAAAACGACCGTTACGGTAATTAACTTAGGTGGGGCTTTCATAACCAAGCCACGCATAGCCGCAGAAATGAGACCTGAACGCTCAGCCACACCAACACCTAATAAAGCGACAAGCACCGTCCCCAATGGCGTAAAGCCAGTAAAGTTCGTCACCAGGTTGGTCACAATTTTTTGTATACCTTCGGCGTTTAATAAGCTGACTGCCTGGATAACAGTCTCGCCGTCGCGAGGGTCGATAGCGCTGACACCAAAATAAGCAGCAATGCCACTAGCGACAATAACCAGCAGACAAAAAATTGCGAATAGCGTTATAGGGTGAGGAAGTAAATTACCCAACCACTCGACCATGTCGAGGAAGCGAGTAAACCAGCCGCGCTTGCTGGTCTCTGAGTAACCATTATTGGAAGACTGCATACCTTTCGCCTTTATTATTTTAAAGTCAGAATGTTTAAAACAGCGCAGAATTCTAGCATAAAAAAAAGGCGACTCTGCAAAACAGAGTCGCCTTATTTGCGTTAAGACGCTTAGCGTTTAAGCTGCATCACTTTCTTTTAGGTTTTTCAGCGCGTAATCAAACGCCGCCTTACCTGCCAGTAAGTCTTCCGGTGCGAAGTCGTCAACATTGATAGTGCGTAAACGACCTTCTTCCGTTTTTTCCAGAAGAGCAACTTCGTCATCGCTTAGTACGCCCAGCTCTTTACCTTTGGCACCAATTTGGTCCAACTGAGTAAAGCTGAAGCGTTTACCCGCTGCTTTACAAACTTTGTCGTACAGTGGCTCAGCAGCAATAACGTTTTGTAGTGTTTCTTCTAAGAAGCCAAAGTGACCTTCAGGGCTCAGGAACTGGCCTTTACCCAGGCGAGTACGTACGTCATTAGGTGACATAAGCATACGCGCAATTTTGTGGTCGTTCTTGTCGCTTGGACGCTTAGCAATGCGGCCTAATGGGAACATGATGGCGCGCATAACAGAGCCAACACCACCAAAGTTTTCCAGCATAGACAACTGTGCTTCCTGAAGTTTATTCAGAGTGTCCTGCATAGCCCAGTGCAACAATGGTAAGTCTTCTTTTATCTGACCGTCGTCGTGGAAACGCTTCAGAATGGCTGAGCCTATGTATAGATAGCTCAGCATATCGCCCAAGCGAGCAGAAACACGCTCTTTACGCTTCAGGCTGCCGCCAAGCACGCCCATAGCTACGTCAGACAATAACGCCATATTGGCACTGAAGCGGTTCATTTGCTGGTAGTACTTACGTGCAGGACCGCTTACAGGCACTGAACTTAAGCGATGACCGCCAAAGCCGTAAAACACTGAACGCATAAAGTTGCTTGCAGCAAAACCGATATGACTAAACAAAGCGTTATCGAACTTCTTAAGCGCTTCAGGGCCTTGTTCTGCTGACGCTTCCATTTCTTTTAATACGTAAGGATGGCAGCGAATGGCACCCTGACCGTAAATCATCATGTTACGAGTCAGAATGTTCGCGCCTTCAACGGTAATTGCAACAGGTACGCCCTGGTAACCACGACCTAAGTAGTTGTTTGGACCTAAACAGATGCCTTTACCGCCATGAATATCCATCGCGTCGTCCATGCAGGCGCGCAATTTCTCGGTCATGTGGTATTTAGCGATAGCACCGATAACGGAAGGCTTCTCGCCTAAGTCGATGCCTTTGGTGGACAGAGTCGTCACCGCATCCATTAAGTACGCATTACCTGCGATGCGAGCCATTGGCTCTTCAACACCTTCCATTTTACCAATCGGTAGCTTGAATTGACGACGAATGCGTGAGTACGCACCGGTCGCCAGAGCAATAGATTTAATACCACCGGCACTGTTTGATGGCAGAGTAATAGAGCGGCCTACGGATAAACACTCAACCAGCATACGCCAGCCTTTACCGGCATTTTTCTGGCCGCCAATAATGTAGTCTAACGGTACGAATACATCATTACCGCGAATCGGACCATTCTGGAACGGTACGTTCAGCGGGAAGTGACGACGACCAATTTCCACGCCTTTGGTGTCACGAGGAATCAGTGCACAGGTAATGCCCAGTTCTTTTTCTTCGCCGATTAAGCCGTCAGGATCGTACATTTTGAAAGCCAGACCTAATACGGTCGCAACCGGTGCAAGCGTGATGTAACGCTTGTTGAAGTTAAGTTTAATACCAACAATTTCTTCGCCGTTCCATTCGCCTTTACAGACAACACCTGAGTCAGGAATAGCCCCTGCGTCAGAGCCTGCTTCCGGGCTGGTTAGTGCGAAACATGGAATTTCGTCACCACTTGCCAGGCGTGGCAGGTAATGATCCTGCTGTTCTTTGGTACCATAGTGCTGCAACAATTCGCCAGGACCTAATGAGTTAGGTACACCGACTGTTGATGCTAATACCGTACTAACGCCCGCAAGCTTTTGCAGCACACGAGACTGAGCGTACGCTGAAAACTCAAGACCACCGTATTCTTTCTTGATGATCATGGCGAAGAATTTTTTCTCTTTCAGGTACTGCCATACGTGCTCAGGCATGTCTGTCAGTTCATGCGTAACTTCCCAGTCGTCCAGCATTTTGCAGACTTCTTCACACGGGCCGTCTAAGAACTCTTGCTCTTCTGCTGTTAGCTCAGCTTTTGGCACGTCCAGCAGCTTTTTCCAGTCCGGGTCGCCGCTGAATAAGTCGCCGTCCCACCAAACTGTACCGGCTTCTAACGCATCGCGCTCAGTGTCAGACATTTCTGGCATGACTTTGCGGTACGCTTTAAGAATTGGTTTAGTTAGCAAGTTCAGGCGAACGGGTGCTAAATTAAGAGGCACTAAGATAACGGCAAGAATTGTCCAAAGCACAGGGCCGACAATTTCCAGTACGTTACCAATAGCAAACATAGCGACCATGCCGACACTGAATAGTAGCAGGCTGGCGCGCTTGTAAATGAGAGCTGCCGCAACAATAACGGTAGCGATAATCCAAAGTGCAATACTCATAGTGTAATACTCCGATTTGGAGGTCTGACCAGTTATACTGTGCAAGTTAGATCAACCAGACATTATTTTCAAGGAAAATTTGAACGCCCGTTTGAATTTTGTGTCAATGTAAGTATCCAGTTGTCACGGTGAATGGAGTAGTGATGTTAAAACGGACAATGTATTTTTTAATGGCTTCTTCTGTACTGAGTTTCTCTCTGCTTGCGCCGGTTCATGCAGACGATACTGTAAAAGAGACTCAGGGCATTAACGATACCATGAAGCCCTACGAAGCGAATTACGTTATTACGCGTGGTGACAGCGAATATGGTGAAGGCTACCGTTATTTAGAGGTATCGCCTGATGACGAATGGCAGCTGCGCACAAAGTCTGATATTTCCTGGTTTATTCTGTCCGATACTCGGGAAGCCCGCTCAGTGTTTATTGTTGACGACGAAAGTAAACGCCTGGAGCCGCGTGAGTTTATCTATATGCGTACCGGAACTGGATCGGACAAGTCGTTTCATGGTGAATTCCGAGCAGATGATAAGACGGTTCGCAATGTCGATACTGGTCGCATGCTCGACATTAACTGGAAAGACGCTTTATTTGATGAAACCAATGTAACAGAGCAGCTGCGCATAGACTTGGCCCGAGGAGCTAAAACGTTTGAGTATCGACTGGTTGATGAAAAAGGCCGGGAAGATGAGTATCGTTTTAGAGTGATGGCCGACAGTGAACTACTAAAACTGCCGTATGGCGAGGTTGAAGCGATAAAAGTAGGGCGAATTCGTGACAACAATCGCCGCCAAACCTTCTTTTGGTTTGCACCGGAGTTAAACTACGTGATGGTAAAAATGCAGCAATTCAAAGAAGGTGACGAACAAGCCACCATGTCTTTGAAAAGTTTGGAAATGTAAGAGTTTAATTACTCCGAGGCGTAGCCCTGAGAGCCTAATACTTCACCGTCTAAGGTCACGCGGCCGTTTTCGAGCTTTAAGCGCTCCTGACAAAACCAGTTAACCACAAGCGGATAAATGCGGTGCTCTTGTTCGTGAACACGGGCTTGCACTTCGTCAACTGTGTCGCCTTCAAAAATAGGCACTTTCGCCTGTAATACGACCGGGCCGCCGTCGAGCTCTTCCGTTACGAAGTGAACACTGACACCGTGTTCAGTATCGCCGGCATCTAACGCCCGTTGATGGGTGTTTATACCTTTGTATTTCGGCAAAAGAGACGGATGTATGTTGAACATACGACCTTCGTAATGGCGCGTGAAGTCACCGGTCAGAATGCGCATAAAGCCGGCCAGTACTACTAAGTCAGGCTGATAACTATCAATTAATGCTTTAAGTTCAGCGTCGTAAGCTTCCCGCGTATCAAATTCTTTGTGGCTAAGCACTTCGGTGCTAATACCCTTTGCGGAAGCTTTCTCCAGACCTTTGGCTGACGCTTTATTCGAAATAACGGCAACCACTTCACCGGCGACTTTACCGTCTTCGCAGGCCTGCTGAATGGCCTGCATATTACTACCGGTGCCTGATATTAGTACAACAATACGTTTCATTAGTGAGTCTCGTCGGCCAGAATGTCGACTTGCTCTTCACCTTCTGCGGCATTAGCAATACGGCCAATTTTCCAAGCGTCTTCGCCAGCGTCGGTTAGTATTTGAATGGCTTTATCGGCCTGATCATTAGGTACCGCGATAACCATACCTACGCCACAGTTAAAGGTGCGGTACATTTCTTTCATGCTGACGTTGCCGTTGTCTTTTAACCAGTCGAAAATAACTGGCCAGTCCCAACTGTTACCGTCAATAACCGCTTTACTACCCTTCGGAAGGACTCGTGGAATGTTTTCCCAGAAGCCGCCACCGGTAATGTGTGACAAGGCATGCACAGGAACGTGCTTAATCAGTTCAAGCACTGACTTCACATAAATGCGAGTAGGCTCTAACAAGTGATCAGCCAGTGTTTTGCCTTGTAGGTGAGACTCTAAGTCGGCACCGCTGACTTCAATAATTTTACGAATAAGCGAGTAACCATTTGAGTGAGGGCCGCTTGATGCCAGAGCGATTAAGGCATCGCCGTCAGCGACTTTGGTGCCATCGATAATTTCTGACTTTTCGACAACACCGGTACAAAAGCCTGCTAAGTCGTAGTCGCCGTGTTCGTACATGCCTGGCATTTCTGCTGTTTCACCGCCGATAAGTGCGCAGCCTGATTGTTCACAGCCGTCACCGATACCGGCAACGACATCGGCTGCGACGTCAACGTCCAGTTTGCCTGTTGCATAGTAGTCGAGAAAGAACAGAGGCTCTGCGCCTTGAACAATAAGGTCGTTCACACACATAGCGACCAAGTCGATGCCAACACCGCGGTGGCGTTTAAGGTCGATAGCTAAACGTAATTTTGTACCA
>MDTC01264297.1_pt1 | contig 19520 bp, 17 predicted proteins | sample 811181 | NCBI WGS metagenome assembly MDTC01 (sample SAMN05326644, study PRJNA326480) | marine metagenome | isolation source: seawater | place: Pacific Ocean: North | collected 2011
GACAAAGGAATGTATAAAGAGGATGACATTCCTGATGCAACAGACTTATATGGCATCAGTAAGAGACTTGGCGAGATCGATTACCCAAATACGATTACATTAAGAACTTCAATTATTGGTCATGAAATCAATGGTGAAAAAAGTTTGATAGATTGGTTCCTATCTCAATCAGATGAGGTTAATGGATTTGAAAATGCAATATTCTCTGGTTTACCAACAGTAGAAATGGCCCATATAATTGAAAAATTTGTAATACCAAACTCAAATTTACAAGGATTATTTCATGTTTCAGCCAGCCCAATAAGTAAATATGATTTATTGTGCATGGTTGCAAATAGGTATAATAAGAAAATAAGAATTAAAAAAGAAAGCAAATTTAAAATTGATAGATCATTGGATTCAAAATTGTTTAAGACGGCTTCTGAATATACTCCTCCAAAATGGGATAAACTTATAGACAAAATGTTCAAATTTAGAGAAATTTGCTCATAAGATTAATTTTATGGATTAAATCAAATTATGTTTAAAAATAAAGTATTAATGATTACAGGTGGTACTGGATCATTTGGGAACGCAGTTTTAAAAAGATTTATAGATTCAGATGTTTCTGAAATTAGAATTTTTAGCAGGGATGAATTAAAGCAAGAGAATATGCGTATCTCTCTAAATAATGACAAATTGAAGTTCTACATAGGAGATGTTAGAAATTATGACAGTATATACGAAGCAATGAATGGAGTTGATTATGTTTTTCATGCAGCAGCTTTAAAACAGGTTCCATCTTGTGAATTTTATCCAATTGAGGCTGTACGAACAAACATTTTAGGAGCAGAAAATGTAATGTCAGCAGCGATTGCTAGAGAAGTTAAAAGAGTAATCGTTCTTAGCACCGACAAAGCAGTTTATCCTATTAATGCAATGGGTATGTCAAAAGCTATGATGGAAAGAATCATGGTATCAAAAGCTAGAATGAGACGACTCAATGAAACGATTTTGTGTGCAACAAGGTATGGAAATGTTATGGCTTCAAGAGGTTCTGTAATACCTTTATTTGTTAATCAAATTAAAAATGGCGATAAGATAACTATTACAGATTCAAATATGACAAGATTCTTAATGTCGCTGGATGATTCAGTAAATTTAGTACTTCACGCATTTGAAAATGCAAACCAGGGTGATATTTTTGTTCAAAAAGCTCCTGCATCAACTATTGAGGACTTGGCAGAAGCCTTGAAAGAAATTTTCAACTCTAACTCAAAAATTAAAGTTATTGGAACTAGACATGGTGAAAAACTATATGAATCTCTTTTATCAAGAGAAGAGATGGCAAAAGCAGAAAATATGGAAAATTACTATAGAGTTCCAATGGATGCAAGAGACTTAAATTACAACAAGTTCTTTGATGAGGGCATGACTCAAACCTCTACCTTAGATGATTACACTTCTCACAATACAACAAGATTATCAGTTCCAGAGGTTGTAGAATTATTAAAGAAACTTCCATATATCGAGAATGCTTTAAATGATTAAAGTAATGACAATTGTGGGCACTCGACCAGAAATAATTCGATTATCAAGAGTCATCTCAAAATTAGATAAATATTGCGAACATATATTTGTCCATACTGGCCAAAATTACGACTATGAATTGAATGAAATATTTTTTGATGATTTGGATATTAGAAAACCAGACATTTTTTTGGAATCAGCACAAGATAGTCCCGCAAGCTCCATTGGCAATATTATTTCATTATCAGACAAAGCAATGTCTGAACATAACCCTGATGCAGTTTTAATTCTTGGAGATACAAATAGTAGTCTAGCGGCGATTGCTGCAAAAAGGAAAAAAATACCAATTTTTCATATGGAAGCTGGCAATAGGTGTTTTGATTTTAGGGTTCCGGAGGAAATTAACAGAAGAATTGTAGATCATATTTCTGACATAAATCTTCCTTACAGCAGTATTGCAAAAAGTTATTTATTGAGAGAGGGGTTACCACCAGATCAAGTAATTAAAACTGGAAGTCCCATGAAAGAGGTTTTAGATTTTTACTCAGATAAAATAAACTCATCAAAGATTTTAGATCAATTAGAACTTAAACCATATGAATTTTTTCTAATAAGCTCTCATCGAGAAGAGAATGTTGATTCGGAAAAAAACTTATTACACATAATTGACATATTAAATGCTTTAGTTGAAAAATATGATTATCCGATAATATTTTCAACACATCCAAGGACACAAAAAAGATTGGATGGTCTTGGTCTAAAACTAGATAAGAAAATACAATTTCATAAACCATTTGGATTTTCTGATTATATTAAGTTACAAACTGAATCAAAATGTGTTTTATCAGATAGTGGAACTATAACTGAAGAATCATCCATCCTTAACTTTCCAGCCATAAACATAAGAGAGGTTCACGAAAGACCTGAAGGCAATGAGGAAGCATCCGTAATAATGTCTGGTCTTGATAGTGAACTCGTGATTCAATCTTTAGAGCTTCTTGAAAATCAGGCTAGAGGAAAAAAACGTATATTAAATATGGTTGATGATTATATGGTTGATAATGTCTCTGAAAAAGTATTGAGAATTATCTTAAGTTATACCGGATATATAAATAGAAAAGTTTGGAATAAGTAATATATTTTCATGAAAGAAAATACTAGATCTATAGTCTTAATGGCTGAATTTTTCGATCCAAAAATTAATTCAACGGGACTTTATTGGTTCAAAATTGCTCAATCGTTATCTAAGAAGATGAATGTATACATAATATCTCCAAATATTGATCAAAAACTAAACAAAATTGGTTGTGAGACTGTACCCATCTCACAAAGTAAATCTTTTTTTAATTTTTTAGTTCCAAATAAATTTCTTATAACTATTAAGATGCTTAGCGCTTTGTTGAAATTTAAAATAAAGGATATAGATTTTTTGGTTGGGACCAATCCATACACATTGCCACTAGCTATACCAATCATTAAGTTAAGATTTTCTGGGAAGGTACATTTATTAACTTATGATATCTTTCCTCAAAATTTAATTTCTCAGACTAACTTACTATTTAAACAACCTTTATACCTTTTGTCTTTCATTTATTACTTTGCTTATAAACAATGTGATCGAATAATAACGGTTGGCCGTGACATGAAAAAAAATTTAATTAATCTAAAATATTCTCAACCTAATAAAATTGTATATATCCCTAATTGGGGAGAGCTAATTAGTAATATTGGGACTATGCCTAGTACTGACTCCAAACTTAAAATTCTTTTTTTTGGTAATCTAGGAAGATTCCAAGCAATTGATGAGATTTTAAAGCAAATAAATCAAGTAAAAAGAGAAGATGTTGAATTTGTTTTTGCTGGGTCAGGTCAAAAAGATTATCTAATTAGAAAAGCTAAATCTAAAGATTCCAGAATAACATTTTTAGGTAAAATACCTATGTCAGAAAGAGACAAAATTTATAAATCAACTCATATTTCAATTGTGAGTGTTAAATATGGAATGAAAGGGCTCTGCGTTCCTAGTAAAGCATATTTTTCCTTAATTAATTCTCATCCAATTCTTTGTTTTGTTGAAAAGGAAAGTGAGCTAGATATTTTATGCGATGATCATAAATGTGGTTGGATAGTAGATGTTAAAAATAACAATTCACTTGATAAAATTCTTTCGCAAATTGATTCTGAAGAGTATAAGAAGAAATATTATAATGTTTCAAAAATTCCGGAGGATTTATTAAATGGAACTAAAAGTCTTGATGAGATCAACACTGTAATTGTTTGATTGTATTTATATACATAAATGTATCTTCGGCATTATTAAAGTTTATATAGTTATATGAAAAAAAATTGTATTTTAGTAACTGGGTCCTCGGGATATGTAGCATCTGACCTTATTCCCAGATTAAACGAATTCGAAGTTATTGGCATTGATATTACTAAAAATAATAATACTAATTTTTCATTAGATATATCTAGCAATGAGATCAGAACTTTAGCATCTAAAATTGACGAAAAATTTACGGTTGTAAATCTAGCAGCTTCAAGATTTGATTTTGGAGCCTCGGCCGAAGACTACTACAAATTAAATGTGAAATGCCATGAAAAATTTCTTAATCATCTATTGCCAGCAAAAATAGAAAGATTCATTCACATTAGTTCAGTTGCTTCAATTGATGGCAGGCATATACCATACAATGATGGTCTTAATTGTGATGATGCATACAGATCAACAAAATATCTTCAAGAAAAAATTATTTATAAATGGGCTTTAAAAAATGATGTTGAATTAATAATACTTTATCCATCTGCTGTATTTTCTACAAATTATAGAAGTGATACTAATATTGGAAAACTTCAAAAAATTTCAAAACTTTTACCTTTCATACCAGTTATAAGTATCAAAAAAAGTTTAACTTTTTTACCAGATTTTAATAAATTTTTAATAAAATCAATCAACAAAAAAATTCCTCCTGGCAATTATCTTACTATTAATAAGCCAACCATAACTGTTACAGAAATATTAGATGCTCTTTCTGATGGAAGCAAAATAAAGATTAAAATTCCTTTTATAAAAGAAATATTAACTTTAACTTCAAACTTAATATTTATATTTTCTTTTTTTGGAAAGTTTGATTTTAAACTTATGCCAAATAGAGTTCTTAAGTTATTTTCAGATACCAGTTATGAAAATATAGATAATTACCAAATAGACTGTGATGAATATATAATGCATTCTAATAAAAACTTATCAGATATTTTATCCATAACAAATAATGATACAAAAAAATAAAAAAAGACTAATTTTAGTTGAATTAAATGAAATTAATTTCGATGTAGTCAAGAATTATATTCAACAAAATATTGCCTTACCAGGCTTTAAAAAAATTATTGACGATGGCATTCAGGTCACTAATGCCGAAAAAGAATATGATAATTTAGAACCATGGATTCAATGGCCATCAGTTCATTTTGGAAAAAAATTTCATGAACATAAAATTTTTAGATTAGGCGATGCAGTCAATTATCATGAAAAACAAATTTTTGAAAAAGTTGAGGAAAAGGGATTTAAAGTTGGAGCTATCAGTCCAATGAATGCAAAAAATGATCTAAAACAACCATCATATTTTATTCCAGATCCATGGACAAAAACTCCTAGTGATAAAAGCTTTCTGAGTAAGTCTATAACTGATGCGATTGTTCAAGCTGTAAATGATAATTCTCAATCAAAACTGACTATTAAAACTATTTTTAATCTTGCAGTCTCATTTTTTGCTTTAGTAAGTCCAAAAAAATATATTCACATGTTCATTTATGCCATAAATGCAATTGGTAAGCCCTGGAGAAAAGCGTTATTTCTTGATAAGCTACTTTACGAGATTCATAAGACTCTTTTTTATAGAAAAAATCCACAATTCTCAACAATATTTTTAAACGCCGGTGCTCACATACAACATCATTACTTTTTTAATTCGTCTGGATTGAAGAATATTAATTTAAAAAATCCTGACTGGTATATAAATGATAATGATGATCCTTTTCTAGAGATGTTATTGGTTTACGATTCAATGCTCTTAGATCTTTTAGAGATAGATGACGCAGAAATAATTATTGCAACTGGTCTTTCTCAAAAGCCATATGAGAGGCTAAAATTTTATTATCGCTTAAAAGACCATGCAAAATTTCTTGAAAGAATTGGGATTACTTTTCGTGAAGTTATGCCAAGAATGACAAGAGATTTTTTGATATCTTTTGAATCAAGCAAAGATGCTAAAATTGCTGAAGATAAACTTTCAAACATTTACGTAGATGATGGCCAAAAACTATTTAATCAAATAGATAATAGAGGCAAAGAAATCTTTGTTGTTATGACATATCCAAACGAAATATTTAAACATTCTTACATAATGATCAATGACGAAAAACTTCTTTTGAATGAACATGTAGTTTTTGTTGCTATTAAAAATGGAGAGCATCAGAATAAAGGCTATGCATATTATACAAATGGCTTAAAAAAATTCGCTCCACCTCCAAACAGTCATGTCTCAGAAATCCATGATGTTGTGATGAAATTTTTTATAAATATTTTGCCTCAATGATAGTTTTTAGGAATCATAGTCAAGAAATACCTTTTAAGAAATTAAAATCTTTTTATGATGAAGCAGTATTAAAAAAACAAAAAATAGTTGAGGCGATATCTGTTTCATCATATTGCCCAAAAGAAAAAGAAGTATTTTCAAGATATGTTAACTTAAAATATGTCGACTCTAACAAACTTATTTTTTTTTCAAACTATAATTCACCCAAAGCTAAGCAGTTTGAGCTTCATAAACAGGTATCGCTATCAATTTTCTGGAATGTGACAAATGTTCAAATAAGAATGAGAGGTATAATTGATAAAACATCACCTGAATTTAACGAAGTATATTTTGCAGCTAGATCTCAAGAAAAGAATGCATTAGCTATTAGTTCAGATCAATCAAAGAAGATTAATTCATATGACGATGTTGTTCAGAAATATCAAAATACCCTTAAAAGCAAAGATCTAAAATCTTGTCCAAGTTATTGGGGAGGGTTTTCTTTTGAACCTTACTATATTGAATTTTGGCAAGGACATGAATCAAGAATCAATAAAAGATTAGCTTACGAAAAGATTTCAGATGTTTGGAATGAATTTTTTCTTGAACCTTAGTTATGAATATCAGTAACTATTTGCGAAAATTTTTAATTAGTTTAAAATCTGCGTAAATTATGATTATATATTTATTTCAACATCTATTAGTTTGAATATCTTGTCAAACATCTATCTCATATAAATAATTTGCTCATCAGGTAATCAACATAGCTACTCCAAAGAAAAATATTACACCTATAAACAGTAAAATTACTGCTTCAGAAGTGATGCTAATTGACTCCAAAGGAAATAAACAAGGTGTGCTATCGCTTGAAAGTGCTTTAGAGAAAGCTCAAAAAGAATCTTTAGACTTAGTTCAAGTATCTCCTCCGGATGCTGATCCAGTTGTTTGCAAATTATTAGATTATGGAAAACATCTCTTTGATAAGAAAAAAAGCATGTCTTCATCTAAATCTAAGGTTAAAAAAAATACTACAAAAGAAATAAAATTTAGGCCTTCCACTGATGTGGGCGATTACAACATAAAGCTTAAAAAGATAAAAAGCTTTATTCTTGATGGAGATAAGACTAAAATAACAATCCGATTTAGAGGTAGAGAAATACTAAATAGTAATATTGGTCTCGATATGCTTAATAAATTAAAAGAAGAGCTTGCAGATATAGCTCAAGTTGACCAGGAGCCTTCATTAGAAGGCCGTCAATTACTAATGGTTTTATCTCCTCTAAAAAAGAAAAGTTAAGTTAAAACTAGAAGATATTATGAGTTATAAACTAAAGACACATTCAGGAGCTGCAAAACGTTTTAAAAAAACTGGTTCGTCATTAAAAAGCAGAAGCGCAAACAGGAACCATATTCTTACAAAGCAGTCTACGAAACGAAAAAGACATAATAGAGGCCTTAATAACTTAAGTGGTGTTGTCTTAAAAATGGCTTCAAAATTAATAAAAAGGTAATTTAAATGCCAAGAGTAACTAAATCAGTAACAGCAAAATCGAAACACAAAAAAGTTTTAAAAGCTACTAAGGGTCATTATGGAGCTAGAAGTAGACTTTACAAAACTGCAAAGCAGTCAAACATTAAGTCACTTCAATATGCTTTTAGAGATAGAAAAAATAAAAAAAGAGCTTTTAGATCACTTTGGATTGCTAGAATAAATGCAGGTTCAAGAGAATTAGGCGTATCTTATTCAAAATTAATAAATGGTATGAATTCTAAGAATATATTAATTGATAGGAAAATTTTGTCTGAAATAGTCGTTTCTGATAGCACTGCTTTCAAAAAAATTGTTGATACAGCAATAAATTAAAAATTTTAATGTCATCAATTAAAGACATTAAATCCCCACAGGCTAAAAAAAGTACTGGTTCTTTACATCCAATAAATAAAACTATGCTTTTTATAGAAAACTTCTTAACTGAAATGGGTTTTGAGATTGTTGATGGTCCAGAAATTGAAACAGAAGAATTTAATTTTGATATGTTAAATATAAGTAAATCTCATCCAGCCAGACAAATGCATGACACTTTTTATGTTAATGAAAAATCAAATTTGTTAAGAACACACACTTCCCCAGTGCAAATAAGAGGAATGCTTAAAAATAAACCACCTTTAGCTTTTATATCAGGAGGAAAAGTTTTCAGAAAAGATGATGATGCAACACATTTACCTATGTTCCATCAAATAGAGGGAATTTGCGTTGCTGAAAATATTAATTTTGCAAATTTGAAAGATCTTATATTCAATATTGTTCAAAAATTATTTGGGAATAAAGTAGAAATTCGTTTTAGACCACACTATTTTCCATTCACAGAGCCTTCTGCTGAAGTTGACATACTCTCAGATACAGGCAAATGGTTAGAAATCTTAGGTTGTGGCATTGTTAACCCAATTGTTTTAGAAAATTGTAATATTAATTCTAATAAATATTCAGGATTAGCATTTGGTCTTGGTGTAGAGAGGATTGCTATGCTGAAATATGGTGTTAATGATATAAGAGATTTTTATAAATCTAACTTAGATTTTTTGAAACAATTCAAATGAAGATTTCTTTCAAACACATCATTGAAAATATTAAACAAAAACCAGATATTAATGATTTATCTGAAAAGTTATTTCAACTTGGTCACGAACATGAGATTTTTGGAGACATATTAAACCTTGAGCTAACACCTAATAGAGGAGATTGTCTTTCTGTTAAAGGCTTATTGAGAGATCTGAATTTATTTTATGATGTAAATGAGGATAAAGATTTATATGAAGATGATATAGATAACTTAGATTTTAAATTTATAAACAATGCTTCTGATGCTTGTCCAAAGATTTCATTTTTGAAAGTTGAAGTAGAGTCTATTCCAAGCAAATATAAGAATGAACTTAATAGTTATTTTTCAGATTTAGATATAAAAAGGAATAATTTTTTTACTGATATTTCAAACTACATATCTTATGAAACTGGGCAGCCTACACATTGTTATGAAGCAAAGAAAATAGAATCAGGATTAAAGTTAGAATATTTAGGCAAAAAACAACCATTTGAAACCTTACTAGGTGAAACAATTGAAATTGATAAAGGAGACTTGGTTTTTTTAAATGATAAAGATGAAGTAGTTAATTTAGCAGGGATAATGGGGGGTTTATCAACATCATGCAATGAAAATACAAACACTGTAATCGTAGAATGTGCATACTTCAATCCAAACAAAATAATGGGCAAGGCAGTTCAATATTCAATCAATTCTGATGCTGCACATAAATTTGAAAGAAATGTTGATCCTAATTGTCATGAATATGTATTCAAAAGATTTATCAAAATTATTGAGCAACATACAAAAATTAAAAATATCAAATTCTGTTCTAATGAGTATATTCCAAATGATGAAAATATAATTAAGCTCGATATAGATAAAATTAATAATATTTTAGGCACCCACGTTAGTGAGGAGGATTGTATAGAATATTTGAGAAAACTTGGTTTTTTTGTTAAAGATTCACTAATAAAGGCACCCTCACACAGACATGATATTAAAAATTCAAATGACATAGCCGAAGAGGTTGCCAGAGCAATTGGGTATAACAACATTAAGCCAAAAAAATACAAAATTATTTCTAATAAATTTGAAAAATCAATTAATGCTAATGAAAAAAAATTATCAAATTTACTAATAAGTAATGGTTTTTTTGAAGTTATTAATGATCCATTTACTCAAGAGGGAGATGAAAATTCAATTTCTGTCGATAATCCTCTTGACTCAAACAGAAGATTTATTCGAACAAGCCTAAAAAAATCTCTGCTTGAGAATCTGCTATACAACGAGAGAAGACAGCAAGATAGCATAAAATTATTTGAAATTTCAGACCTTTATTATTCAATCAATAATCAAATAAAAAGGTATGTCGGAATGATCGTCAGCGGCAGGGTTGATAATAATTATTTAGATTTTAGTAAAAAGCTAGATGATAAGTTTTTACAAAATTTTTTAAACAAATATCTTAGTGAGACAACGACATATAATTGCACTACGATACCGCGCGAAAATCTAAAATCAAAGTCTAAAAATACAATAGCTTACGCAGAGATTTTACTGGATGATTCTTTTAATATTAATTATTCTGGCAACATAAACATAATAACTGATCTAGATTTTACATATACTCCCATTTCTGACTATCCATCCTCAACAAGAGATCTTTCATTTTCAATTACAGAATTTTCAAGGTGTGATCAATTACAGGAATATTTATTGAATTTTAAAGACAGTTTACTTAAAGATGTTTTTGTATTTGATTATTACTACAATGAAAAAAAAATGGAAATTAAAATTGGCTTTAGATTCATTTTTCAATCTAACGAATCTACAATTACTGAAATAGAGGTGAATGGCGTCATGGATGAAATTATTGAGTTTACAAACTCAATCGATGGTGTAAGTATTCCAGGATTAAAATAAATTTAAGAATAAAATTATACATATGGTTATAATAAAAAAATGAAATACAGAATTTGTATCATATTTGCCCTGATTACCGCTTTGTCATTAGAAGCACAAGAACTTAATGAAAATTTCTTAGATAGCTTGCCTGATGATATAAAAAAAGATCTTGAAGAAAAAAACTCAAAGCAGGGATTGAATAGTAAAGAAAACTATAAACCTTATTTGTACTCATCAAAATTAAATCAAGCTGAAGAATTAATAAAATTAAAAGAGAGATTAGAGCTAGATCTTTTAGAGCTTGAAAGAAGGCTAAGTTTTGAGGATGGTTTAAGCATTAATCAAGATTTAGAATTGTATGGTTCTGATTTTTTTAATACATTTCAAACATCTTTTATGCCGATCAATGAACCAAATCCTAATGCTGATTACTCTCTAGATGTTGGTGATGTTTTGAATATTCAATTGGTTGGTCAAAAAGATTATGTCGATGATTATATTATTAATGGAGATGGTTCAATTGCACTTGAAGATATTGGTAAGGTTATATTAGCTGGACTCACATTGAAGGAAGCATATTCGCTAATAAAATCAAAAGTAGGATCAGCATATATAGGTACCGAAGCCTTTATAACACTAAGTGAGATTAGAGATGTAAATGTTCTTGTTTCTGGTAACGCAGAAAATCCTGGTATATATACTTTGACGGGTAATTCTAATATTTTGCATGCGATATCTTCTGCAGGCGGCATAAGTGAATTCGGCTCATATCGAGAAATTAATCTCATTAGAGATGGCAAGATAATAGATACACTTGATGTTTACGATTTATTAATTGATGGGCAGTATAATTTAAATAAACGTCTAAGGTCTGGAGATGTTGTTTTTGTAGAATCAAGAAAGAATGTTGTTTCTATTGATGGTGCTGTATTTAGACCAGCCAAATATGAAGTTCTTGATGATCAAAATCTTAATACTATTATTGAATATGCCAATGGTATGAAAAGAACTGCGGATTTAGAAAATATAAGCCTTGAGAGAGTGTTAGATGGAACTTTGAAAACTATTCCAATAACAAATCAGGTTCAGTTTAGTAACATAAAAGCAATTGATGGAGATTTAATTTATATTAGAGAATATCCTTTCAGACAGGCATCAATTTCAGGAGCTGTTCTCAAACCAGGAACTTACACTATGGCACAAGGCGAAACTATTAATGACTTGGTTAATAAAGCCGGAGGATACACAGATAACGCATATTTATTTGGGGCAGTATATGAAAACAAAGATGCTGAGAAAATTGATATCAAATCCAAGGAAGTTTTATATCAGGAGTTTTTAGACAATATTTTGGCAGTAAGTCAGCAAAATATCAGCCAAAACTTTGACCTCACACCTATTGTAAAACTCACAAAAGATATTAAAGACAGTGATCCAAATGGAAGAGTTGTTATTGATCTGGTAAATGAAGAAGCGACTGGAATGTATAGCGTTAAAGAGGGCGATAAATTATTCATTCCTGAAACAAACAATGTAGTTTATGTTTATGGCGAAACCTCTTCAGAGGGAGCTGTAATGTATATTCCAGGCAAAGGAGTAGATTATTTCGTCGATAAATCTGGAGGCTTTAAAAGGTATGCAGATAGAGAATCCATCTACATATTGCATCCTAATGGCGAATCACAACTATATAAAACTAAAAGAAATATCTTTGAAAGCTCTCCTAAGAGCAGCATAATGGTTTACCCGGGATCTATAATATTCGTTCCTAGAGAACTAGATGAGGCAACCCCAAGAAGATTAGCTGCTCAAGCATATGTGTCTATACTTGGTAATTTAGGTATTGCATTGGCATCTTTATCATCTATAAACAATAATAATTAGAGTAAAGATGAATGAAGGTGAAATTTAGTAAGCCTTTAGTAAAATTCATTTTATTATCATTTGCTTTTACAAATTTTGCTTTTACGGATAGTTTCGAAAACAACTCATATAATAATCATGGCAGTGTTGGCCTAATAAATATACCAACTGCAAGGTTTTATGATGAGGCTGTTCATGGAGTTACTATGTATGATGGGACTCCTGATCAAAAAATAACTCTTACCTCCAATCCATATGATTGGTTCGAAGCATCTTTCTTTTATACAAACATTCAAGGATTGCCTTATCCAGGATATGAATACCAAGACTATAAAGATAAGGGATTCAATTTAAAGTTAAGACTTAAAAAAGAGGGAGCACTGCCTGCAATTGCAATAGGATTGAATGATTTCGCTGGAACTGGTTTCTACAGTTCTGAATATATAGTTTCCAGTTATGGAGTCGATAACATTGATATGCATTTTGGGCTTGGCTGGGGACAATTAAATGGAACAGAAGAATTCAAAAATCCGTTGAGCTATTTAAATGATAGTTTTTTAAATAGACCAATAGAATACGGTTTAGGGGGTAGCCTTGAGCCTGAAAAGTATTTTTCAGGAAATAGCGCATCATCATTTTATGGGATATCTTATCAGTTAAAAGAAAATTTATTTCTTAATTTTGAAAAAGATCCTACATTAATTGATGGCCCAAGGATGCCTTATCCTGATAAAAAAAATGATTATTCTTATGGCCTAACATATAACATAAAAGATAATTTTACATTAGCACTTGCTTATGAAAGAGGTAGTTATTTCTCATTAAGATTTATTTATAAAAGTGATCCAAAAGTTTCTACTAGGAACTACGAATATGAGAGAGCAGACACTACTATAGATGATACAAAATACACAAAATTAGTGAAAAATCTTGAGAAGAATGGAATAGGCGTTAATAAAATTACCGAAACTACAAGATCAATAGGGCTCGACTTAACACAATTTGTCTATTCAGATATAGAGCTTGTAGAGGAAATAATCAGACAATCAAGCAAAGATGCTGGAATTAATAAAAATATAAAAAAAGATATTAAGATTGCAGATTTAGATGCAATTTCTGAAATTGATGAAACTTTTAGGAGAAATGCCAAAACAATATACCAAAGAGATATATCTAGATCATTTAATACCTCAACTAGCGCAAGATTTAGACCATTCCTAGCTTCTAGAGAAGAGTTTTTCAAAGGCGCTTTTTTGCTTGAAAATGATACAGAATTTATTCTTAGAGAGAATTTATTTTTTAACACAAATCTAAAATATAGTTTGGCTAATAATTTTGATGACCTGGTTTATCCGCCAATTAACACATTTCCTGCGCAAGTCCGTTCAGATATTAAGGAGTATTTGAAAAATATGGATGATGGCATCCTAATTGGAAGAGCTCAATTAGACTATCACATAACACCTAAAACTAATCATCATATTATGCTTACTGGAGGTATATTAGAGGATATGTTCTCTGGTTATGGAGGCGAGTACCTGTTCTTTAAACCAAATACGAATTACTCTGCTGGTCTTGAAATTTTTAAAGTTCGAAAACGAGACTATTATTGGAAGTTCGGACATTTGGATTTTGAAAATACCACAGTAACTGCTAATTTTTATTATCGTAATTACGGGTCCATACCATTTGATTTAAAAGTATCATTTGGCGAATATCTAGCTGGAGATGTAGGCACAACTATTGAATTTTCAAGAAAATACAGAAATGGAGTAAGCTTTGGAGCTTTTGCAACTTTTACAGATGTTACTACTGAGCAGTTTGGAGAAGGTAGTTTTGATAAGGGTATTTTTTTTGATATTCCAATTTTTGGAAACTCAATAGCATATACATGGAGACCACTGACAAAAGATCCTGGTTCCAAATTGACAAGAAGAAACTCTCTTCATGACCTTTTAGTTAGATTTCGCTCAATAGATTAGTTTCCATAATATGTTTTAATTTAAATCATATTGATTTTTATTCTTCTGTATATCGTGGATGTAAAAAAAACACATAAATACTTTTATTTTTGTTTGAAAATGCAGTATTATTGTCCTCCGGTGTTGTATATACATTGAATTTATGTGAATATAACCCTTAATAGCAAAAAATTAGAGGATATAGCTATGAAGAAATTTTATTTATTTTGTTTAACTTTAGTAAGTTTGGGGTTCGCTACTGATGTAAGTTCTGAAACATTGAGCGAAATGGAGCAACGAATAGGTCAAATGGGTGTCGTTGAGCTTCAAGATAGAAGAGCTTACTTACTTCAAGAACAAGAAAGTACCCAAAATCCATCACGTTTGAAAGAAATTGCTGCTGAGCTCAGCACTATTCAGAAAGCATTAGTGGCTTTAGTTGGTGCTGCTGTTATTGCTAACATCACTGATGACGGATACAACGATAATGTACCACCAGTAATTACTATTCTTGGTGATAATCCTGCAACTCATGAACTGGGTGAAACATATACTGATGCGGGAGCTACTGCTTTTGACGTGTTTCATGGAGATACACCAGTTTCCTCAAGTGGAACTGTTGATACAAGTACTGTTGGATCCTATACAATCACATATACTGCAACAGACTTAGATGGAAATACTGCTACGGCTACAAGAACAGTTAATGTTGTTGACACAACTGCTCCAGCAATTACAGTTTTAGGTGATAATCCTGCTACTGCTGAATATGGATCAGCTAGTTATACAGATGCTGGCGCTACAGCTACTGATGCATCAGGTGATGTGACTGTTGTTACAACTGGTGACGATGCTGTTGATACCGACAATTTAGATGGTACTTATACAGTTACCTATACCTCTACAGACCCATCTGATAATGTTGGAACAGCTACAAGAGTTGTTAATGTTCTTGATACTACTGTTCCAGTATTTACGTCATCTTCAACATTTGTTGTTGATGAAGGAGCTACTAACGTTGGTACAGTAACTGCAACTGATCTTCAGGCCATTGAATTTACTTTATCAGGTAGCGATGATCTCGAAATAACTACTGCAGGTGTTCTAACATTCGTATCACCAGCAGATTACGAAGCTCAATCTGATGATCCTGTTCAGCTTCCATATGATGGAAGCACTTATGATATTACTGCTACAGTAACAGCTACTGATGCTAGTGATAACGCTGGAACTCAAATAATTACTGTTTCAATTAGAGACGTTGGTGGCATCGATGATAATCCTGAAACAGGAACAGCGACCAATACAGCTACAGGAACTGGAACTGGAACCGGAACTGGAACTGGAACCGGAACTGGAACTGGAACTGGCACTGGTACAGGAACTGGAACCGGAACTGGAACTGGAACCGGAACTGGAACTGGAACCGGCACAGGAACTGGTACTTAATTAGAAATTAGTTTGTGAGCCTTGGAAAAAAAGATATTGCAAAAAATATCTCTTCCAAGGCTCAAATTTCTTCTAGCTTAAGCAACAAATTTTTAGAATCTTTTATCAAAATCATATCAGTTGAATCTAATAGTCATCCAGTAAAAATATCTAATTTTGGTACTTTTTACTATCATAAGACTCCCAAAAGAATTGGAAGAAATCCAAAGACAAAAGAGGAATTTCCAATTGGCAAAAGATTAAAATTGTCGCTTAGAGTTTCTGGCAACATTAGAAATTTATTTAATTAAAACTTTATGGTCGGGATGGCCGGATTTGAACCGACGACCACTACACCCCCAGTGTAGTGCGCTACCAGACTGCGCTACATCCCGTGAAAATAATATATAATAATATCCTGCATTTTTAATTTTTTTATAAAAAACATTGAAATTTTCAAAACATCTTATTAGCTCTATTCTTCTAAGTATCACATTGATCTCATATGCAGATTATGAAGTTCAGACATCCTCAGGCGTTGTTGATGGGTATAAAAAAAATCGAGTTATACATTGGGACGACATTCCTTATGCATTACCTCCAATTGGAGAATTAAGATGGAAAGCTCCAAGAGATTTTATTGATAAAAAGAATTTGATAGAAAAAAAAGATGATAATTATTGTGTCCAAAGACCATCATCTCTAGGCGGTCCAGGTGGAGATGGAGCAATGGTTGGAACAGAGGATTGTTTATATCTTGATATCTCAGGTCCATCTAAAAATAAATCTTCTTTGTTGCCAGTTATGTTTTGGATACATGGCGGAGGAAATACATCAGGACTAAAAGATTTATATGATTTTAATAAAATGGTCAGAAAACATGATGTAATTGTGGTAAGAATTAATTACAGATTAGGCTCATTTGGATGGTTTACTCATCCATCAATACAAGAACTTCAGACAGGTCTAGACAAAACATCAAATTTTGGAACGTTAGATATTATTGCTGCACTAAATTGGGTTAAACAAAATATAATCCTTTTTGGTGGCGATCCTGATAATGTAACAATTTTTGGCGAATCGGCTGGCGGGCATAATGTTTTTTCTTTATTAGTTTCTAAACAGGCGAGTGGACTCTTTCAAAAAGCAATATCAATGTCTGGTTATACAACATCAATTAGTCCTGATGATGCTTTTATGCAGAGCAAAAAATCATCTACCTCTAATCATACGAGCTCAGAAATTATTAAAGGAGTTATTCAAGATTTAACGGATGCTAAAGAATCTTATTCTAAAGAGGAAATTAGAAATATTTTGCTTGGTTTGTCGACGGAAGATTTTTTTAAGTATTACGCAAATCGAAAGCCGTATGAAGAAATACCCTTATTAACTTCTGATGGAATTGTTATACCAGAAATAGGACTTAAATCTGCACTAAGTGATAAAAATATGGTTAATAGAGTACCAACAATTGCAGGGTCTAACAAAGACGAAGTTAAATTATGGCTTGCCACTGCAGAGTACTTCGTTCAACTAGACTTTTCTGCAGTTGGAAAAGTTTTGGATATTCCAAATGTTAAACTTAAAGACGAGAATGCATTCGAGGCATTTAATTATTATAGAAGCTCGGCTTGGAAGATTAGGGGTGTTGATGTTCCTTTAGAGGCATTGCATAAATCAGGAAATAACGAGTTATATGCTTATAGATATGATTGGGACGATCATAGAAGGTATGTTGTTGCAGATTTTAAAAAGTTGATTGGAGCTGCACATGCAACAGAAATTCCTTTGTTGGCAGGTAATGCAAAGCTAGTTGGAGGTTATCCACTTTCTGATTTAATTTATCCAGCTGGAAGATCAAAATTTTTTACATCAAGAAATATGATTAGATTCTGGGCAAATTTTGCAAAGACTGGTGAGCCAGGTAAATCAACAAATTCCATAAAATGGCATCCAATAGTTCAAGATGGCAAATTAGATTCGTCTTTCATTGTATTAGACAATAAAAAGAATTTAAGAATTGAACAAAAAGACAAAACTTTTAAATCATTAACAAGAGAACTATACAGTGATGATAGATTAAATGAACTTGAAAAATGTGTAATTTTATTACAAATGTTCACATTTGTTGGGGACGATTTATATGATGAAAATATTGATAACTATTCAGGAGAATGCAACAGATCGGAGTCGGAAAATTTTCTAATTGAAAATGCAAGTTTTATTGAATACTAGATTTTAGTATCATCTTTTAATTTTAATACTTCAATGTCTTTAATTTTGATTAAGTCAGCAACTCTTCTTATTAATCTTTCCTCATCAATATCTAATCTTCCATCCGCGTATGCTGTTTGCCACATAAACTTTAATAAAGAAATCTTATCCTCTTTCATATAATTTTTATTAATATCTTCTATAAATTCATGGAAGGAGACACTATCTTTGCTATACGTTTCAACAATTTTAAATATCTCATTTTTATCTCTACCTACTTTGATAGCAATTTTTTCAATTTCACTCATCAATAAAGATAACTCATCTTTACTAATGTCACCATCAGATCTCGCTATCTCATATGCTAAAACCGCAGCAGTAAGCTCTAGCTCAAACGATGGTTGATTTGTTGTGATATTTTTTTTGTCTCTCTTAAAAAAATTAAACATTATTAAATCAGCTTAGATAGTCTTTTTCCAAAAAACCCTGTAAGAGCATAGTATGAAATAGCATACATAAAAAATAATCCTGTTGAAACGTATGATGATAGATACTCTTCAATTAATATACCTATCAAACCTGTAATCAAAGTAATTGAGAGTATGAATATGAGAGTATTTTTTGAATTAAATTTCTTCATTAATTTATGATGAATATGATCTCTTCCAGCAGTGCTCCAACTTTTACCAGTGCTCGTTCTTGAAAAAATTAACCCAATACAGTCAAGTAGAGGAATTGCAACAAACCATAAAACTGTAATCGGCTTGATACTGTAAATTTCACTCTGAGATGCATAAATTGCAACCCATGCAACCCAAAAACCCACAAGATTTGAACCGCTATCACCCAAAAAAACCTCTCTTTTTTTTCCGAAAAATCCTAGATTAAATAGTACAAAACCTATCATAGAACCGATTATTAAAACCAGCATTGAATCATAAATTAATCCAGAGTAAAAACCCATTAATGTTAGCGCAAGCATTGCACATCCAGAACATAGCCCATTTATGCCATCCATCATATTAAATGCATTCATTATTCCAACGACACAAAAGACTGTAAATGGAATGCTAAAAATACCGAGATTTATTTCTCCAAACCCAAATAAATTACCCAAAGATTCTAAATATATGCCAGTACTTATAATTAAGTAAATTGAAAGAAATGTCTGTATAAATATCCGAAATAGCGGCCTCAAGCCCTTGAAGTCGTCAAAAAGAAATAAAACTAGCAATGGTATTGATATGACCATTAATTGAAAAGTAAATTCTGGTACATATCCTGTCAAATTATTTAGATCAATATATAATTTACCCGAGATAAGGAGGGCGACTAGAATTCCTATACCACCTGTAAGAGGAGTTGGTCTTTTATGAAATTTTCTACTTCTATCGGGTAAATCTACAAGAATATTATATTTTTTTGCATAATTTCTTAGCATAGAATTTATGGTCATTGATGCAATAATGCTTATAATTATGTAA
>MDTC01147275.1_pt1 | contig 19515 bp, 18 predicted proteins | sample 811181 | NCBI WGS metagenome assembly MDTC01 (sample SAMN05326644, study PRJNA326480) | marine metagenome | isolation source: seawater | place: Pacific Ocean: North | collected 2011
ACAAGTAAATAAAATAATTATTCATTCTGTTATAAAAAATATTTTCCTGATTTTTCATATATCACACATTTCTAAGTTATAAAATTAACAATTTAATTTTAGTTTTGATATAATTTTTTCATAAACCCAATGTTTTAAATTATGATTATTTATTTTTATTCAAATAAAAAGAAAGCAGGTAAGAGCTTAATTCTATCAGCTTTTTCATTATTATTGAGTAATAATAAGATAAAGAATATTGCTATTAAGCCAATTTTTAATAACTCATCAAAAGATGATATAAACACACAATCACATTTAAACAATATACTAGGTCAAAAAACTACTTTCAAATCAAGATCTTTGACAGATATAAAATCAAAAAACGCAATTTCAAAACTTATGTCAGAAATTAAAAATCTGGATAAAAAATATAAAATTGTACTAGTTGAAGTAGATCATGAACTTAAATCAAACATAACTAAAGAATTCATTGATAAAAATACTAAAAGTATTTTTATCAATGAATTTTCAACTAGAATAAATACTAAATCTATAAATGAAATTAAAAATCTTAATGGAATTATTTACAATAAGATTCCTAAATATAGATCAACATACATAAAAGCAAACATTGAACCAAAACTAAGTAAGCAAAACCTTAATATTCTTGCAGAAATCCCAGAAATACGAACTTTAAGTGCAATTACTGTTAATCAGATTAAAGATTATCTAAATGGCGAATACATTGTTCAAACAAATGAAAATACTCTTATTGAAAACTTTTTAATTGGAACTCCATCCATGGATTCAGGTAAACAATACTACAAATCACAAACAAAACCTGCTGTAATAGCTAGGGCAAATAGGCCAGATATACAAATGGCAGCAATATATCAAGATGTTAGCTGCTTAATTGTAACTGGTAATTCTATTCCTGCTGATTATTCTATTTATGAAGCCGAAGAACGAGAAATCCCAATAATTGCTGTTAAGTCTAATACTATAGAAACCTCAAAAAATATAAATAAAATATTAGATATTTCAAATCCTTATCACAATCAAAAAATTGAAAAATTATCAGAATTGATATCACATCAAATAGATATTAAACAATTAATATCTACATGATTATCAATGAATAACACACTTACTCAAAATTTAAATGAAAACCAATTAGATGCTGTAATGCATAAAGATGGGCCGGCATTAATCATTGCAGGGCCGGGTAGTGGCAAAACTAGAGTGATTACTTCTAGAATTGCCTGGCTTATTAATTATGAGAAAATTCCAATACAAGAAATTGCAGCTCTAACTTTTACTAATAAAGCTGCAAATGAAATGAAAAACAGAATATTTCATATGCTTGATATACCTCCTATAAAATTTTTACCAAACATTGGAACTTTCCATTCATTTTGCGCATATTTGATCAGAGAAAATCATGATATTTTACATTTAGATAAAAATTTTGCTATTTATGATTCTTATGACCAAACAGCAGTAATTAAAAGAACTTTAGATGAATTAAATTTAGATACTAAAATATATAAACCACGAATTGTATTGAGTGTAATTTCAAACGCAAAAAGCAAAATACAAAATCCTGAAAATTATCAAAAAAATATTTCAACAGCATATGCAAAGAACATATATGAAATATATAAAATTTATCAGCAAAAACTTATTCAATCAAATGCATTGGATTTTGATGATTTATTAATGAAAACTTTCGAAATGTTAAATTCAAATCCAGAAATATCTAATCTATACCAAGAAAAATATAAGTATCTCCTTATCGATGAATTCCAGGATACAAATTTAATACAATATAGTATCGCAAAATCAATTGCTAATAAAACAAATAATATTTTTGTAGTGGGAGATCCAGATCAATCAATTTATTCATGGAGAAACGCAGATATAACAAATATTTTAAATTTCAAATCTGATTACAATAAATCTAAAATAATATACTTAAATAAAAATTATAGATCCTCTCAAAATATAATAGACGCTTCCCAGGCGGTGATATCTGAAAATGCTACAAATTATAGCCGTCAAATAACTGCAGTCAATGAAAAAGGGAATCTTATAATTTCAATAGAATCATATGATGAAAACGAAGAAGCGGAAATTATATCTAGAGAGATAAACAATATAATAAACTCAGACAAAATTCAATTAAAAGATATTGCTATTATGTATAGAACAAACGCACAATCCAGAGCTTTTGAGCATTATTTATCATCATTACAAATTCCATATCAATTAGTTGGCGGAACAAGATTTTATCAAAGACAAGAAATAAAAGATATCATCGCATATTTAAGATTAACTTTAAATCTAAATGATGAAACAAGTCTTTTAAGAATTATAAATATACCTACAAGGGGAATAGGGAAATCAACAATAGATAAAATCATTCTTTATGCAAATGAATCTAACATTTCTATTTTGGATGCAGCAACCATTTTATCTGATGTAGATGAAGATAATGAAATTTCAAAAATACTATCAAAAGGCCCTAAAAAACATGTAAAAAGTTTTTTAAATTTAATTACTGATATAAATAACAAATCCCAGATATTGAGTGTAGAAGAAATAATATCTTATATCATTAATAAAACAAATTACAAAAATTATTTATTATCATCATTAACAAATCCTGAAGAAAGATTAGAAAACATTGAGGAGCTTGTGAGCTCAATTAATAATTTTGAAAGTGAAGATGGAGAAAGTAAAATCAATTTATTTCTAGAGTCAGTAAGTTTAATCAATGATGTTGATAATCTTAATGATGAACAAGATAAACTGACATTAATTACTCTTCATCAATCAAAGGGATTAGAGTATGATTCTGTATTTTTAACCGGACTTGAAGATGGCACTCTACCTCATGTACTTTCATTTGAAAGTGAAAATGAAATGGAAGAAGAAAGAAGGCTTATGTATGTAGGGATAACAAGAGCTAAAAGAAGACTATATCTTTCGAGAGTTTTTAAAAGAGGAGGTTGGGGAAAATCTGAATTAAAAGAACCATCGAGATTTCTTTTTGATATACCGAACAAATTAATTGTCGGACATCAGGTAAATATACATAAAGAAGTAAAAAAAAATATTATCAAAAAGAAAGAATCTAAAATTGAGAATAATTTACCTTCACTCACAGCAGGAGATAAAGTTAAACATCCTCATTTCGGAAAGGGTATCATAATACAAATTGAAGATTCAAAAGATGATTTTGAATTAACAATAGCTTTTGATGAAAACAAAGGTATCAAAAAGTTTCTATATACAATGAGCGGAATTGTTAAGTTATAATATAAAAAATTAAAATATAATTAAGAGGAAAAATATGGCTGGGGAAAATATACCACAAGATCTTATAAATGCTATAGGAATAGAATCTAGTCCGTTAGAAAATGATATTGAAAAAGGAGCTATCAAAAGATTTGCAGAAGCAATTGAAGATTCAAACGCTATTTATACTGATGAAAGTTATGCAAAAAAATTAAATTACAGAAATGTAGTCGCACCACCAACATTTTTAAGATCAGTACTTACTAACCCTCTACCTGAAAATATACAATCTCCCTACTCTGCTGTAGTAGATGGAGGAAGTGTATGGGAATATTTTGAAGCGGTTTGTGCTGGAGATATAATTACTACAAAAACCAAATTACAAGATGTATTTGATCGTGATGGAAGACTCGGAAATATGATATTTATCATAAGAGTTACAAGCTATACAAATCAAAAATCTGAATTAGTAGCAACTCAGACCACAACTTCAATTACATATGAACCAAAGGAGAATTAAATGAATCAAAACTTATATTTACAAGATATTTCTGATGGTATGGAAATACCCACAATTAAAAAAGACCCTACAACTCAACAATTAGTAAAATACGCCGGTGCATCAGGTGATTTTTATCAAATACATTATGATATGGATTATGCTAAAAATAATGGTCTACCCGGTGTAATACTTCATGGAGCTTTAAAAAACGCTTTTCTTGCGCAATTACTAACCGATTGGATAGGGCCTTTAGGAAAATTAAACAAACTTGAAGTACAATACAGAGGAATGGATCTTCCAGGAGTACCAGTGTATGCAAAAGGAAATGTTAAAGAAATATCTTCCGATGGTACAATTAACTGTGAAATTTGGCTAGAAAAAGAAGATGGGGGAAAAACAACAGTAGGTAAAGCTGTAATAACTCTTCCATCAAAAAATTAATATGATAATAAAATTTCTATAATGTACTGCTATGTTTAATTTCGAACCATCAATGCCAGTAATGCTACTGCCTGCAATCACATTTTTAATGATATCTTTTGGGACTAGATTTACCGTAATATCAAATCTGATAAGAAAAATTCATGATGAATCTTCAGAAAAAACAGTAACGAAAACAAAAGATTACAGGAATAGAATTAACAGTGAAATTTCAGCATTAAATACAAGACTTTTACTCACACAAGTATTACAGGTTACAGCTGGTTTAAGCTTCTTATTAAATGTTATTTCTGTTTTATTAATTTTATTAAACAATGAAAATTTAAGCCTCACTTTCTTTATAAGCGGACTGATCGCATTAGTTATTTCTATAATTTTATTTATTGTTGAAATAACAATTTCATCTAAATCTCTAAGAGTACATATAACTGATGTGGAAAATGATGATAATTAAAAATTATTTTTTATAACTTTAATAAATTCTCTCACATATGCTTTAGACACAGGATTATTTGTCATGTTATTTTCTTTTAATGAAGTACCTACAATTACACCATCACAATATTTAAGATAATTATTTACATTGTCTTTATTTATACCGCTACCAACTAAAACAGGTTTATCAATCTCATCTTTCAAATTAATCAAATCATCTACTGATGCTTCTTCTCCTGTAATATCTCCAGTTATTATTATTCCATCTGCCATATTTCTCTCTACTGTAGCTTTAGCAGTTAATCTTAAATCTTGATTTCCCAAAGGGACAGCATGCTTAACTAAAACATCTGCATAAATTTTAACATCAGAATTCATTTTTTTTCGTAATTCAATTAATGGCCTGGCATCCCCTTCTACAATTCCTTCTTCTGCAATCATTGCGCCTGTTAAAACATTTACACGAATAAATGAAGCTCCTGTAACATGAGCTATGCTCATTCCAGACAACGCATCATTTCTCATTACCTGTATACCAAAATCGAAATCAAATTCTTGTTCAAGTTTTGTAACAATTTTTGTAAATGATGAAATTGTAATTGGAGAAGAAGGTATTTTAGGAAAAGGAATATCACCATAATTCTCTATATTAATCTTAGTTAATCCTCCTTCAAGTAAATTTTCCAAATCACTTTTAGCTCTATTTAATACATCATCCATACTTCCAGAATAATTGGGACTTCCTGGAAGTGGCAATAAATGTAACATTCCAATAATTATTTTGTTCATCTTTTATTTCCCTATTTTAACTTGTAAAGAATTAAACTCTTTTATTGTAGGCATTGAGTCTGTGGCTCCAGGTTTTTGTACAGCTATACAACCACTTAAAACTCCATATATAATTAATTGTTTAAATTCTAATTCTTCTGAAATTCCTAATGACAATCCTCCGCTAAACGCATCTCCTGCTGCAACTGAATCTATAACTTTTATATCATCTGGAATATCAATAAAGTATGATTCTTTTCCGTTATACCCAAATGCTCCCTGTTCAGCCATTGTTATTATCACATTTTTAACACCTTTATCTAAAAAGATTTTTGATGCCTCAATAGCCTGTTTTTCATTAAGTACATCATCAAGCCCAGATAATGTCTGAGCTTCAGTTTGATTAGGAATTAAATAATCAATATATTTATATGCTTCATCAGGTAGTTCATTAGCTGGTGCAGGATCCCAAATAACTAACTTTCCAGCACTTTTTGCAATCTTGGCAGCACTTAAAGATATATTAATTGGAATTTCTGATTGAAGCACAAGTAAATCAAATTCTGAAATTTTATCTTTCAAATAATTTAATTCATCATCACCACATAAATAATTAGCTCCCGGTGTCTGAATAATAGAATTTTCACCATTCTCATCTAATATTATTGTAGCAATACCTGTATGTGTGTTTTTATCTTTTGTAATTCCATCAGTATTAATTTTCTCATCATTTAAATTATATAGTAACTGATCAGCAAAAGTGTCATTCCCTACCCTGCCAATCATTGAAGTTTTTAATCCCAATCTGCCACATGCCACTGCCTGATTGGCTCCTTTGCCGCCAGGAGTTACAACAAAATCGTTACCAACAATTGTCTCACCTGCCTTGGGCATCGATTTAACAGCAGATATAAAATCAATATTTATACCCCCTATGACACAAACACTGAATTTATAAGATGGAGTAATCATTAGATTCCTCTAATATGAGTTTGTTCATTGGTATATTTCCATCTTCGGTTATTTCAGTTACAACTTCAATTCTTGATCCCTGAGATTCAATGTTATGCAAATCTAATTTTATGGCAAGAGTCATACCTGGTTGAATTTCAAAATCTAGAGAGGAATTCAAATCTGGATCTTCAACCACATCCAGTCCTACACCATGCCCCACACCTCTTCTTCCAGAAACATAAGGTGTAAAATTATCTGAATATCCAAGTGGTTCTAATTTTTCCAGCATATATTCATACACTGTGAGGGAGGAAGTTCCAGGTTTAATTAAAGGTACAATTTCTTTAATTATATTATGGCAAGAAACAACTGATTTTTTCTTTGCATCGCTAGATCCGGGCATTAAAATTGTAAAACCAGAATCATTACAATAATGTTCATATGAAGGATTGAAATCAATCATAACAAAATCACCTTCTTGAATTTTTCTCTGAGATGGTCGCCACGCAGGATAATTTGTATTAGGGCCACTCATAATAACAGTAGCAGAACCAATATCAGCTCCCATTTTACGCCCCAAATATTCTGCTTCAGCTGCCACTTCAACTTCTGTCATACCCGCTTTACATTTATGTATAATTTCTGAAAGTACATAATCATTAATACCTGCGGCTTTTCTCATTAATTCTATCTCTGCAGGAGATTTAATAGCCCTAATTTCAGATAACATTTCCCCACAGGAAATAAATTCTGCGGCAGATAAATTATCTTTAATACTATTAAATGTTTTAACTGGTAATAAATTATCCCCTATAATTCCAATTTTTGGCTTTTTACTCTTAATAGGTTTGAAAATAAAATCAAGATGTTGATCTATTTCGTGTATAGGGCGAACATCATCTATCCATATTGTTTCTTTTGCAGCATATGCATTTAACCTACCAATCATCACGACAGGGTCCGCATCTTCTACAACAAAAATAACCTGAGGGGATTCTTCAATAACATTTATCGGTTTATAATCTGTAAAATATGTAGTATTACCTGATCTATATTCATCAGAATATATAATTAATGCATTGAAATTCTCTTCATGCATCTTCTCTCTAATGGAAGCCAATCTTTCAGCAAGTTCTAATTTGTTTATAGCCATTTATTGCATAATTATCTAAATAATATTAAAATTACAATTCAATAATATCTTTTAATTATTAATTTATAAAGGATAATAAATGAAAGAAGCTGTTGTTATAGTTGATATGGTTTATGATTTTGTATACGGTATTCTCCAAACCGATCGAGCTCAAAAAATAATTCCTCCAATTCAATCATTAATTAAAGCTGCAAGAGAATCTGGTAATGAGATTGTATTTGTGGGAGATGCCCATTTACCAACAGATCCTGAACTAGAAGTCTTCGGAGAACATGCTATGAAGGGAACACCTGAAGCAGAAACAATCAAAGAACTACAACCCCAGGAAGGTGACCATGTTTTGGAGAAAAGAACTTATTCTGCATTCTTTGAAACTGGCCTTGATCTTCTATTAAGAAGACTAAATGTTGATTCTATTGTTATAACTGGACTTCATACTCATATTTGTTGCCGACATACTGCAGCAGATGCTTTCCATAAAGGCTATGGATTAACTATCGCTTCAGATTGCGTAGAAGCTTTAACTGATGAAGATCACAACTCAGGATTAGAGTACATTAAAACTATATATAATGCTAAGTCCTTAACTTCTGGCGAAATCATAGAATCATGGGCTACAGGAAGTAAAGTTAAAATTTAACATACATTCTTGAAATTATATTTTTTTAAATTTTTGTACTCTAGCAGCGGGAGCTAATTCAGCTACATATATACTACCTTCTGAATCAACACAAATTCCATGGCCAGAAATAACAGTCCCTTTACCTGGACCTCTATCGCCATTCCATCTAGTTATCAGATCTCCGCTTGTTGTCCATATACTTACTCCACCTGCTTCGGTTTGCTCACATACATATACAACGTCATCTTTAATCCATAAATCTCCTGGCATAAGTAAATCATTCCATTCTTCAAGATAATTACCTTCATCATCAAAAATCTGGATTCTATTATTCTCTCTGTCACAAACATACAGTCTATCATTGGAATCAAATTCAAGATTATGTACAATTGCAAACTGACTTTCTTTATCTCCAAATGTTCCCCATGATTTTATAAGTTCACCATTTGAATCAAATTTATGCACTCTCTTATTTCCATATCCGTCTGAAATAAAAATATCGCCTTTGGAAGAAATGGTTAATCCTGTAGGCATATTAAAAGGAAGACCATTATAAGTTTCTGATGGTTGTAATTTATTTCCAATTGTTCTAATTAATGTTCCATCTGGATTATGTTCAGTGGCAATATGATACCAGGAGTCGACTAGCCAAATAGTATCTTCCTTAGTTATATAAATTCCGTGCTCATTATTTGAAAAAGTTCCTTCACCCCATGAAGATATAAAGTTGCCATCTTTATCCCAGATAGTTAATGGATGAAGTCCTCTGCTAAATACGTGTATTTCATCTTTGGAATTAACATAAACATCTGAAGCTATAGTAAATTCCCAATATCTTGGCATACTAGGCCATGAATCTACCAATTCATATTTACAATCACCTGAACCTACTATTACACTCATATCATTCTCCTAATTTTTTAATTCCCCTGAAATTATTGCATCATATCTTTCCTCGCAAGCTGATATTACAATCTCAACATCTTCTGCAAGGATATAATTCTGATCCAGTAATTTTCCAGTTTCCTGTTTTACTTTATTTAAAAATTCTTCTTTAGTTTTATATCTTTCATTTATAGATAATCTTCTATCACCTTTTTTATCTCTGTCTTCTTTGGTCACTGCAAAAAACATTGAAATACCCTGCATGGCAATCTGCTGATCAGGTTCTCTGGTATCTGGATGTCTTAAATTCCATCCAAAATGGCTTGCAAGAGGTACAGTTAAATCTGGCATTCTTATTCCTCCTGTTTCATTTGCATCTTCATCAATATTTGGAACAAAGTTCTGATATGTTTCAAATTCTTTTGCCGGTAACCTTCCAATTCCCTCTGATGCTCTTTCTCCCATATCAACTCTTCGTATCAACCATACTTTTTTAGGATCAGGAGTATTTATATCTAAAATATTGTTAACTTTTTCTATTAATACCTCTGGTTTTATAGCAGTTCCATCATTTATTCTGGGACAGCTACTTGGTGGTGGCAGAGTTCCGTCAGTAGCCCATTTATCAAGATTAATAAGGCTTGCTCTTAATAAAGGTCTGTAATCAACTACATTAAATTTATACATACCAACTGATCCGTCTGGACCTACATCATCAGGAGCTAAAGTACCTGCTCCATGTTGAGTGCCAGAAAAAAGATACATTCTTGCTTCTGGTGCTTCAGGCAGATCTCGTTCTTCTATAGGATGAATATGCATGTTTGCACTATCTCCTCTCCAGTATTCTGCTGAAGAATTAGTATAAAAAACTTTCGGAACAGCATTAATTTTTCTCAATTCATTAAATAAGCCATCCACATTATCTGAATAAGGATCTTTCATTTCTTCATCAGCGAAAGGAAACATATGCCCAAAACCAGGTGCAGACTGCTGTGATGGCTGAGCGTATCTATGATTAAACTCTCCTTTTCTTGCTCCTGCAACATGGACAATATGCCCGTCATATGCAACTTTTCCACTTTCATCTAAGTTAAGTCCTAAATACAAAATGTGTCTTTGCATTCTTCCAGTCTGAGATATTCCAAAGCCATAAACCTTTTCAAATGGTTTATTTATAGGATTAACATTCGAATCTGATTTAAAGAATGAAGCTATGTCTCTGACAGCTAACATTCCAGTACCAACAACAGGCGCTATGGAAGGAGTATAAGATAAATAATAGATTTTACCAGGCTGAAATCCACTTTCCATATATACATATTCATCACTGGGTTCCACTCCAGAATCAGTTTCATTCGCAAAACTCCATTCCGACCTTGGAACATTACTTTCTGGTCCATCCTCCCAATCTCTTACAGTTAATCTTGCATTAGGATCATTAATATCCATTGGAGTATTAGGTGTATGAATTCTATTAGCTAACAAATGAGTTTTCTGAACGTAATTAGTTCTAATTTCTATAACAGTTTCACCTCTGAATCCTTTGTCATCAATTTTTGCAAAAGGAGCTTCTAATCCATATAACACGTCATCTTTGATAACGTCCCACTGCCATCCGAGTGAAATCACTGAATATCCGTGATTAAATAAAAATCCATCACCTTCAATTGAATCAAATAAATCCATTCTATTAAAATTACCATGAATCAAAGGCCTACCTCTGTTAACTATATCAACCATTAATCTGGCATTACCTTTACTTGTATCTGAAGGTGTAATTAATGATACTTTAGATTTGAAATGCACTAGTCCATTCTCATCAGTTGGTGCTAATTTTAAATCAACAATAGATTTATTTACCTGATTATTTGGATCAACAGCAAACTCTACCACTCCGTTTATTTGATTAAACTGACCATGGGCTCCAAAAGATTTGCCATCAGCAAATAAACTTATATTTATTACATCAAAATTTATAACTGCCATATAATTCTCCTTTAATATATACTAAATTTATCTTCCTGCTGTGTTTTAACATTTATCAAAACACTCCTGCCCTCTTTATTTGCTTTCTCTGCAGCTTTGATAGCAGGGCCAATTTCTTCTGGTTTATCAACATCAATACCAATTGCTCCCAATCCTTTTGCAATTGTTGTATATGATCCTGTCATATTTCCGGCTCCATACTTTGACATTGCTACGGGCTGGTGATGATCATATCCTCCCATGGTTCCATTATCGAGTACAATTGTTGTAATTGGATTGCCAGACCTTACTGAAGTCTCTATATCCAATCCTGCCATTCCAAAAGCAGCATCACCCATAAAATTTACACAAAATTTATCAGGATTTGCTATCTTAGCTCCAATAGCCAAGCCTATTCCATAACCTAAATGTGTACTTTTCCCCCATCCAATATAACTATGAGGAACAGTAGCGGGATAAAACGGCATTATCTGATCTCTTGGGTGCCCAGCATCATGAGTTATAATTGTATTTTCATGATCAACTGCTTTATTAATTTCATTTATTAGTCTGTACGGATTTATTGGAGTCTGATCTGAATTTAGTAATTCACTCCACTCTTCATTCCATTCTTTTTTAACTATTGCAATGGATTCAATTATAGAATCATTATTTCTTTTTGTTGATCCAAGCTGTACTTTAGTTTCTTCAATCAACATTTCAAGAGTTAATTTAGCATCTCCCAAAAGTCCAATATCAGTTTTGTATTCCTTTGATATATCAGCAATATTGTTTGTATTGTGGATTAATAATTTACCATCAGGAATATCAATAGCAAAATTTGTTTTAGTCCAGCTTGTTCCTATACCCAAGACTAAATCTGATTCTTTTAACCAGTGCCACACTGTCTTTGGAGCTGTTCTGTTAGCAGATCCTAGTGACAAAGGATGCCTTTCATCAAATGCTGATTTTGCCTGCATAGTAGTTAAAACAGGAACTTGAAGTAACTCAACTAATTCCTTTAATTCATTTGTGGCGCCAGCATACAACGTTCCCTGTCCTGCCCATATAATCGGATTTTTTGCATTTATAACATTTGATACTGCATTTTTTATATCATTATTGCTAGGCGCAGAAAGAGTAATTTGCGGACTTGAATAATCATCTATATTATCTATAGTCTGTGCCATGGCATTGCCTTTCATTTCAAGTAAAACAGGACCAGGACGACCATTAATTAAGGCTGACATTGCTCTTCTCATTAGGTTTGGGATATCTTCAGCAGAATTTATGGAGGCTGCCCATTTTGTTATCTGTCCATAATTTTTCGGAGCGGAAAAATTTGGCTCAATATCAGGATCTCTATCACCTGCAGGTAAAAATAAAATTGGGACTGAATCTGCCCATGCTTGAGCTATTCCTCCAAAAGAGTTTTCAACTCCAGGGCCTCCCTGACAGCAAAAAACTCCTCTTTTACCTTGAGATGCTAACATTCTAGAAAATCCATCGGCAGCCATAATCCCACCTCTCTCTTGTCTGAATACAATAGGTCTTATTCCAGCATTAGCAGCTGCTTCTATCAAAGGATTTGCAGGAAAACATGCCATCCATTCAAATCCTTCTTTTTTTAAAATGTTTGCAATCGCTTCAAATCCATTCATAATTTATCCTTTTATTTAAGTTTGAGAAACCCAGTTATCATTTGATTGGTCATAAATTTCATATATCTGGTTTAAAGTTTTTTCATCTAATAACAATCCAGTTTCAACCTGTTTAATATTTGATTTCAAGTGTGATAAATTTGTTGTACCTACAATATGTACATTTATTGTCTGATGAGATAATGCAAAAGCCAATGACAATTCAATCGGACTTAAATCTGTATCAATATCTATTCCATTAGATTTTATAATTTCATACCTCCTGAAATATTCACTAGCATAAGCTGATGGCGATTTATCAGCTCCCCATGCCCCGTTTGCTATAGGTCTTTTTGCAATTAACCCTTTTTGTGTTTTATTAACACCAGGGAAAACCATATCTTTAGCACCTTGATCAAGAAGGCTAAAACTAGTTTGAATTGAATCAAATCTGGAATCTAAAGAAGCCCATTTTGCTGCTTGGTTATCTCCACTGTACCCAATAAACCTAACTTTACCCGCTTCTTTAATTCTTTCAATAGTATCAATCACTTCACCTTCCTGTAATATATCCAAATCACAAGAATGTAATTGTATTAAATCAAGATAATCAGTTTTCATCCTTTTAAGGCTTCTATCAACACTTTCAATTAAAGTTTTCTTAGTCCATTCCTTATCCTGTAAATCGGTTTCTCCCCATGAGTTTCCCTTTTTATCATCTTCAGAAGATTCCACATAATGACCACATTTAGATGCGAGAAAATATTCACTTCTTCTGTGCGATATTGCTCTTCCTAGAAATTCTTCACTGTTTCCATAACAAGGAGCTGTGTCAAAAAAATTAATCCCCAGATCAATGGCTGAATTTAATAATTTATCGATATTTTTTGATTCTTCAATACTTATTCTTCCTATCTCAGACAATCCTATACCGAGTTGACTGATTTTTTCTCCGGTTTGTCCAAATTCTCTTATTGGTAAGTTCATTAAATCCTCTCTATTATGGTGTAACAATTGCCCTTGTAACTTCACTTCCTTTTGTAGTACCTAGCCATTCAGCAGTTTTAAATGCATTCTCAATATCTGTTATTGGGAATTCATGTGAAACAACATTAGTTAAAGGGTATTTATCTTTAGTTCTAATTAAAAAATCTATAGCATTAGGTAATATCCATGGATCATAGTGTTGTATGCCATAAAACCTTATTTGCTCAGCAACTAATTTCTGCACATCCAGGTTAACAATACTATTTGGAGAAATATGTCCAACTTCAAGATAAGTTCCTCTCATCCTGCACATTTGAACACCTTCTTCAACTGCTGCAGGAAAACCAACAAGTTCTATAACTATATCTGCTCCTATTCCATTAGTTAATTCTCTAACCTTATCAACTCTTGAATCAACAGTCGGATATTCATTCATATCTATTATATCAGTAGCACCACATAATTTTGCTAATTCAAGTCTTGGTTTTTGTCCATCAATTACTATAACTTTATTAGCTCCCATATCAGAAGCTATGGCAGCTGCATTTATTCCCAGCCCTCCTGCACCTTGTATCACAACATTATCACCAAATCTAGGTTTGGCAATATGAAATGCTTCCATTACCTGGGCTAAGGCACAATTAATTGGTGCAGCAGTAGCATTATTTATTTCATCTGGAATTTTAAATATAAATTGTGGATTTCTTAAATAATAATATTGAGCAAAACCTCCGCTACAGTTCTCAATTGTAGGATTAGCTCTTCTAAATTTACAACCACCTAATTCTCCCCTGATACAGTTATAACATTTCATACAAGGAAAAAAGTAAGAAAAAACTACCCTGTCGCCTTCTTTTAAAGGTTTTCGTAATGAATCAGTTTTTACTTTACTGCCTATTTCCGCTACAGATCCCATCATTTCATGTCCAAAAACAAAAGGATCTCTTGGTCCTTCTTCTTCTTTTCTTCCATCACCTCTCCATATATGCAAATCAGAACCACAAACACTTGTGGCTTCAACTCTTATATTAATAGCATCAGGTTCAGTATCAATAGTTGGGAGTTCAGCAATTTCAAATTTTTTACCTTGATCATGCCATATAGCAGACAATCCAGTTTTTGACATAACAATTTCCAATGAATTTATTTTGAATGATTATAAACATATTCTTATTCCTCTAATCAACTAAAATTGTCAACAATTCATTTTAATTATTTTGTAATGTACTTATAATGAAATTAATTTATTTAAACCTATATGAAAAAGGAGAAATAATATGGACAGATCTCAGGCAAAATATATTGATATAGATGGAATAAATACCAGGTATTTTGAAACTGGAGAAGGAGAACCAATGGTACTCATTCATGGCGGGCAACCAGGAATGGCTTCAAGTGCTGAAATATGGTTTTTAAATATCGATGAACTTGCAAAAAAATACCATGTTTATGCATTAGATAAACTAGGCCAAGGGTATACTGACAATCCTAAAGTAAATGAAGATTATACAATGGGTGCTCAGGTAAAGCATGCAGTAGGATTCATGAATAAATTAAACATTTTAAATGCTCATTTACTTGGTCATTCAAGAGGCGGTTATATGACGACACGAATTGCACTAGAATACCCTCATCTAGCTAAATCAATAGTCATTATTGATAGTGCAACTTTAATGGCAAATCCAAATACATTTAATTTTTATGAAGATGTTGCTGAAAGGGCAAAATTAATTAAAGATCCAAAAGAAAGAACTTTTTATTCAGCAGCTCAGAATTCTTTTGGGACTGAACATATTACTGATGAATGGATTGAAGGAATTATGGAATATTCCAAACAACCAAAAAATCAGGAAGCAGTATCTAAATTTGCAGAATTACGACAAATGTTTGTTGATGATTTAGCTAACAGAAGAAAAGAAACGCATGCATGGATAAGAGCAGGAAGATTGCAGACCCCAACATTAGTGATTTGGGGACTTAATGATCCTTCAGCTGTATGGGATCCTATTGGAGTTGATTGCCTGAATTTAATTTTACCTAATGTGGAAAATTCAAGTATGCACATTTTTAACAGATCCGGTCATTCTTCATTCAGAGAACATCCAGAAGAATTTAATATGATTATAGAATCCTTTATTAATACTAAAACGAAATAAATCATGAAAAAAATAAAGAAAGAAATACTTTATTTCGAGCATTCACCTAATAACAAACCAGTAGAAAAAGTAGATCAAAATGAGTGGTTTGAAGTTGAAACTCAAATGAACAGAGGTCCTGATTCTGATCTCATACCTGCAGAATTAAGAGATATATATAATCAACACAGAAGTGACTCGATGCCAACTGACAGAGGTAATCCTACTTCTGGATGTATATGGATCAATGATACCAAAGCTGGTGAAATGCTAAGTGTTGATATAGGTGAAATTAATCCTATTGAAATAGGATGGACTAGATACAGCGGATCTACCGGAGCTCTGCCATCATATCTTGGCCCATCGCAGGTAGGAGAAGTATTTAAAGTCTGCAAAATATCTGAAGGAAAAATCGTTTGGAATAAAAAACTTTCAATACCAATCAAACCTATGTTAGGAGTAGTAGGCGTTGCTCCTGAAAGAGAAACAAAACATAACGGATGGGCAGCAGAATGGGGAGGGAATTTTGATATTCAAGAAATAACAAACGGAGCAACAGTTATGTTGCCAGTTTTTCATGACGGAGCACTTTTACATATAGGAGATATGCATGCTATTCAAGGTGATGGTGAAATTTGTGGTGGTGGTGGGATAGAAACCGGAGGCAAGGTTAAATTACGTTGTAATTCCTCAATAAAACCAAAAAGTATGACATGGCCAAGAATAGAAAATGAAACCCATATCATGGCAACCGCACAGGGGAAACCTGCTGAAGATGCTTTCAGATTAGGATTACAAGAAATGATATTGTGGATGGAAGAATCATATTCAATTGATAAAAAGGAAGCATTTATGTTACTTGCACAAATATTAGAAGCAAGAGTAACTCAGTTTGTTAATCCAACTTATACATATCTTCTTAAAGTAAATAAAAAATATCTTGTATAGGGGAAAAATGAATCTAAATATTGAAGATATAACATCTAATGAACAAATAATCCAGCTAGCTAGAAATAACCTTGAACAAGGCCCTTGGGATTATCTGGTTGGCGGTGCTGAATCAGAAACAACAATGCGAAGAAATAGATTGGCATTTGATAAACTTGCATTCAGGCCTAGAGTGCTAATTAACACTTCATCAATTGATTCTTCTTCAGAATTTCTAGGTTATAAAATAAGAATACCAATTTTATTAGCTCCAATCGGATCTCAGCAAAATTTTACAAAAGACGGAGCCTCTGTAGCAACTAAAGCTGCACATAAATTCAATGTGATTGATGTAATAAGTTCAGTTAGTGAACCAAATTTAGAAACAATCGCACAAACTGCTGACAATCCAAAAGTATATCAGTTATATATTCATGGTGATGAAAAATGGACACAGGAAATGGTTTCAAGGGCAGTTAAAGCAGATTATAAAGCATTATGTATAACAGTGGACACTCCAAGATTAAGTAGAAGAGAAAGGCCGATGATAAGTAAATACAATGCCAGATCTACAAGAACTCCTTTTAATCCACTCTATGCAGCTTCAGTTACATGGGATTCTTTAGACAAAATACATGCAATGTCTGATCTTCCACTTATTTTAAAAGGAATTGCAACTAAAGAAGATGCAAAAATAGCTATGGATCATGGTGCAGATGTGATTTGGGTTTCTAATCACGGCGGACGTCAATTAGATTATGGATTAGGAACAATGGATATGCTTCCTGAAATAGTAGAGGCTGTAGATAAAAAAGCTAAAATAGTAATAGATGGAGGAGTACAAAGAGGAAGTGATATTGCAAAAGCAATAGCACTTGGTGCTGACAGTGTTGCTATAGGGAAAATGCAATGCTGGGGGCTGGCAGCAGGAGGAGAAGCAGGTTTGATCCGTACTCTTGAAATATTAGAAGATGAATATGTAAGTGCACTTGGATTTCTTGGTGTTACATCTACGAATCAATTAAATTCTAATCATGTATGCAAATCCGATCCTGTAACCAATCCTCACGAAATGTCTACTTGGGTAAATATGCCCAAAAACAGATTAACTTAAATTAAACCTAATATTTGTTATTGTAAGAAAATACAATCAGCCACTATAAATTTCAAGTATTTCAGTAACTGCATCAGAAGAAACAAGTTTTACATATGAAGATATATCTTCAAGATGATTCTTTATCTGCTCAGTTGAAATACCTGAAGGCCCATAAACAGTAAATATAACATCTGTAGTATTAGATGTTATAGGTGTACGGTTATCTGGCCCATAGATTATAGATGATATAACACCAACATTATCAGATATAAACATATCATCAGGATTAAGATTCTGTACTTTTCCATTCATGCCAGTAAAAGATTCATTTCCTTTAGCAATATTAAGCACAACAGGTCGTTGCAATTTTGATATATCATGTCCGGCAGTTAACAGTTGATTTTTTAATTCGGCAGCAAACATAGCACTCACAAGGGCTGAAATACGTGGGAGATTCCGGTTTTTTAAAGCAACTGATTCAAGTTGTAACATTACATGATAAGTTTTCTTAAATTTCTTATAATATTCACTATATGATCGTATGGTAGGTAGTGTACGAATTCCTTTCCTACCAGATTCAGAAAAATTATTACGAATTTCATCTTCAATCTCTTTCATCTTATTATCTAAATCAGGATTATTTTTTGGATTCAACGTATTTCTAATTACAAGTACACCAACGGAAGCTCCTGGAAAAGCATCTTTCCATTCTCTGGTTATTTCTAAATTTATAATATTTTCAATGTTTGCCATATATTGTGCATTATAAGTTATAAATATATATAAATGAATATAAATTTTTATTGAGATTAAATTTCATAAATGTTATTGGAAGAATTATCATAGTAAAATTAATAATCAATGATATGTTATTATGATCTTTAACAGATGAAAATATCAAAAAATTTACATAAAAAGGAATAAATCATGGCTTATAGAGATAAACCTAGTCTAAGTAAAGATGAAGCTATAAAATTACACAAAGAAGCACTTGTAATTGACTCTCAACAACCTCCAATCACTTCAGGTGCTTTGTTCACTGACAATATGAGGAAAGCATTAGATGGTTGGTATAAAGATGGACTCTCACAAGATGAAACTAGGGGATTATTATCTAATATGATAGCCGATGAAATCAAAAACAGTCAGGATGCAAGAAATCAATATTTAGATTTATGGAAAAAATCAGGAGTAAATATTGCAAGTGGGACATATGCTGGCCCTGCAAAAATTGAAGATGCATATCAGATATCCGTAAATGGAATAGCAAATGCAATTTCAATCATAAATGCAATACCTGAAAAATTAATGTTAGTTACTACAGCAGATCATATTATAGAAGCTCATGAAACAGGTAAATATGGAATTATATTTGACTTTCAGGATACCACTCCTTTTGGAACTGATTTAAATAAAGTTGATTTCTTTTATAATCTTGGATTAAGAGTAGTGCAGTTAACATATAATTTAAGAAACCTTGTAGGTGACGGTTGTACTGAAATACATAAAAGCGGATTATCATATTTTGGCAAGGAATTAGTAAGTAAACTTAATGATATGAAAATGTTAGTCGATGTCAGTCATTGTAGCGAACAAGTCGGTTGGGATGCTATGGAAACTTCAAATGCACCAGTAGTAATTACTCATTCATCAAGTGCAGCAATCTGCAAACATGATAGAGGAAAAAGCGATAAACTTGCTAAAGCTATTGCAGATAATGGCG
>MDTC01207826.1_pt1 | contig 19515 bp, 11 predicted proteins | sample 811181 | NCBI WGS metagenome assembly MDTC01 (sample SAMN05326644, study PRJNA326480) | marine metagenome | isolation source: seawater | place: Pacific Ocean: North | collected 2011
GACACCAAGTAGCCCAATAACTTAAAATAACTTTATTTCCTTTCAAAAACTTAATATCTAGTTTTCTATTATTTAAATCAACTAAAGAACTCTTGAGTAACAAAGATTCCATTTCAGAAAGACTTGACTTATTACTAGTATTTGTATTACATCCAAGCATAAATATCAAAGAGCTTAATAAAATAAAATTTTTAAAATATATCATACTTATTTTTTATAAATAACTCCATTTTTCATGACAAAAACAACATTTTGCATTGTTGATATGTCTTTCATTGGATTATCTTTAGTTGCAACTATATCAGCTGTAAAATTTTCTTTAATTTGACCCAACTCATTCTCCATTCCAAGCACCAATGCATTGGTGATTGTAGCAGATTGAATACATTCCATTGCTGGCATTCCAACTTCGTTCATATATATAAATTCCATAGCATTTGTTCCGTGAGGAAAAACCCCAGCATCTGAACCAAAAGCAATATTTACGCCGGATTTATATGCTTTTTCAAATGTAGATTGAGATTTAGGACCTATGGCAAGTGCTTTTGGTACTACCAGCTCATTGAAGTATCCCTTGATTTTAGCTTTTGCAGAAACCTCTTTTCCTGCAGTAATTGTTGGAACAAGGTAAGTCCCATATTTTTTCATTAAAATAATTGATTCCTCGCTCATAAGTGTCCCATGTTCAATAGTAGTCACTCCTCCGATAATTGCTCTTTTAATTCCTTCGTCACCGTGAGCATGTGCAGCTACTATCATCCCATAGTCTTTAGCCGTGTCACATATTGATTTGATTTCTTCTAAAGTAAATTGAGGATTTTGACCATTTTTTGCAATACTCATTACACCACCAGTGGCGGTAATTTTAATATTATCGGATCCATCTTTGTATCTTTGCCTTACTGCTTTTCGAGCTTCATCTACTCCGTTAACAACACCCTCTTTTGGACCTGGATCACCTTTTAATATGTTTTTCCATCCGTTGGTAGGATCTCCATGTCCACCAGTACTTGAAATGGTTTTACCAGCAGTAAAAATTCTTGGACCGATTACCTTACCATTATTAATCGCATTTCTCAAGGCAATATTAACTCCTGTACCTCCAACATCTCTAACTGTAGTAAAGCCAGCCATCAAAGTTGTTTTTGCATATTCAACCGAACCAAAAGCTATATCAGCTTCATTAGCAGTAAAAGCTAATCTACCTTTTTTGGGATCAAACTGATTTTCTAAGTGTACATGTAAATCAATTAATCCAGGCATCACAGTATTTGATTTTAGATTTATTATAACATCAATGGAATTTTCAGGATTTACATATCCATTTCTAATGTCCAAAATTTTATTAGAGGAAACTATTATAGTTTTGTTATTTAAAACTTTTCCAGTTTTAGTGTCAATTATTTTACCACAATGCAAATAAGTATTTTGAGAATAAATATTAAAGTTTAAAAATAAAATCAAAAGAGTCAAAAGCATTTTCATAATAATTAATTATTTAAAATCACTTTACTAAAGTAGTTATTATTGTGATAGAGATCTAATTAAAGTCATTTGATTGGTATTAAAATAGTTATATTTGTTTTAAATTAAATTTATGAAATCTAAAATTCTTTTTTTTCTGTCTTTTTTATTTATTTGTTGTTCAACTGAAGAAACTGAAGTTCAATTAGATGCTGTTGTTGATGGAAAATATAAAACCAATGTTCTGATTGAAGATTACACGGGAGCTTGGTGTGGATATTGTCCTAGAATGTCTAAAGGAATTGAAGACTTATGGAGCTCAACAAATAAAAGAATTTCTCCTGTTGCTATTCATAATGAATCTCCTGGAAGATCTGATCCATTTGCTTTTGCTAAGGAAGGTGAAATGAGAGCAAAAATTTATGGAAATTCTTTTCCTGGTTGGCCTAACTCTGTTCTTAATAGAAACGTCCAAACCCAACGAGGCAGTATTAATAAGTCAGTTATAACAGACTTAATTGCTGTTGACTCAAATGTAGGCCTAGCACTAGAGTCTAGTCTAAAAGAGAGAACATTATCATTAACAGTTAAAGTAGGGTTTGGTGCAGATTTGTCAAATTTAAAATTAGTTGTTTATTTAACTGAAAATGGATTAAAAGCTAACCAAAGAACTTTTGGTGATTTGGGATACGGTGAAGGTACCAATGGTTATTTAGTTGATTTTGTTCACGACAATACTTTGAGGGCATCAATAAGTCAACTTTTTGGGGATCCTATTGATACGTCTAAATCCAAAAATGGAGAAATTTATGAAAAATCATATTCCTATGTAATACCTGAAGCTTATTCGCTTCAAAGTAATATTGTAGTCTTTGTAGTAAATAAAGATGATATTGCATTAAACTCAAGATTTTTTGTAACCACTGGTGAAGCTGCTAGTAATGGGAAATTCCAAACGGTCGAATAACTAATATAAAATTAAAAGGTCTAATAAATATATAGTCCATTAGACCTTTACAATTACTTTAATTTTATTATCTCAACCTCTTTAAATTGTGAAGAGTTTTCAGATTCAATTTTGGATCTTAAACTTGGCCATATATCATTAAAAAACGTATTTGTTTTTGAAACAGCTGTTTCCAACTCATTTTTTGCATGTTTCAATAATGTCTCTTCAGTTATTGTCATTCCTTGTTGTCGACTTCTTATATAACCAGCTGCCCCTCCAATACGCGTCATAACATTGCTTTCTGGATTTCTGACAATCCCTTGACGTTTATCTACTTTTCCTATAAAAAGAGAGATTAAAGAATCTATTGCTTTAGTTTGAGATTTCATCTCTTTTACTAAAGATTTCATTTCGTCAGATTTATTGCTTTTAAATAGTTTTTGATAATCTGCAAGTACCTTTTTACTTTCAGCTAATTGCTTGACCGCGTTTGTAGCAGTATCCATATAAGTTTCTAATTTTTTCGACATGTTATAAACGTCCTCAATATTTTGTTTATCTACACTTAATCTTGGATCTGTTTTTACGATGATATTTTGTTCAGATTGTTGACCATCAAAATCCATGACTAAACGATAAGTTCCAGGCTTAACTTTAACACCACCTGGTTCCCTTTTAGACTTCGATGGAGTTCTGCTTGGTCTAGATACTCCTTTTTCGTCCATATTCCAATACCATCTGTGAATTCCTTTTTTCTTAGGTGTTTTCTTTTTAAGTGTTCGAATTAATCTGTCACCGTCGTATATTTTAAGAGTTATCGAATCTTTCTTATTTGCTTTTATTTTTTTATTATCTGAATCACTTTTTTTAGACGTTGTTTTTGAATTAACTTCTTTCTTGAGCGGCGGATTTACATAATAAGAAAGCATAGCGCCGTATTTACGGTTAGTTCCTTGATACATAGCATCTGCACCGAAACGACTTCCAGTTGCTTGTTGGATAGCTGCTAAATATGCAACTGGTGGTTCAAACAAATGCATAGACGCTTCTTTAGCAAGGTTTGGGTTAGATGCCATAGCTCTAAGTGGTCTTATGTCATCTAAGACCCAAGCTGCTCTACCAAAAGTTCCAATTACTAAATCATGTTCTCTGCTTTGAATAACCAAATCTTTTACAGGAACGGTTGGAAAAATTTCACTATTAAATTTTTCCCAATTTTTTCCAGCATTAAGTGAAATGTAAAGACCATCATCTGTTCCCAAAAACATTAGATTTGGATCAATAGGGTCTTCTACAATGGATAAAGCATAATTTTCAGCATCCTTTTCACCTACAATACGTTCCCAAGTTTTTCCATAGTTTTTAGTTCTGTAAGCATAAGGAATATAATTAAACCTTCTATAATCATTTGCAACTAATAATGCCTCTCCTTTGTTTTTTTGTGATGCTTTAATCTGTGTAATCCAGCTTCCGCTTGGAAGTCCTTTTAGATTTTTACTAACATCATTCCAAGTTTTTCCACCATCTTTTGTATAATGTACACGACCATCATCAGAACCTGCCCATAACATATCCTTTTCTAAAGGAGAGGGCTCAATAACTAAAATTGTACAATGATTTTCAGCACCTGTTGCATCAAGAGTCAACCCTCCACTTTCACTTTGTTTTTGCTTTTCAGGGTTGTTAGTTGTTAAGTCAGGGGATATAACAGTCCAAGTTTGCCCCTTATCTTCACTCATGTGAACAAATTGACTTCCAAAATAAACCGTACTATTACTAAAAGGATCTTGTCCAATCGCAGCATTCCAATTAAATCTTAACCTTGTATTTGGTTCTGGATGAGTAGGTCTAACAATATAATTGTTTCCTGTTTTCCAATCGTATCTGGAAACAAATCCTTGTTGACTCATGGCATAGCCGTATCTGGAATCATCTAAATCGGGAACTACGTCAAAACCATCACCAAAGGCTATTTCTTGCCAATAAGAATTTCTAATCCCCTGAACTTTCCAGACGTAGGAAGGACCCCTCCAAGATCCATTGTCTTGCATACCCCCATAAACGTTGTATGGAAACTCATTATCTACACTAATGTGATAAAATTGAGCAACTGGAATATTGCCTATAAAACGCCAAGTTTTTCCACCATCTCTAGTAATGTTTAATCCTCCATCATTACCATCAATCATAAACGATCCGTCTTTTGGATGAATCCACCAAGCATGATGGTCAGGATGCACCCCGTTATCAGCACGATATGCTGGCATTAACTGTTTGAAATTTTTACCTCCATCTTGAGAAACATTTACGTAAGTAAAAACCGAATAAATACGATTTTCATTTTGTGGGTCCACCTCAATATCAGAATAATAAAAAGGTCTGTTTCCAATGCCTCTTTTATCATTTATTTTCTTCCAATTAAATCCTCCATCTTCAGATTTGTACAGAGCATTTTTCTTAGATTCTATTAAAGCATAAATTATATTAGTTTTATTTGAAGCTATAGCCAAACCAATTCTCCCCAGTTCACCAGATGGCAAACCATCTTCTTCATTCTTTTTAGACCAAGTTTCACCACCATCAAAACTTATATGTAGACCGCTTCCTTTTCCTCCAGATTTAAAAAACCAAGGGTCACGTTTGTGTTCCCACATGGCAGCAATAAGTTTATTTGGATTATTTGGATCCATAACCAAATCAGCTGCTCCAGTTTTATTATTTATAAATAAAACTTTTCTCCAAGATTTACCTCCATTAATTGTTTTATAAATACCACGCTCGGAATGTTCTCCCCAGGGTGAACCAATAGCAGCAACATACACAATATTTGGATTTGAAGGATCAATAATAACCCTATGAATATGCCTAGTTTTTTCAAGACCCATGGAATTCCAAGACTTACCACCGTCTAATGATTTATAAATTCCATATCCTCCATTTAGACTATTTCTAGGGTTACCTTCACCAGTTCCTACCCAGATAACATCTGGATTGGATTGTTGGATAGCTACTGCTCCAACTGAAGCGGTTACTTGATTATTAAAAATAGGGTCCCACGTAATACCAGCGCTGTTGGATTTCCATAGTCCTCCAGATGCTGTTCCAACATACATTATATTTGGATTAGACAAAACTACATCTATGGCAGTGACTCTTCCACTCATCCCACCCGGACCAATATTTCTTGGAGCGGCTTCTTTAAGCCAAGTTGTTGAAAATTCTTGCGCTCCAAGGTGAAGAACAAAACTCAAAAAAAGGATAGAAAATAAGTGTCTCATGATTTTTATTTTAATTTTATAACATTAAAGAAAGATAAAAATTTATTTTGTAAAAAAGTAAAAATTAATAATTAAGATTTAAGAACAAATTTTCTAAGACCGACAAATATTAGAATAAGAAAAGAATAAATTATAAAAAAGGAAATTATGTAGTTTTGTAATCCAAAAATCAACATTATTGACATAATTAATAATTGAAATCCAAGACCATACAAAGAAATAAAAGTCATAAACCAATTTGGAAATGGGGAACTTTCTATTGCATTTCTATCTAAATAATACATCACTTTGTCAAAAGAAATATATAGAAAATCGTATATCTTATAAAAAATATTTACCATTTTTTGACTTTCTCCTTTTAGAGCTTTTGGAGCACAGTCTTCAAAAATTCGACTAGTAGAATCTCCATTTACCGTATTTCTTAAAATAACGTAATAATAATTATATACTGTCCCCTGAAGCTGGATACAAAAAAAAGAAATTAACATATGTGATATCGGATTGTTTGAGATGTACCAAAAACTTAATAAAAAACAAAAATTTAATAAAATATCTGCAATTGAATCATAATAACGGCCAACATAAGAAGGAGTTTTCTTAAGTCTAGACAATTCCCCGTCAGCAGCATCCAAAATAGACTTTACAATAATAAAAAAGGCTGCTGTTATATAATATTGATTAAGTATTAGAAATATTGCAAAAATTCCAACAACTACAAACATAGTTGTGATATGAATTGGTGTTAAAACAGTATTTTTAAATCGATTTGCAAGCCAGTGGCCTGGTGATCGACCATAATCTGAAAAATCAAAAAAATGATATTTCTTTGGAAGTTTAGACATTCAAATTATTTTAAGAATTTTACTAAATAAATTATATAAAAATACAATCAATTTTTGATTTCTTTAATTTAAAAAAACATATACATAAAATAAATTTTAATTAAATTGTCCTATAAAAATTAATTCACAAAAATAAATATGTTTAAGACTTTAAGATTGAAAAATAAAGTATTAAAAAATTTCTCTAGCACTAGCTTAAAACTTCTTTTTCCTGGAATTTTATTGTTAATTATTATTATAGTAATTTTCATTGTCAATAATGGATTCACCGTCGATTCATACATTGAAATTCAAAAAGATTTATTTATTTATTTAAATTCTATACTATCAAATCTCCCAATTTTACAGTTTAATTTGACTCAGTTAGGTAATCCTCTTATTTTTTTAGGACTCTTGACGCCTTTTATTATTTATATACCCAAACTTTGGAAGGCAATTTTAACTTCGACAATTATATCAGCTTTGATGTCATTTATTTTAAAAATAATATTTGATATTCCAAGACCTGCACAAATTCTTGACCATGAAAGTTTTGTAATCATTGGTGAGGTTTTAGCAGGTTATAAAAGTATGCCATCTGGACATTCCATTACTACTTTCTCAATAATTACTATTTTATTGATTGCATTTATGCCACAAAAAGTCAATAATAAAATAATATGGTCATTCAGCATTATTTTAATAGGAATAATTATTGCGTTCTCAAGAGTTGGTGTAGGAGCTCACTATCCACTTGACGTAGTAATTGGAAGCTCAATAGGCTATATGTCTTCAATTTTTGGTATTTATTTAAATAATAAGTTTAATTTATGGTCCTGGATTAAAAAAGAAAAATATTATCCAATATTAGTACTGTTTTTAATAATTTGGGGAATAGCTATTGTTAATGAAATAACATTAAATAATTTATTAATTTTCTACTTTTCATTAGCATCTTTGGGAATAACTGTTTGTTTGTTTTTAAGAGTTTATGTTAAAAAGTAAAATAAAATTAGATTACATAGTACTAATATTAAGTTTTGCCAACTTAATACTTTATCACTTTCCTGTATATAAATTTACTCTCCAAAATTTAAATAGCAATGGATTAGATTGGCTATTTACAATTGTTAGTATAATAATTTTAATAATATCACTAAATGCGTTGGTTTTTTACATAATTTTTTTTCTTTCAAATTATATAGGAAAATTTTTGATTATTTTATCTTTTAACATTAATGCGATATCTGTTTATTTCATAAACACCTATGGTGTAATAATAGATAAAACGATGATAGGAAATATCCTTAACACTAATTTTGATGAATCAAGTAGTTTCTTTTCATTTAGTCTAATCCTATACACAGTTTTTTTAGGAATATTGCCAAGTATTTTAATTTTTAAAATTAAAATTTTAAATGTTAAACTTAAAAGTTTTATAAAAAAAATAGTCTTTGGTATTATTTTCATTCTTTCACTCGCTTACATTAATTCAAGTAATTGGTTGTGGATTGATAACAATTCAAAATCTTTAGGGGGTTTAGTAATGCCATGGTCGTATGTGGTTAATACCTCCAGGTTTTACATACATAAAAGCCAAGAAAATAAAAAACAAATTTTACTTCCAGATGCAGTAATAAAAAATAGCAAAAAATCTGTTGTTGTTCTTGTTATTGGAGAATCTGCAAGAAGTCAAAACTTTTCTTTGTATGGTTATGATAAAATGACAAACCCCTTGCTTTCTAAAATTAAAAATGTTTATAGTTACAAGACTAATGCATGTGCGACATATACTACCGCAGGGGTTAAATGTATTTTAGAACATAAAAAAACTAGCAAATTATATGAAATTTTACCAAATTATTTGTTTAGAAATGATGTTGAAGTCATATGGCGTACAACTAATTGGGGAGAACCTAATGTTTTAGTTGAAAATTACCAAAACAAAGAATTTTTAAAAAAGCAATGTGAAGGAGAAGGATGTGAATATGACGAGGTATTACTTCATAAATTAAATGATGAAATATTAGAAAGTAAAAAAGAAAAAATACTAATTGTGTTGCACACCAGTACGAGTCATGGACCAACCTATTATAAAAAATATCCAAAAAAATTCAATAAATTTAAACCAGTTTGTAAAAGTGTTGAATTAGGGAAATGCAGTCAAGAAGAGCTGATAAATGCTTATGACAATACCATTTTGTATACTGATTATATTTTATCCAATTTAATAGATAACTTAAATCAGCTGAAAGATTTTAATAGTACCATGCTATATGTTTCAGATCATGGAGAGTCTTTAGGAGAAAAAAATCTTTACATGCATGGGATTCCAGCTAGTATAGCCCCCAAAGAGCAGTTAGAAATACCTTTTATAGTGTGGCGTTCTGAAAGTTCTAAAGAAATGAAAAAAAATGAATTTTTATCTCAGCATAATGTTTTTCACAGTGTTTTAGATTTTCTTGATGTAGATAGTCCTGTCTATAATCCGGAGATGAGTATTTTTAAAAATGATTAATATTAATTACAAACATATTTTTAATAAAAATTTTAGAGTTTTTCTATTTATTAATTAAAATCGGTTTTCCAAAACCTAATTCTTTCATTCTTTGCAGTTGAGTTTCTGCATCTCCAACTACTAACCATATCATTTTATTTGGATTGATATATTTATTTGCTAATTCCTTGATTTCAGCAGTAGTAACATTCTCAACAAAATTTTCTCTATTTTTTATGTAATTAATATCCCAGTCGTATTTACTAATATTGGAAAGTATTCTTAGTTTCGCTCTTGAAGTTTCAAAAGCTCTTGCATTACTTTTAATCAAATATCCCTTTGATGTCTGAAGATCTTTTTCTGAAAAAGTTTTGGGATAGTCTTGTAAAATCTTTTTTATAAGTAAAGTAGACTCTAAAGTGACATTACTTCTAACACCTGTAGATATTAAAAAAGTACCTTTAGCTTTTGATCCAGAAAATCTTGAGTTTATTCCGTATGTATAACCTTTTCCTTCTCGTAACTGTTGTGTTAATCTTGAAGCAAATCCTCCTCCTCCGAGAATGTAATTCATCATTGTAGCTGGATAATAATCTTTATCTGTTGCAGCTAAAGCTGGTGAACCAAATCTTAAGACTGATTGTTTTGCATTGGGAATATCAAAGAAATATACAATAGATTTTGATGGTGGAATAGGTGTTTTGTAATTTGGGATATTTACTTGTTTAGCTTTCCAATTTAAATTAAAGGAAGATAGTGACGATACGACTTCCTTTTTATCAATATTACCAACAACTAGCATTTTGGTAACAGATGGGGAAATGTTTTTGTTATAAAATAGTCTAACATCCTCTAAAGTAATCGAATTTATCGAATTCAATGTTCCTAAAATATTATTTGCACGAATGTTTTTATCTCCATAAATCAATTTATTGAAAGCATTACTTGCAACGGAGTTAGGGTTGGCTTGTTGTTGTCGAATACTAGAAATAATCGCTTTTTTCAATAAATCAAACTCAAATTTGTCAAACCTTGGTTGAAGCAAAATTTCCTGAACTAATAACAATGTAGCTTCATAATTTTTAGAAAGAGTGGTTACGGAAATATTGATGCTTTCTGAATCAGAAAATACGTATATAGAAGCTCCAAGTTCTTGAATCGATTCTTCTAATTCTTTAACTGTTTTATCTTTAGTTCCCTTGTTTAATAATTGAGCTGTTAAATTAGCAAGACCCAATTTATTCATAGATTCTAATAACTGACCTCCTTCAATGGTTAAGTTAAAACTAACTAATGGAACTTCAGTATTTTTAATTCCATAAATCTCTAATCCGTTTTCGAGTTTGCTCTTATATACATTTGGAATTTTCAGTGAGGGAGATTCACCATATTTAGGTTCTATAGTTCTATCAAATAAGGATGGAGTTCTAGCATATTTAGATAAAATATTTGGGTTGAAATCTGCTTCTGCTCCTTTTACAATTTTTTCTTCAACAACTTCAGCTAGAACAGATCCACTTATCACCAAATCAGAGCTTCCTCTTGGTACAAAACTAGTTGTAATGTAATGTTTGTCTTTTATATATTGATTATACACCCGCATTACATCTTGACTATTAACTGCTAAAGTATTTTTAATATCTTGAGTTACATATCCAGGATTTCCAGTGTAAGTATTATAAGAAGCTAAATTAGTTCCTTTTCCTAAAACACTGGATAAGCTTCTGTAAAAATTTGTTTCTTGGCTTGCTTTAATTCTATTTAAATCTTTTTTGGAAATACCCTCTTTTTCAAATTTCTCAAACGCCTTAAAAACTCCTTCTTTAACTGTATTTAAATTTAAATTATTGAAAGCTCTAATTGATAACTGCATATTACCAGCAAGTTCATTTGTATAATTATACATACTTGTATTGGAGGTAACTTTTAATTCATCAATTAAAACTTGATTTAAATGAGCGGATTTACCATTAGATAAATACTGAGATAAAACCTCTAAGGCATATGAATCAGGGTGGTAATTTTCAACAGTTGGCCACACCATTGTTAACTGCGGAACTCTTGCAAAATTATCTTCGTAGTATAAGTTTTTTGTATTTTTTAGTATACCTGGTCTTTTCTTTAAAGGAGTAATTTCGCTTCCTCTCGGAATTTCATCAAAATATTTATGTACCCATTCTTTTGCTTTATCAATATCCAAATCTCCTGATAATACTAAAGTTGCATTATTAGGAACATACCATTTTTTAAAAAATGTTTTTACATCATCTAAAGTAGCATTCTGCAAATCTTTTAACGAACCTATAACCTGCCAGTTATATGGATGATCGTTTGGATATAAGTTTTTACCAATAACATATTGGTTGTGCCCATATGGTCTATTATCAACTCCTTGCCTCTTTTCATTTTTAACTACTTGTTTTTCCTTTTCTAAAACAGGATTAGTTACAGTATTTATAAACCAACCTAATTTATCAGCCTCAGCCCAAATCATTTTTTCTAAAGCATCTTTAGGAACTGTTTGTAAATAATTTGTACGATCAGGGGATGTAGATCCGTTAGCTCCAGAACCACCAATTCTAGCACTCATTTTATCTAATCCACCCTTTCCCAAATTTTCAGACTCTAAAAAAAGTAAATGTTCAAACAAATGGGCAAATCCTGTTCTTCCTTTAATTTCTCTTGCTGAACCAACATGAACCATTAGTTCAACCGCTACAACAGGATCCGATTTATCCACATGAAAAATAACATCCAGTCCATTCTCAAGTTCTATTTTCTCAAAATTTATATTAAAATCATTGTTATTATCCTCATTTTTAAAATCACAGGCAGATAATAGCAAACAAATTAGAAAAGGTGTTATTTTATTTATCATTATTATTTATTGTATTTCAAAGCAAGAAAAAAGTGAGTATATATTAAATATCTAAATTTATAGTTTAAAGATTATTTTAGTGTTTTTGAAAAGTTCTCTAAATGTTTTTCTGGCATTGTATTTACTTGAAATCTTACCATTACATCATCCCAAAGTAAAGTTATAATAGCTGTCTTGTTATCGTTTGCATCAATAATATATTTTAATCTTTCTATAATTGTATCATTTTCCCAATACTGAGGTAAAACCTCCAATGAAACAGCTAAATCTTTATTATATGCATCCTGATCAAATTTTCCATCTTTCATATAAGAGAAAGGATACTTTCCAGCAGAATTTAAATCTATTGTCCAATTACCTTCTTTTCTTGGGATTACAGCAATTGCGTATTCACCACTTCTTAATGTTTTCTTACCGATAATAACAGGGGTTGATAGTTTAATCAAGGTAGGACTGTTTGCGCCTGCACGCCACAACTGATCATAAGGAACAAGATCTCCGAAAATTTCTCTTCCTTTAACGCCTGGAGAAGAATAACTAATAGAAATATTTGTCATCCCAACATTTTGACTTACTGTAGCTTGGGGACTAGAAACTGGACTTAAATAAGAAATAGCATTTTGGGAAAATATTATTGAAGAAGTAAAAAGAAATAATAGTGTAAGTGAAAAGTTTTTCATTTTTTTTGAATTTATATTTAATTTTATAAATATAAAGTTTATAAATCAATCTTTTGAATTGTAATTATGGCATCATTAGTTACAAATGGCTTTGCCATCATGTAATCCTCTCTTGGTTTTATATTAAACAAAATATTTGATAATAAATCATATGACGCCTCAGTAACTTTCAATTTAAGCTTTGTTTTTTTATTTAACACAAGATCTACTTTTAAGGTCTTGTCATAATTTGTATAGTAATAAGTAAACATTCTGTTAATTGATTTTAACTTATTTTGATCTTGACTTGTTTTATTGAAATCATTTATAAAAACATCTTGGATACCAATGTTGTTAAAACTTACTTGTTCATCTGATGAAAAGTTAACCATATTAATTAAGCGGTTTGGTTTCAATATCAATGTAATATATCTAAAATCATCACTTATCGAGTCTTTAACTTTGGTAATAGTAGACTTTTTAATATCTCTACTTTCAGTTTTAATAATATGTTTATAAGAACTATTATACTTGCTGTTAGAAGCTTTTTCTGTAATAGTTTCTTTTTTGGAAAAATCTATAAAAAATTGATTAGTAAAATCATCCAAAACATGATCATAACTAGCCCAATATGATTGGTTTTCATTAAAATCTTTTATAAAAACTATACTATTTGGTTTTTTCTTGTCAATGTCGTATCCGCTATTAAATGATGCTAAAATGAAAAAGAAAAAGGAACAAAAAGCGATAATCCTTATTAATATTTTTTTTGGGTTAATAAAAGCAACTATAGGAATTAATAAACCAAATATTAAAACTATAAAAAAACCAATAATAAACATGCTACTTAAGCCTAAACCTACAGGAAACATTCTAATTTGTGGAGAAAAAATATAAATCAAAGGAGTTGACAACAATAAAATCAAAATAAATTTTATATGTTTTTGTTTAAGAAAAATCAAGACTGCTAAAGTTGCTAAAGCAAAATATACTGGGATTATGAAATAGGCGGCGCCTTTTAAATAAACAAAAATTAAATAATTTAAAATTATCCAAAAAAACAATGGACTTACAAATAAGTCAATCGATTTGTGTTTGTAAAAAAATGAGTTGTAAATTTTAAAAAATATCGAAATATTTAAAAAAGAAAAAGCAAATATATATTCATATCCGTTGTAAGTAAAACCATGTAATATATCATTATAGTTAGGATATAATAAAAGTAAAAGTTTCCAAATACCAATTGTTAAAATGGAACATGTTATTAAAGACAAAACAAAAGGAATAAATCCTTTTGCTATAGAATTTAAAGACATTTTATTTGATTTAATTCCCATATAAATTAAAACAATAAAAATCAAAATGGAAATAACTAAAAGAGGAAGTATCCACAAAAACGGAAAGTACAATAATGTGACAAAAGGAAAATTTGTGAAAACTTGATCCACTTCACTGTCTAAATTTGACAAATCTGAGTTTGCAAAATAATTCAAGGTTGAGGTAAAATAATCTGCTTGATGAACTAGAGTTTCTAAATCTAATCTTTCATAAGTATCTTGTTCGGTATGGTAATCAAAATGGTCTCCAATAAAGGCAAAGTTAAATCCATTAATATTTTTATTTTGTCTAAAGATTGTTAAGTCCGTATCATTAGGTAACATTTTATAAATACTGTACATTAAAGAATTTGCTGCAGGATAATTAGGTTTAGACTTAATAAATTCTTTTAATAGTTGACTATTTTTTCCATTTGTCTCCATCAACATATAACTAGGGCCACCACTTCCTCTTGCTTCGTAATTAATCACTAGACCAACATTATTAACCAAAGGACTGTTTTCTACAAAAGCCTTTGCACCAAGCAGTCCTATTTCTTCTGCATCTGTTAAAACAATATGAATATCATTTTTTGGTGTTTTATTTTTAGCTAAAAAAGCTCTTGTACCCTCTAAGATAGTAACTACACCTGAGCCTGCATCACTAGCCCCTAAGGAGGAGTGATGTCTAGAATCATAATGTGACAACAGAACTAGTGAATTTCTATCCTCAGAACCTTTAATAGTTGCAACAATATTAGCTGTATTTGTTGAAGATCTCCATTTATTTATTGCTACCTGAACTTGAACTTTTGGATTAAGACCCATTTTAACTAACTCATCTACTATATAGTTTTGTACAGTTAAATGATTTTCTGAACCAGTAAAATGAGGTTCTTTTGAAATTTCTTTTAAATGATTTAGAGCATTTTCAATTGAAAATTCTGTTTTTAGATTAGTGTTTTTAAAATTATTTTTAGAGGGAATTAAATCTGAATAACTCCACAAGAATACCATTATTAAAAATATAACAGAGAATAGTGAGGTGAAATTTTTCATTTATTTAAGTTTAAAATTTACTAGTATTTATTTATAACATTAAAAAATCTTTTTCTTTTCTTTGCTTAAAATAATATTTTAATCTAATAATAATGAAAAGACAGGAATTAATTGATGAATTTCTTTTAAATTTTAAACCAAAAGAAGATCAAAGTTGGAAAAGTTGTTATTTTTTTGCTCACCATTTAAAAAAAGAACATAACATAGACGTTGAATTAATAGAGGGAATTTCTAAAATTAATAAAATTGATTATTGGATAGTTAGATTTGACGGAAAAGATGAAGATATACATGCCAAAGCAGTTAATATAACCCCAGATTTTATTGAAAATCCAGATATAATTTGGAGTTTAGAAGATTTTGAAAAAGATAATTTCTAGTATTTTTAAATTAATTTATATATCTACTTAGTTCTAAAAGCAGATACTAAAGAATAACTACTATCTTTTCCGTCAGATGTCTCAATTCTCCAATAATATATTGTATCGGAAGCAAGCTTTACTTTTATTGTGTTGGATGACAAGTTAGACTGATCTATTGGTGGAGTTTGTTCGCCATCAACAGAATCCACAAATAGTGTATAAGTGAGTGTGTCTCCAACATCTGGATCACTTCCCTCCCACGAAAAGTTTACCATACCATTAGGACCTCTGGAAACTGTAGAACCTGAAACTGGTGCTTTAAGCTGTGCAGGAAAAGGAACGTAATTAACAATTCCATTTCCAGCTAAATAAAACTTCCATAATTCACTAGCCACTACAACAGATTGATCTGTAATACTTTGAGTTATAATTCTCCAAGAATAAGGATTTCCTTTTTCTAAAACAACAACAGTAGAATTTCTTGAAATCGGAGTAATCTTTTTGGTAACATTTGAATTTAAATCAGTTATTTCCAGTATATAGAAATAACGCTCCTCTGAAAAATCAGTCTTTATTTTATCACTCCATTTAAAAGTAACCTCACTTTTAGTTTCAGAAATACTTTTTCCACTAAAACATGTTCTATTATTTTCAGGAGTTCCTAAAACAGCTATAAAATTAGAAAGGGGAATTCCACTCCCAATCGTATTAGTTTGTGAATTACTATCATTGTAACCATCACTACAACTGATTAAACTAAGAATCACAAAAAAACTAAAATATTTTAAAATATTTTTCATTTTTTAAGGATTTTAAATGTTTTTCTAACTGTCTTACTTTCCATTACAACAATATATAAACCTGTGGTTTGACCAGATAAGTTTATGTTTGTTTTTCTAGAAAAATCTTGTATTTTTTGCTCTTTTGAATAGATTAATTCTCCTTTCTCACTAAATACACTTACAAGAACATCATTGTCATCTCCTGAGACATGAATATTAACATCTTTGTCAGTTGGGTTTGGGTAATAATGAATTTCTTCTGATATAAATATCTCTTTTTCAATTATGCCTTGACACTCAAGTTTTGTACTTATCTTAATTTTATTGAGTCCTGTAGGAAGTTTGGTTGTGAAATTATTACCCATTACCTCAAATTTATTTCCGTTAACCTCAATATTGTAGCTTTTGGATCCTCCCAGTTCAATACTAGTAGTTCTTTTATCATTATCCACATCTAAAAAGGCAGACAACTTTCGTGGCTCATCTATATTAATTTTAAAACATTGTTTGTATTGAGGCTCAGAAAATATATAAATACAAATCAAATATGTTCCTTGAGTTAGATTACGAATAGTGTTTTCACTGGTTTTCCAAATAGTTTTCGTCGATGAATTTATAGAATTCTCTGCTTTTCTATATTCAATGAAATAAATTAAGCTATTATCCTTAACACTAATTTTTACAGAACCATCATTATTACCCTCACAGGTTGCACTGGTTACAGAAATATTATAATTATCCATAGGAAGATTAAAGATTTTACATCCTTTTATATCAACCTTGGTTCCAAGTGGAGTATTTGGACAGTCGTCATTAATATTTAACACACCATCGTTATCCGTGTCATAACTGGTTACTTTAATAGTTACGGTAGCAAGGGCACTATCTACATTTCCATCATTTGCTTTGTAAACAAAATTAACAGAACCTTGAAAATTAGAACTAGGAGTATATAAAGCTTTATCATCATTTAAGGTAATTGTTCCGCTTGAGGGGTTAGTAACGATAAAATAATTCAAATTATCACCGTCAACATCATTTCCTTTTAAGTCAATATCAAGTGACACATCTTCGATATTCAAAATAAGAGTTTGATTATTTATAACAGGGACATCATTTTCCGCAGTTACTGAAACAGTTAAAGTACCTGTATCATTTAAAACTCCATCAGAAACCGTATAGTTAATCGTTTCAATTCCATTAAAATCAGCAGCAGGAGTGTAATTAACAGATTTTTTATCTGTTGCATTTACTTCAACTGTTCCTGTTCCTGTCGAAGAAACTGCTATTACAGTCAATTTATCTCGGTCAACATCTGTGTCATTAGCAATTACATTGATAGAGTTTAATATAGAATCTTCAATCAATGTAGCGGTATCATCCACAGCTACTGGTGCATCTGGTACAGCTTCTACTTTTACTGCTAAATAACCTATATCTGTTTTTGAACCATCCGAAACGGTATAAAAAATAATATCCTCATCAGAAATAAGACTATTGAAGTTTGGGTTAGGAGTGTATTCGACAGAATTCCCATTTATTTTAGCAGTAGAATTTCCTGATTGTGTAATTGATATTAAAACTAAATTATCTCCGTTTTGGTCTGTATCATTTGCTATTACATCAATAGTTGATAAACCAGAATCTTCGTTAACGGTTGTTTTGTCAGGGATAGCAACAGGTGGGTCATTTGCGTCTATTACATTTATATCAATTTGGGCTGTATCAACAGCTAAACTAGTGTCTCTAACTTTAAATTTAAAAGAATCAGAACCAAAGTAATTTGGATTAGTAGAATATGTTAAGTTCAAAGACTCTACATTCTTAGGAAGGTCAGAACCAAGAATAGGTTTTCCGTTGTACAATAAAATACCATTTTGAGGAAGTGTATGAATTATATATGTTAAAACATCATTAATATCTTGATCAGTTCCAGAAAGTGTAAGAGATAAGTTTACGTCATTATTTACATTTAAAGATTGAGGAATAGCAACTGGTGCATCGTTTACAGGGTTTACTGTAATAGTTAAAGTACCGTTATCATTAATAGAATCCTCATCTGTAACAGTATATGTGATTACTTCTGTTCCATTCCAATTAGCATTTGGTGTGTAATCTACTGACTTCTTATCTGCATTTAAGTCAAGAGTTCCATTTGCTGGAAAAGAAACTAATGTTAGAGTTAAATCGTCTCCATCAACATTGGTGTCATTTGTTACAATATCAATGGTAATTAATCCAGAATCCTCATTAACTGTAGCAGTATCGTCCACAGCTACTGGAGCATCGTTTACAGGGCTAACTGTAATGATTAGAGATCCTGAAGTTGTTAGATTGCCATCAGAAACAGTATAGGTAATTAATTCCGTTCCGTTAAAATCAGTAGCAGGAGTGTAATCTACGGAATTATTATCCGCATTAACAGAAACGGTTCCTGTTCCTGTTGTTATGGCTTTAATTAAAGTTAAAATGTCTAATTCTGTATCTGTATCGTTTTCTATCACATTAATAGTGGATAATCCAGAATCTTCTAAAACAGTGAGGATATCGTCTACTGCAATTGGTGCATCGTTGACTAGAATAGTTAAAGTTCCTGTGTCTGTGTCTGTACCATCTGAAACAGTATAAGTTATCACTTCCGTTCCATTAAAGTTGGTAGCAGGAGTGTAATCTACGGATTTATTATCTGCATTAATAGTAACGGTTCCTGTTCCCGCTGTTGTAGCCTCAGCTACAATTAAATTATCAAACTCAATGTCTGTATCATTAGAAATTACATTGATATTATTAGATGAAGTGTTTTCGTTTTCAAAAGCAGTATCGTCCACAGCTACTGGGGCATCATTCACTGAGCTTACTGTAATGATTAAAGTACCTGTAGAATCTACAGTACCATCAGAAATAGTGTAACTTATTACTTCCGTTCCAAAAAAGTTTGCAGCAGGAGTGTAATTAACAGATTTTGTGTCTGCATTTAATGCAACGGTTCCTGTACCTGTTGTCGAAAGTGGTGCTTTTAGAGTTAAAGTATCCCCCTCTACATCTGTATCATTAGCTATGACATCAATTGCTATTAAACCAGAATCTTCATTTACGGTAATAGAATCTTCCACTGCAACTGGTGCATCATTTACAGGGGTTACTGTAATGGTTAAAGTACCAGTAGCATCCGTATCTGTACCATCGGAAACAGTATAAGTTATCACTTCGGTCCCATTAAAGTTGGCAGCAGGAGTGTAATTAACAGATTTTGTGTCTGCATTTAATGCAACGGTTCCTGTACCTGATGTAGCTACTGTAGTTAGAGTTAAAGCGTCTAATTCTATATCCGTGTCATTAGCTATTACATTAAAAGAGGATAACTCAGAGTCCTCACTAACTGTAGCAGTATCGTCCACAGCTACTGGAGCATCGTTTACAGGGGTTACTGTAATGGTAAAAGTACCGGTA
>MDTC01125556.1_pt1 | contig 19514 bp, 16 predicted proteins | sample 811181 | NCBI WGS metagenome assembly MDTC01 (sample SAMN05326644, study PRJNA326480) | marine metagenome | isolation source: seawater | place: Pacific Ocean: North | collected 2011
GATTGGTTGTTGGTTGGGAAAGAGAAATTCAGATCTACCAAGCTTTCTTTCACCTTGCTTGCATCCTCATTACATTGAGGCCGTTTTGAAATGGCTTCTACGTAACATAATGGGTTCTATAGCAGAGCAAATACCGAGATTCAGGTTTACGGGACGGACAGCGAAAGCTGAAAGATCCTGGTTTTTACCTTTAGCAAAATTAGGAGATTGGATATGAGTAGACTGGCTTTATTAGGCGGCAAGCAAACAATAGTAGAGGAGACAAGTAAACCGAGGAACTGGCGGGTATCGGAGTCTTTTGAGGAGGCGTTTGCCAGATATGTGGGGGTTAAATATGCGCTTCCAGTCTCTTCTGGACAGACAGCTCTGAACTCCGCATTGGCGGGCGCAGGTGTGGGACCAGGAGATGAGGTTATCGTGGTCTCATTCACCTGGATAGCTAGTGTATCCTGTGTATTGCATATGAACGCCATTCCTATCTTTGCTGACATCGATCCCAGGACCTTTACTATGGATCCTGAAGATGTAAGAAGAAAGATTACCCCGCGTACAAAAGCAATACTGCCTGTTGATATCTATGGACATCCAGCGGACATCGTCCAACTGAAGCAAATCGCTGATGAAAATAGCCTGATTCTAGTGGAGGACGCCGCTCAGGCTACAGGAGCGCGTATTGGTGATAAAGTTGTTGGCGGCATTGCGCATATTACCACCTTTAGCTTTGCGGGGAAGCCGCTTGCGTCCAGCAGCGGAGGGATCATGACTACAGATGATCGAGGACTGTATGAGCGCGCAGCTTTGGCAGGCCAACATCCTTCCCTGCTCTCAGGATTGATAACAGATCCTGAACTGCGGAAGTATGTCTCAACTGGCGGTTACGGTGACAATCATCGCCCTGATGGGCACGCTATGGCTTCGGCGCATGAAGGTCTAAAGACGATGGATGAGAGGACAGACGCACGTATAGAAAACGCGAATTTCCTCACCGCCGAGCTGAGCAAGATAGAAGGCATTACACCGCCTTACGTGAAACCGGAGGTAAGGCATGTTTATCACATGTATACCTGCTTGTATGACGAAGACTATTTTGACGTACCTAGAGACAAATTTGTTGAGGCTCTAAACGCTGAGGGATTAAGAACGTGGACTTACATAGACGGGCCGGATTATGTCCACGAAACCGATGGTACGCCTATGCACGTTGGACCTTTACACCATCGTCCTGTCTATCAGAAATTAGATCTCTATGGAAAAGGATGTCCCTTCCAATGCCCGCATGGCGTTACGCCGAAGTATGATATCGGTTCACTCCCGGTTACTGAGCGGATAACGAAGCAGGAGTTTAACTTTCTTCAAGGAGATTTATCTCAGCCTCACGGCATAGATATGATGAAGAAATATGTCCAAGCCGTCCAGAAAGTAGTCGATAATATCGACGAACTGAAGGAATAGGTTAGTATGATATGAGAATCGCTGCTGTCAAATCATGAAGCAACTTTGGCGACTTCTCAAAGGTGCTAACGCTGTTCTCTGTCTTCTCTTCATCTGCTTGTCACCGGTTCCGGCTGCCATTTCCCAGGAAATCCTCGAAATTTCGCCCAATCCTGACGGCGGCACGACTGAAGAAAACAGTACGACCAAAGAACACGCCTTGGAGGCAGGGCTGATTTTTCAATTGTCAACGCTCGATGATGAGATTTTTGCTCGGGTGGTGGAAGGACAACAAATTAACTGGCTTGAGGCTAGGCCTCGTGGCTTCGCCCGGCGGAATGCATTTGGTGCGTTAGACCTGAGTGCGGGCGGGTATGTGATTGAGCAGGCGGGTTCCCTTCTGGCCGACCACCTAGAGAGGACTCAGGCGTTTACACTGATGGCGTCGGTTACTTGTTCCGATGGGGATATCGCAGATGAGGCGCGGATCATTTCATTGTCGGTGGGCGAGAGAGGGATCAAGCTGGCACAGAGGGGGGCTCAGATCATATTTCGTACGGAAGGTATGGACGGAAATCGAGTCTGCCAGGCACTGCCCGGTGAAAGAAGGTATATCGGTATTACCTATGCTGATCGAACTCTCCATTATGTGGTGAATGGATTGTCGATGGCCGTAGAGACTCTAGACGAAAAGATTTCGATTCCAAATGCGGCGAGATTGAGTTTGGGTCAAGTCGCACCGTCGATGTCCAGCCGGTGGAATGGGATCATTGAAGGTGTGGCTGTATATGACCGAGCGTTGACACTGGAAGAGATTGCTGCGCTCGATCAGGCCCAATATAACTGGCTTTTTGTTGTCCCAAAAACGTGTCTTTCGGGACAGCAAAAAGCCCACTAAAAAGTCCTGGCTGTCAGCGACTTTGAAGTGGGCTTTTTTACTACCCTTTTGGGACGGGTATGGTGGGGGCCATAGGATTAAGAACTTGGTCTAGATTTGCCCGTTAAGCCCAGCAGCAGGCCCAACGCGACTGTTCCTGCATAGAGGGCCAAGGTGCCAATAGTTTCCTGCTCCCTGCTTTTGTTTTGCGCGCGCAGCATGTGTCGCTCATCTTTAATGGCCTTTTCCTGATCATCGATCCATTCTATCAGACCGGCCGTTGGTGACCTGTCGTCACAGGAACGAATGATGACCTTCTTCTGGGAGGTTAACTGTACCCACCATCTGAAATCGGTTAGGAGATAATTTTGGGCCGCCTCATACTCCAAGTCAAACGCATCGCCGATTACTGTTGCCATAAGATGCATACCTTCACCAACGCCCGTGGGGGCCCCGTCCAAGCCGCCCTTTTCACACTCATGTACCGGCTGTCAATGGGCAAGGCGACCGGAGCCACACCGGATGGTCGAAAAACGGGAACCGAACTCGCCGCCGGAGTTGGGGCAATGACCGGGCAGGACATGAACGGCGTGACAAGTCTAATCGGGTCAGTAGCAAAACTCGATTTCACGGAGACGCCAAACGGTTCTGTTTTGGATATCACACTGCATCCTACTGCCATCAAGGGCGATGAGGGATTGGATACCATGGTTTACTTGATCAAGACCTTCTTTGCTCAGGGCGGCTACGCGTTGCAGTTCAATGTCTACGATGCTGACACCTTACGGGATGCTCAGCGTAACCCGGAACATCACGCCTCGCTGCAAATTCGTGTCACAGGGTGGAGTGTCTACTTTACGACATTGTCGAGAGAAGCACAGGATGGGTTGATTGAGCGAGTTGCCCACACGATGTGATGCTTGTAAGAACTGGCCAACATTTTAATGACGCCTCGTCGGTTGGCCGGTTAAGTAACTTAGATGTTCAGGTCTCCCTCGATTATGGTCGAGGGTAAACTTTAATCTCTTCGTCAATCAGGAGAGGTATGATGGAAATGGAATTCAAACCCGATTGGAATCAAGCGGTCAAGAGATTCGAAGCCTGGTGGGCAGGTGAAATAATCGATCGGGTCGCCCTACAAGTCACCGCCCCCAAGATGGGTTATCGACACCAACCGGTATCTACCCCTCAAGACCTGGAAGAACGCTGGACAAATATCGATTATGTCATCGAAGCAGCGGAAGAACGGATGCGAGGGACTTTCTATGGCGGTGAAGCATTCCCGATGTATTGGCCAAACTTAGGCCCCGACATATTCAGCGCTTATCTCGGCTGTGAGTTGGTCTTTATGCCAAGTACAACATGGGCAGAACCGTGCATTAACGATTGGGAAAATGCAGAAGTATCCGCTCCTTCATTGAAATCCTACCCAAATAATCGCTGGTGGAAATTGACTTTACAGATGATCGAACGGTCTTTAGAGTCTGCACCAGGACGGTATTTTGTTGGCTTAACGGACCTGCACGGTGGGATGGATGCGCTATCTGCAATGCGAGGGCGTAAGCAACTCTGCTTTGATTTAATTGAGTGTCCAGAGAGGGTTAAGACAACGATGGAAATTCTCACCCCGCTTTGGTTTGAGATCTATGAAGGGATACATCGGTCAATTCGAGAAAAATTAATCGGCTCAAGTACATGGCTGTCAGCTTGGTCACCGGGAAGATGGTATCCTACCTCTTGTGACTTTGCCGCCCTAGTTTCGCCACAGATGTTTGACGAATTTATCTTACCGGACATCATTGCGGAGGTAGAGTGGCTTGATCAATCGCTCTACCATCTCGACGGGCCGGACGCAATTGTACATCTGGATTCTCTGCTCAACATCCCTAAACTCGGCGGCATTCAATGGGTGCCAGGAGCAGCTTCTTCCTCGATGTTACATTGGATTCCGTTGCTGAAGCGGATTCAGGAGGCGGGAAAATTATTGCATCTTAGTGTCAGCCCCCATGAGATTGAGTCGCTACTTGGCGAATTATCACCAAAAGGATTGATGTTAAGTACGGGCTGCTCCACTGAAGCCGAGGCGCGAGAGTTGTTGTCGAAAATAGAAACATGAACGCAAAATGCGTGAAATACGATGAGTAAAAGCGACGACAACAAATTTAACATAAGTCGAGAGAGATGGACTTACAAATACTTAGAGGTGTCTGAACAGGGAATTACAGCAAGCTAGAGAAGGTAACACATTTAATCCTCTAATCCTCAGCGTTTGCTGTCTGTGCCTACACTAATTGGGAGAATGTGATGAACAATAGCGATTTACACTCATTGCTTGTGGACGAAGTCATCGCTCAAGTTGGCGTCGCGCAGGCGATTGGAATCAAACACGTCGCCAGTCTGCTATTTAGTTATCGATGTACTATTGCTTGCAAACACTGTCTGTTCAATTGTAGTCCGAAAAGACCTGATGTATGTGTCAGTTTTGAGGACGGTGTTGAGTTTATGCGTCAATTACGCCAAACAGATCGAGCTATCCATATTGCAGGTGGTGAAGCGATGATGTATTACGACGAAATGCTTGCCATCTGCTACGCCTCGAACGAGATTGGAGCAGCACCACACTTTTTTGAGACCAACGCCTCCTGGTGCGTGGATGACGATGTGACTCGCAACCGATACGAGGAACTCAAGAGTGCGGGGCTCCTGGGGGTGCTCATCAGTGCAGACCCGTACCATCAAGTGTTCGTTCCTCCCGAAAGGCGTTTACGAGCCTTCCAATGGGCGGTAGAGATTTACGGGCGCGAGAACGTGGCGGCTGGAGACTTATCCCTTGAGCAATTGTCCGAGCTTCGCCGAATTGGACGCGACGAAGCTCATTTGGCAGAATATAGCCGAAACCATCCCCCGCGTTTTGTCGGCCGGGCCGGTGAAGATCTTGCCCCTTTCTCACCAGATCGTCCGCTTGAAGATCTGGTAAACGACGCGCTTTGGCACGGAGGGCCAGTGGGTGAAAGCTGCCGATCTGAGTTTGATCTGGATGAGATGTGGGAGATCCACATCGATCCCTACGGCAATATTCAGACCTGCTGTGGCATCGTTACCGGCAATGCCCGCGAAAAGCCGCTGATCGAATGGATGACGAGTGGATTTCATACCGACAACGAGTTGGTAGATATGGCCTGTCAACGCGGCCCTTACGCCTATCTCGATTTAGCCAAGGAATACGGTTATCAACCGCGTGATGGATACCCTCAAAAATGTAACCTCTGCTGGGAGGTACGCAAGTTTTTGCGCCCCCATTTCCCGGAGACGTTTGGTCCTGCAGAGATCTACCATTCAGTTTGAAATTTATCCGAAATAGGCATGACGAAACGGTACATGGGAAGCCGTCCACAAGGCGGTAGATAATATCAACGAACTGAGAATGAGTCCAAATAATTCAACTTCCATGCTGTTACTACATGTTTAATTTTGTTTGCCAAAGCGACGTGTGTTATCGAAGCACCATACATTAGGTAAGATGTATTTTTGACAAAAAAGTTCTATTAGTATACTATCAGATCGATTCACTAGCAGGTTCACAGTCAAATATCAACTTCAATTCACGAGAGGAACACAAATGGCAGTTTTTCCAGCAGAGAGAGAATACCACAATATTGTTGGTTCAACCCAAGCAATGTTAAAAACTAATGCGTCTTATCTACGTGTTGGGGAAGCTATTTCAGAATTACGCTACAAAGATGTCCATAGCACGACTCTCGAACGTCTCAAAGTGACATGGGAAGCTGATAACCATGTCAAAGGGTTGGATCAACCGCTTCAATTAGGCGAGGGACTCTATTATTTGCTCGATAATATTGCAGTACCAGTATCTCAGAACGATCTCATTCTAGGACGGATTCTCGAAGAGGTGCCTGACGAGAAACAGGAAGAATTCTTCCAACGAGTCATCAAAGCCTGGAATGGGAGATCTATACCCCCCTGGATGACTGATGGCGGACATGAATGTTTCGCCTGGGATAAACTTGTACACCTCGGGTTGCCCGGCCTAGAAGCTCTCGCTCAACGAGAGCTCGACAGTCGGATTTCCAATGGCGAGAGCGGAGCACATCTCGATTTCCTGCGAGGTGCAATACGCATTTATCAAGCGTTTCGCAATTATGCTCGGCGCTATGCGGCAGTTGCCCAAGAGTCGGGCCTTTTTCAAGCGGCGACCAACTGTGCTAACATTGCGGAATATCCACCGGAAACTTTTGCCGAAGGGATGCAACTTTTCTGGCTAGTGGGACATGTCTATTGTACGATGCTTTCCATGAATCCCACACTGACCTTTGGGCGGATGGATGAGCTCCTGCTTGACCTTTACCGCAAAGACTTGGCGGCAGGACACCTCAATCAGGAAGAAGCCGGAGATCTGATTGAGGACTTTTATTGTAAGAATAATCTTGTCCTTGGTCGTGGTGAACATCAGATGAGCGGCAGGTCGGAAACGGACACAGGTTGGTTGCGAAATCTAACTTACGACGCGCCGCAATATGTTGTACTTGGCGGACGAAGACAGGATGGTTCAGAAGTTGCCAATGAGTTGACAGAGATATTTCTGGAACGGATCGTCCCGCGATTTGAGAACCCTTTTATTGTACTGCGCTATACGTCCGACTTGCCGGAAAGGATTTGGCGGCTCGTCTGTGATAAGATGCGTGCCAACTCCAGTTTCATGGTTTACAACGACGAGAATATCATTCCGGCAATGATTCACTGCGGCATTGACGAAGTAGATGCTGTAACGTATACCATGCACGGCTGTAATTGGCCGGACATACCCGGTATACAGCGCCAAGTTGAAGGACATCAAGCGTTGTTACCGGCCTATTTCCTTGAGGCGCTGTTTAATGTTGAAGCCGAAGGTAAAACCTTAAGCATTGATGATGTGTATGACCGATTCGCAGAAGCCTTCCGGAAGGAAATAGAGGAGGTGTGTAATCGATTGCGAGATCGCCGCCAAAAATGGGATCATGGTGCGCCGGGCACCTTGCGGGCTGATGATTGTTTCCTTGATGGCCCGATTACTCAGGCGCGTTCCTGGACACTCGGCAGTGTGAAGTATCCCAACATCATTTGTGCCATCTCCTCGATAGCGAGTGCGGCCGACTGCTTTGCAGTTCTTGACGAGCTTGTTTTCAGGTCGAAGAAGGTTTCATTGAATACGCTCAAAGATACCCTATGCAACGATTTTGCGGATGAGGAAGCGTTGCGGCAACTCTGCCTAAATGCGCCGAAATTTGGACAGGACGACGACTGGGCGGATGCACATGCTGTACGTGTACTCGACACCATCACTCAAGAGATCGACGATGCCAGTCGTCTGGGTTCAATAGACGAAGTCTGCGTTTTCCGATGTCTTGAAACGGACATGCGACATCTTCACATCGGTGCGAAAATTGACGCCACCCCCGATGGTCGTCAGGCCGGACAGCCCACCAGTGAAAACACTTCGCCGTATCCGGGGGCTTGCAAGAATGGTATTACTGCAATGCTGAAATCGGTTTCTAAGCTGCCGCTCGATCGCATCAACTCCGGTGCGCTCAACGTGCGTATGCAACCGAAACTTGCGGCCGGAGAAGAGGGGTTGACGAGACTGTCTTCACTTCTCCGAACCTACTTTGAGATGGGTGGGTTGCAAGTTCAACTGTCACTTGCCGATACAGAGGAACTCCGCGATGCCCAAATTCACCCGGAACACCATCGCGACCTGATGGTTCGGATCACCGGTTACAGTGCGGCCTTTGTGGACATGTCAAAGCCCGCCCAAGACGAAATCATCCGACGCCAGGAGATGGGATACTAATCTTTCTCCGAACGTTCTTCGCAAACGGGTTACCACGTGGTATACGGTTTTTTCAGTAGCATCATATTGTAGTATTTCACCTGACCGGTAACTTCCTCACCGATAAAATCCGGTTTTTCAAACTGTTGGTCTTCTCTCTCTAATTCCACTTCTGCTACAACAAGACCTTCATTGACACCATGAAACTCATCAATCTCCCATGTTAGATCTTTGAAGTCGTGCCTGTAGCGGGTCTTTTCTATAAGCGGCTGGTCGCAAAGAGTGAGCATGTGGTCAGCATCCACAACAGGGATTTCAGTCTCGAATTCATATCGGCTCATCCCGCTGGCATCGCCTATCCCCTTTATGGTGAGGACGCCTTTTTTGGCGCCGTCTTTTTCTACCGTCCGAATCCGCACCGCCCGTTCCTTTTCCGGTTGCAGGTATCCCTGCCGCATTGTAGTGCCACTCAAATCATCCGGTAGATTCATTACCAGGAACTTCCGTTCGTTTTCCTTTCCTAGCATATTTCCTCTCTAGTTTGCCAACGGCTTATTAATCCAGCCGATGATTCGCTTGATAGCCTGTAGATAGTTGATGTTCTCGAATACCCTTAATCCTACATCCTCTATAGTCTGGAGAATATCTGGAATCTCTGTTGACTCTGTGCTGATTGTGGTAACCGTGGTGTTGTCGATTACTACGTTTGCCACTTCACAGATTGTATCATTCACCATATAACCGAACCGCTCTTTCTTCACACTCATCGACCTGAGTTCCAGATGGATATTGATGATTTCAAGAAACTCCTCGAGGGTATATTCGTCTTGACTCAGTTCAGGCATCGTCACTTGAAAAGCGGGGAATACGTTTGTTTTCAAGATTTCTCGTCGGATGGGAAATTCTCCTTTCATGTGCGGGTTCCACTGTTCGAGTCCATCCTTGCTCTGAACAAATGTCTTGATGTCCATCTTTCCATCACGGATCTTAGTATTATTGGTATCGTTGGTCTTGGAGATAACATAGACTTCGTCCGAATGCCGAACTTTCACATGCTCTGGAACAGGCATCGACAGTTCCACCATCCTGGCTGTGGTTTCAGAGAGATCTATACCGAACGTCCTGAATTCAAACCTCGGTTTGGAAATCTCACCAATCTTCATTTTTCCTTTCGTCATCCTCGCTTTCTTCCTCTGGTATTGCCTCCATGATAGCAAAATTATAGCATAGGAGCTTGTTTCACAGTAATTATCGAATCTCCCAGACAATCTTTGTAAAATATGATCTAATCTAAGGTGGATATAAACAGTACAACCCTATTATCTATTGTGCGTCATGGAGCCTAGACTTAATAGTCTTGCTCTCCGGCTTCCTCGGACGAACGGTCGCCCTTCCAACCTTACCTTCGGCTAGCACTTCTGCCAATGGTAACTGGATTCACGTACAGGGAACTTTTGCTCTATCAGTTCATAACTGCACCGGGCGTACACAAAATCACGCCAGCGGATGCGAACAAACTGCACCGGTGATGGCAGACATTAGGCGAATTGCACCCAAACCTTTCCTTCGATTAGCATTTCAGTAATAGAGCAATTTTATAATAAACAGCGCTCAATCCGGCACTCTGGTTTGAGTCCTCGATGGTAATCCTCGATTTTCTTGGCCTCTTCACCCTTCTACTCTACTTGTACTTCATCAAGTTTGAGCTCTTGGTTGCGGATAAAGAAACGCACTTCTTTGCCACCATCTTCGACTCGATCAGAGATTTAGCCACCCAAACCCTTTCAGATGGGGGAGCCGGTCTGTTTGGGGAAAGTCAACATCTCGGCTCGCACGATTCCCTTGACCATCGGGCTTGAGCTAACGCTTCGACTTTAAACCAAGCCAAAATGACCCGCCCCACTGGCGCAACAGCTTGAGCTTATCCAAGCCGGGATACCATCAATCCCAAAGGACACAATTAGGTTTAAAACCAGGCTGTCGAGCATCTGTGGCAGCTGGTCATTCTGACTCTTTCCATCTTTCTCTGGGTCCAAAACACGCCAGTCGACAGCAATGAATACGTCACCATCAGTCCATAATAATCTGATGCGAAGGTGTAACCAACTCGAGGTATGGCTGGTGGGGCGGGTCGAAGGTTATGTTATCGACCAACCAAGTAGCCGGAGTCTAGCTAGACCAGATTCTCAACTTTCTTCCATCAGACCTCAGGCTCGGGTTGGAGGAGTGTAGGTGTCATGCGCCACAGGACGTGTATCGGTCTGAGCAACTTCAGTGCAAGAAATTACCTTAGGAGAGGCAATCAGCCATTGAATTTGGGTAGATTCATGGCTTGGATCACACTTGAACCTTATTTCACCTCATTTTTTGCTCAACTGCGTCAGTCTTATACCTATAAAAACGCTACAGCGTCCTAAAGGTGAGGATGAAAACGGTCAATCTTTAAATCAATTATTGGTCACTGCTAAAAAATAAAACGGTCCCTGGTCTAGATTGATGAAAGTGATTTTTCTGTGGATAGCCATCGAACATACGGCTAGAACCAAAAAAGTAAACCTTACTGTGGAAAGCATGATTGGCCGGCAAAGGGAGGCATTAATTCAATCGGGGCCTTATTCAATTCTAAACTACTTGTCTACAAATTATATGAAACAGCGATCAATGCCGACATATTTATGGATTGGATCAGCTCTAAATTATTACCAAAAGCGCCTAATAATTTGGTCTTTATTTTAGATCATGCTAGTTTTGATCAGAGAAAAGATATTAAGGAGGCCATAATTTCAGCTGGGCATACCTTATTATTTCAACCCACCTATTGTCCAGATTTAAATAAAGCTGAGAATCAGTGGGCTGATCTCAAATCAAAACGGAACAAAGAAAATATTGATGTCTACACTCTATTTAAACGCGAGGCCTATATATGATCATTTTATTATGGAATTGCTATACTTAAAAATCGAAAGATACTTTACACTGAAAATCTATCAGGCCACCTACAACTAATCTGGGGAGAAACCACATTAATTTTTAGCTGTATTGGCAGAAGTTGATGAGACGATCACACAAGGAATTTTCACCAGCTAGGACATGGAGGCAGTCAAGAAGACCGGGATAATATAGGAGATGCTATGAATCATTCCATCAAAGCGTGGTTTATTCGTCAGAGCCTTGATAACTCCAAACGAACCATCCGCATAGCCGTATTGTTGTCCCTGATTCTGATCATGGGCTTGAGTGGCAACATCCTCTTTGCCTTTAAATGGCTGGGAGAATGGCTACTTCCGGAAGAAACATCTGCCCGGATCTTTACCCCAACCTACGATCGCATCGCTGAGAAATCGCCCCATTTCATCTTTGACGAAGACGTGATGAAACTGTTGCCCCAAACTACCGAAAAGCGAATAACCTGGGAGAGTGTGAGAGATGAGTTCGGCAGTACTGATATGGCATTTATTGCATTCGGAAACCGGGCTGAACCGGTTTTCAAGAATCAACAACCTCAATACGCGGCTTCTCTGCTGGCTTCGCTATGGGATATAAGCCGGGCACTGGAAGAACTTCAGGAAGTAGACGAAGTTATGTCCATCTCTACCGCGGATAGAATGGACAATGACGAAGGGTTCCTCGAAATCAGCAGTCTTCAGCCTTCTAGGGATCTGACTGCGGATGAGGTTCAGAATATTGAGCAATACCTCGACAAACTTCCCAGCCTAAAGAAGCGGATGGTGGGGCGTCATGGCGATTACGTGAATATCATAATAAAACCCCAAACAGACATAGATAATAACGCCTTACGGAACAAAATGGTAGAGATCGCGGATAGATTTCTGAGGGACTACGAAACCCATTATGGTGGTATGCCTTATCTTTTTGGAACCCTCCCAACACTCATTCTGGAGGATGTCCTAATTTTGATGATACTTGGTATAGGGATACTGATCACTGTTTTGGCTGTGAACTTCCGTAGTGCTCATGCCGTCAAGCTGGTCTGGGGGATGATTGTTATCTCCCTTGTGTCGATGATGGGCTTCATGGGGTGGATCGTGACTTTAACCGGTTCGGAAAAATTTCATTTCACTATGGTGAACTCCTCCATGCCAATTATTCTGATGACAATCGCCGCTGCAGATGGAGTTCACATCCTGACGAAGTTCTTCCGGGAATTGCGGAAGCGGAATCATGTAGGAGAGGCTATTCGTGTAACCATGGACAGGCTCTTGCTGCCAGTATTCCTGACCAGCCTGACCACCATCACCGCTTTCCTGTCTTTGATCTTTGCTCCCATTGAACAGTTCACCGGTTACGGTGTCACCATTTCGCTTGGTATTGCCTGGGCATGGCTTCTATCATCACTGTTTCTCCCTGCCATGATTGTTCATTACAAGTGGGACTTGAAGTCTAAGTCAGTTACGCATCTGAGTCTCATTGAGAGAATAGTAAGTGTATATGGAAGGAATATTATCCGTCATCAGAAGGCAATTCTAGCGCTTGGGGTGGGGATAGTCTTCATCGCGGCATTTGGGATACCGTTCGTGAAGGTGGAAGTCGATTTTACCAAGTTTTTCAAACCGGGTTCTGAGATCCGCGACAGTATCGATTTTATGAATCAAGAAATGACCGGTGTGATGGATATAGATATTAGAGTCGAGGGAGATTTAAAGTCTCCTGACACCTTGAGCAAAATGCAGGCAATTCAGGAGTTTGTCGATTCGCATTCGAATGTATACTCAACGTTCTCCATTGTGGACGTTATCAAGCAGATGCACCGTACGGTCATGGATGATGACCCAAAATTTGAAACCATTCCGGAATCGAGAAGCAAAGTGAATAATCTGTTTACGCTTTATTCCATGTCTGGTGATACGGACGATTTTAGTTCGCTGATTGATTATGATTATCGTACCGGATTAATGACAGCACTCATGGGGAATGTCACCACGACGATGATTGTCGAGTTTGTCCAGGATGCTGAAGAGATGATTCAGTCCGTCGCCGGGAACGACATCAAGACCACTATAACGGGACTTCTGGTCATTATGCGCGAACTGGTATACTTGGTCGTGAGGTCGGCGCTCATTAGTATAGTGGTTTCGATTCTTATGATCTTTCTGATTTCCTGGATCTTCTTTAAGAAAAGGCTGTGGGCGTTGCTCGCTGTTACGCCTCTCATCTCTGCTGTCATCTTGAATTTTGGATTGATGGGCCTATTCGGTGTTGACCTTTCCCATATTACAGCCATCCTCTCTGCCATTATCATCGGTGTTGGTGTCGATTTTGCTCTCCACTATATAGCACAGTATCGCAATATTTCAAAAAGCGGTATTCCCACTGACAGTCTGACGCGTGAAGTTGTGGAGGATGTGGGCTATCCCATCATCCTGGACGCGGTTTCGAACATGGGGTTTGGAGCACTGTTATTTTCGGTCTTTATTCCTATTCAGTATATCGGCGGATTGCTCATCTTTGCTATGGTATCCACGTCCGTGGGAACGTTGACAATACTGGCGATCATAGCTGAATTGATGAAGGAGAAGTTAGTGAACTAGGACAGCGACAAGGAGAAGTAGTCCCAAAGGGTGTGTCTCATACTCTACCAATTCTCCAGTTGTCCACTGTTAGGCTGTCCAAATATAGATAGAAAGATGAAATACCTCTGTACTCATAGGGGGGAGACAATGCGTAAAATACAATTATTGATACTTCACTTGCTATTGCCGTCGTTGCTGTTTTCTCAAACCGGACCTGAGATTGCCCATATGATGGATCAACGAAAACAGCCCAAGGATATGACTTCCAGAACAACGATGATCCTGACTAACTCCAGAGGAAAGACACGCACATCCACCATTTTCTCCCAATTGATTGATGGAGGAAGAATGCAGATTCTCTGGTTTCTGGCTCCAGCCGACGATAAGGGAGTCGCTTTTTTGAAAATCGAGCACGACGATAAGGATGATGAAATGCGGATGTGGCTCCCAGCTTTCAAAAAGGTTCGCCGCATTTCGTCGAAGAAGAAGGGCGATTCCTTCATGGGCTCTGATCTGAGTTATGAAGATATGACCAGCAGGGAGCTTGAGGAGAATAAATTCGCTCGCCTGGATGACGACGTAGTGGACAAAAAAGAGTGTTATGTGCTGGAAGTGACACCGAAACCAGATGCTAAATCGACCTATTCCAAACACACAACTTGGGTCGAGAAGACGACGCTTTTGCCGCTGAAAGAAGAATCGTACGATCGAAAGGGAAATTTGAAGAAAACTAAGGTCTTTAACACGGGCAGGATGGGAAATTACAATATTATGACCGGCATTGTTGTCCGGGATGTTCAGAAAGAGCACACTACCAGGGTAACGTTTGATCAAATCCAATTGGACACTGGCCTGCAGGAGAGCCTCTTTCAGCAGAAGAATCTGAAGCGGATGCCCCGCTAGGGGAATAGGTTCCCTCCAAGATGATGGGAGAATTGAGAATTCACTGAGAAGCAGATGAAATTAGTACTATTGATCCTCCCGGTTATTCTGTCAGCACAACTGGATTATAACGGTTCCATCCATCCAACGGGTATGCTCCGTTCATCAGATGGGTCCCAGATTTCTCTCCCTTTCCGCCTGGTGGAACTGAAGTTGGGTTACACGCTGGGGGACTTTGATCTCAAAACCAGCAATACCCTTGAGTACCGCTGGTCCACTGGTAAACCTGAGTTTGATCTGCGGGAGGCCTATGTAATTTGGTATCCGAGTTGGGGAGAAGTCAAACTGGGTAAACAGATCCATGCCTGGGGCGCAGTTGACGGAAATAACCCAACTGACAACCTGAACCCTTATGACTATTATTATATGTTCCTGCCCGGTTCAGATCGAAAAATCGGTGTTCTGTCAACCAGTTTTAAATATTATGCCGACTGGTGGAATTTTGAGGCGGTTGTCATTCCTCAGCATTCCGGTAATCGTATTCCTTTCGATGAACCGGATTTTCCGCTTTCACAGGCCACAGCAACTCTGGATCCGAGAGATCATATAGTGGAGGTTGAAAATACATTTGAGTTGGGGATAAAGTGGCAAATCAATCTGGACGGCGGCGATCTATCCGTTAGTGGTTTGACGACCAGCGACCGGATTCTATCATTATTGGCCTACGATGCCAACCGGGGTGGCGTTATTCCTCATTTCGGTTACCGGAAAACCCAGGTAGTGGGGTTAGACGGAGTCACTTTTTACCGGAGCATCACTTTTCGCGGAGAGGCGGCCTATTTTACCACCACAAATCCGGATGGAAAATACACTCAACCGTTGGCATCCGAAGCAGAATATATCCAATATGCCTTACAGGCGGAGTTTAGCGCGCCGTTTGATATAGCTGTCTCAAGCCAGTTGCTCGGAAGTGAAATACTACAAGTGGATGGGGCTACGGTCAACCTGGCTACGATGACTCCAACGGATTTGAACGAGGACAATTTTTCGGCCGGAGCCGGTATGCCCCTTGCCATGATTGCTGACCGGGGATTCATGCTTTCACTGTCACGATCATTCATGGACGATATTTTGGGATTGAGCGGGAATACGTTTTACAATCTCGACACGAATAGTTTCATGCTGGGCGGAAAAATAGATTACTCTTTTAGTGAAAACTTGGCTGTTAATTTTAGCTTTACCCAGTTTTCCGGCAATGAAAACGAACCCAAAGATCGGTTCAATGATCTAGAAATATTTTCCCATGTTCAGGTTTCATTGAAATACAGTTTCTAGAATTGACCATTCACGACACGCCTAATTGACCGCAAGCTCTTTCTCAGTATATACACCGGCGTATTCTCAATCCATTCTCGTCGAATTAGGTTTTAATTATGGTTGTGATCCATCAGTTGACCGAAACAGAAACGGCTGCTTCACCTTACAAAGTGGGCTATGCCCGGGTCAGTACGGCTCAACAGAGCCCGCAACTGCAGATCGATGCTCTACAGTCAGCCGGTTGTTAGAAGATCTATCAAGAGATGGCTAGCGGAACCAAAGCTCAACGACTGCAATTGGAACAGATGCTGGCCCAACTGCGCCGCGGTGATGTGCTGGTAGTATGGAAACTGGATCGGTTGGGCCGCAGCCTGCCTCACCTGCTGCAGCAGGACATCACTATGATTACAAAAACCGATTAGGGAGTATGATGCGGAAATTTAGTTGGATGTTGTTGGTGTTGTTGGTCTTTTGGGCAGGATGTCAAGAGCCTTCTACTGTTAAACAGAAGTCAGAGCCTGTTGCCGCTCAACTTTCTGAAGAAGAGGTAGTGGTTGGAAGTGCTGAGGAATTGAAGACGGTTAGTGCTAAGAAGATCATTTGGAAAAAGGACGGGGCTAAAATGGTTCAGATTCCTTATCTGGCCTTTAAGTATGATCGAACAGGTAATCTTGTTTCGTTTTTTTTTATGGATATAACGGAAGTTACTGTTGGCCAGTTTAAGAAATTCCTATCTGAAACAAGCCATCCCTTTGGTGGTGATTTGTGGGGTAAAGTTTATAAATATTCCCCTACTGAAAAACATCCCATGATCATGGTTAACTGGCATGATGCGACTGCTTATGCTAAATGGGCCGGGAAAAGGTTGCCGACGGAAAAAGAATGGGAAATTGCCGCTCGGGGAGGCTTGAAAAACAAAGAGTACCCTTGGGGAGGTAATGAAAGTTTGGCTCGTGATTATGCCAACTATTACGGAATTGGTGGCAAAGATAAGTGGGATGAATCCACTGCCCCAGTAGGTAGTTTTACGCCAAATGGATATGGTTTGTTTGATATGGCTGGTAACGTTTGGGAATGGTGTCAGGATTGGTTCAACAGTGACCAAAAATACCGGGTGTGTCGGGGTGGTAATTGGGACTACGGATACAACTCCCTGCGGGTAGCTCTCCGTGGCTACTACGGTCCGGATGATAGGAGCTTCGCCTACGGATTTCGATGTGTTGTGTCAGATCTGCCTTGATTACTCTTTACCACTGTCAGTCAGCCACAAAGACGGCTCTCAGCCGTTGCAGTACCGACCTCCCCTGCACCTCGGCTAATTGCTGATGTTCAGCTTGATGACGGCTCTCCGCTAGAGCCTGGAGTTGCCGGCTTTGATTTCTTGCCTTTACATACGCTAAAATTCTTGTTATATGTTATATTCCGCTGACCTCCGATTCTGCAAAATCCCTAGGATATTGCCGGAAGTAGAAACGTGTCGATATTCGATCGAATTCAATGTAGGTAAGGGTTAGATCGGATTTGTTACAAACCTTAACTTGAAGGATAATTCGACCCAACATGGTTGGATTCAAACTAACTGGAAAACTAAAAAGGAAATACCAATGCATAAAATCACATTAATGTTGACTATCTGTTTCAGCCTGGTTTTGGTCTGTAACGTAATTGAGGCGGAGCTCCTGATGCTTGATGATTTTAAAAACGGCAAAATCAATGACCGCTTTTGGCGAAAAGAAGGGGGTGTAAAAGCGGCGTGGAAAGTTGATAAGTTTCAAGGTGATAACAGGCTGGAAGTTCATCGAACCAAGGGTGATGGAAGTGGGCCAGAAGATTATGGTTTTGGGCTAGTCAAGTTTAAAGATTTTGGTATTCAGCTTGATTTCTACTTGCTGGAAGATCCATTTCCTCCCAAGATAGAAATTCTGTTCAGGGCCAATCGCGACATGTTTTTTTATCAGCTCAAAATCAATCCTGTAAATGGCGCAGGTAAAAAGAATATTGCGCGTTGGTACAGGCGTGAAGGTGCAGATGCCGGAACGCATAAAGAGTACATTGAGCACAGTGCGAAGTTGCCTATTCAGGTTGAGACCCATGCATGGTACACTCTTTCTATACTGGGGAAAGGACCTAATTTTGAACTCTACATCAAAAGGACGGAGGATGCGAGTTCAAAAAGGGTTTACGCCTGGAGGGATCCCAAGAACCTTCATCCGGAAGGGGTGATGGGTTTTAAAACCAACGGAAAATTGACACACTATTACGTTGATAATGTGAAGATCTATGACAAACCAACTGAAGTCGTACTGGGCGTAGAATCCCATGAGAAATTAGCTGTCACATGGGCAGAGTTAAAACGATGATGTGCTAGCATTGAAGTAGCAATGCTCTCTCCAGATCACTTTTTATGACGCTACCAGCGTTTTTTCACCTTCACTAAACGTTTTTTCGTTTGTTTTTTTATCGTCAATTGATTTTGGCCAACTGGAATTTTGATGTTGGTGTTTTGTTTGCACCACATACAAAACATAACGTTAAGGTGTCTGAAAAACTATCCACAACGTGGGGATCTATTAAAATTGTTGACTAGGTTCGAAAAATTTAAGGAGGAAATCCCGATGCGCAACAGTATAATAATGTTGATTATTTGCTTCAGTGTCGTTTTGGTCTGCAACGTAATTGAAGCAAAGCTCCTAATGTTTGATGATTTTAAAGGTGGAAAAATTAATGACAACTTTTGGCGAAAAGAGGGAGGTGTAAAAGCAGCTTGGAAGGTTGATAAGTTCCAAAGTGATAATAGACTGGAAGTTCATCGAATTGCAGGTGATGGAAACGGACCTGACGATTTTGGGTTTGGCACAATCAAGTTTAAAGATTTTGGGATTCAGCTTGACTTCTACTTGCTGGAAGATCCATTTCCCACCAAGATAGAAATTCTGTTCAGAGCTAGTACCGACCTCTTCTTTTATCAGCTTATAGTTAATCCTGTAAACGGCGCAGGTAAAAAGAATATAGCACGTTGGTATAAACGTGAGGGTGAAGACCGCGGGACATGGACAGAGTACATTGAGCACCGTGCGCAGATGCCTATTCCTGTTGAGACTAAGGCCTGGTATACTCTTTCTATACTTGGGAGAGGATCCAATTTTGAACTCTACATCAAAAGAAAAGAGGAGGCGAGTTCAAAGAAGGTTTGTGCCTGGAGAGACACCAAGAACCTCCACCCGGGGGGGGTGATGGGTATTCATACCAACCAATTGCAACACTACTACATTGACAATGTCAAGATTTATGACAAACCAACTGAAGTTGAACTGAACGTAGAATCCCATGAGAAACTAGCTGCCATTTGGGCAAATTTAAAACGATAACGAAACAGCCTGCAAAATATAACATTTTCTTGACGTCGCATACAAAGAATCGTTATAATGACAAGGTTATGTAACATTACAAAATCAGTTAAGTAATATTTTCGTCCAGACTAGGAGGAACTTTGAAAAATGAGGTCTAATTGCAAGCTTTTTTTAGTGATTCTAGCATTTCTTGTTAGTACCAGCATGTTTTCAGTCAGTATGGCTGGCGATTTTGCTATTTATTCCGGTCCAACCAATCCCGGTTGGATTTCGGATGGGGCAGTTGAAGAAATTGTTAA
>MDTC01112201.1_pt1 | contig 19513 bp, 17 predicted proteins | sample 811181 | NCBI WGS metagenome assembly MDTC01 (sample SAMN05326644, study PRJNA326480) | marine metagenome | isolation source: seawater | place: Pacific Ocean: North | collected 2011
ATGCTGAAAGATTTTGCGACAGCGATGGCAGAAATCAAGAACCCAAAAAATGGAAGCCGGTGCCTGCTTATCACTGGTGAAGGGCGTGGTTTTTGTTCCGGCGCAAACCTATCAGGCGGAAGTGGCGGAGCTGTCGCTGGCACGAGCGATCAAAATGCCTCCACAGGCGCAGGTGATGGATTGCGTTCCAACTACCATCCACTGCTGCTCGGTTTACGGGAGTTGAACATGAGTATCGTCACCGCCGTCAATGGAGCAGCGGCCGGTGTTGGTATGAGTTTCGCTATGATGGGTGACATCATATGTGCATCCAAGCGGGCTTTTTTTCTCCAGGCCTTTGCCCGTATCGGGTTGATTCCCGATGGTGGCGCCACCTTTGTTCTGCCGCGATTGGTGGGCTGGGGACGCGCGATCGAGCTTTCAATGCTTGCGGAAAGACTGCCGGCTGACAAAGCTTATGACTGGGGGCTTGTAAACAGGCTGTACGAAGACAATGACACACTGATGGCAGGCGCCATGCAGATAGCGCAGCAGTTGGCAGATGGGCCCGGTTCCCTTTCCCTGATAAGAAAAGCCTACTGGAATACCTGGCACAACGCCTATGAACAGCAGTTGGATCTGGAAGCGCAGCTACAGAATGAAGCAGGGAAATCCAGCGACTTTGTCGAGGGCGTCTCGGCTTTTCTTGAGAAACGGGATGCCCAGTTCACCGGGAAATGATATTCGCTAGGTGCACAGGCTACCCTATCCCATGACTTGTTCTTTGATCGGGGCCCACTTGATACAATATCTGCCACTAGAGACCGGAGTTCACTGATATGAGCACATCAATGGAAGATAATGATGACCTGGGTCAGCCGCCTCCCCCACGTTGGTTCCTGAAAGCCTACACCCGCATCAACGTATTGTTGTATCGACTATCAGGTGGGCGGCTGATGAATACCCTTGCAGGGATGCCGATCGTACTGATTAAAATGACGCGTGCCAAATCGAGCGCTTCTACAACCATCCCGCTGATGTATGTCCCCCACGAGACTGGCGTTGTTCTGGTTGCTTCCCAGGGAGGCGCTCCCAAGAACCCGGGCTGGTACTACAGTCTCATTAAGAATCCAGAAGTTGAAGTCACTCAAGGTGGCAAGACCCGCAAGCTGCGAGCCCGCCGCGTAAGTGATGAAGAAAAGGCTGCGCTGTGGCCAACCTGCGTGAAGCACTACCCACCCTTCCAGCAGTATCAAAATCGAACCGAGCGAAACATCCCGGTTTTTCTTTGTGAATAGGTGAAGGTTTTGCAATACAAACGCCAACACTCGATTGTCCCTGGCGCCTAGGGAACGGACCTCACTATAAATCTACGCACTCACATTCTCGCGCGCCGTCCATGGCTATCTGAATTCACCGGGTTCGACTATGGTTTTACCTCACTTAAAAACTACGAACCTGATAAGCAAGACCTCGAGATCGCTTCTCGCCTGATCAGCGCCTATCAACTGGCGCAGGAAAGTATGAGTCGTGCTGACCGAGGTGATGATGTGTGGGCCCAGTTCATCGAGTCCTACTATGGCGAAATGATCACCGACTTAAATAAAGGCGATACGAAATCGCTACTTTCATACCTGACGGCGCTGCCACGCAAAGGGGCCGGACATGGGTACCTGCAGGGAGAAGCAGCTTTTAGGGCACTACAACACAACCCTGAGAGCCAGGCTGAAAGAGCCATGTGGCTCATGGACCACTTGATCGCCCTGGCTGAAGCTGTGGGAGTTGTACATACTCGCTGTCCCGAACAGGGAGACTGGTCAAACCCACCGATAGAGTCCTTAGATGACATATGCCAGAAAATAGAAGAGGTCCTAGGGAGACCTATAAGAATACCCGAAGTTTTTGATGGCTTTTTTTCTCTTTTGACCAGGGAGGGCGCCGTCCATATCAGGTCCATTATGTCTACATACGCCATAATTCAGTTGCATAAGATCACACGACTGATTGATGAACCAGCAGCTGAGGACCTCAACATTGCAGAGATAGGGGCAGGAATCGGGTTTACTGCCTATGCCTGGAACAGGCCAGGAACCGGCAGCTACACAATCTACGATCTCCCGGAGGTAAATGTCGCACAGGGATTTTTCCTGCTCAAAACACTGGGACCAAAGAATGTCTCGCTCTTTGGTGAGCCGCAGAATGGTTTAGTACGTATACTACCCTCCTCGCACTATGGCTCAGGTGATGAAAATTTTGATATCACGATAAATGTGGACTCGCTACCAGAAATCTCAAGCGAAATTGCCGACCGCTACCTGGCCGAGATCAGCAGGAATTCACGGTACTTTTTCAGTATCAACCAGGAGGCGCCACGGGAAGGCAGGAGATCTGTACTGGAGGCAGCAAGCGGACACGCCAGGCTGAAACCGATGCAGCGACACTTAAACTGGATACGCGCGAGCTATGTCGAAGAGCTGTTTCGATGTTCATGATCGAGATTGAAAATTGATGCAATATCTATATTCCAGATTAACCACCAGGAAAATCATATGAGCACCCTTTTTGACCTGTAATTCAGCAGGGATATGTCGTTAATGACATTGACGAGGCCATGCAGAACTGGCTGGCAAGGGGCATAGGTTTTTTTTGAACATTTGTCTGACTTTGATGGCCTGGTTGGGGACTCGATGGTCAAACTGAAACTTGTTGCCGCTTTTGCCTATTCCGGTGATCAGCAAATTGAGGTGATCGAACCCAGGGATAACATCGACACCATCTACAATTCCTACCTAAAGGAAAACCCACAAGGTGACCTTCAACATGTTGCGGTTTGGGTAGAAGATATAGATAGCAAACTGGCGGAGTTGGCAGACGCCAATATGTCCCATGAAGTCAAACAGAGGTATGGGGATGACCACGCCTATATTGACTCCGTTGAATATCCGGAAATCATGATTCAGCTAATGGCGCACAACCCGATCATTGACGAACTGTTTGACATCATCAGGGAGGCGTCGGACAACTGGGATGGAAAGAAGGACCCGATCCGCAAGATTGACTGGTCAACCGGGCGACTGGTGGTGCAACCCTACGACGGCTAAGACGGCGACCAAGTTAATGACTAAGCCTGGGTCCACCAGGCGACGCCGTGTTCATCTTCTTCAACGGACACCATTCTTCGCTCCAGTGCGCAGTGCAAGTGTGCCAGGGATTCCCCGGTCGCAGGGAAAAAGGTCCAGTCTGTGATCTCACTCTTAAACAATGCAGGAAACACATCGACCGCCCGCTTTGGGGTCTTGCAGAGATCGTAAAGTTTCTCCAGCGCCACCTCGTGCCAGTCAATCAACTCCGTAAGCCGTTCATGGACCCCCACATACAGGCTTTCATGCGCAGGCAAGACGAGCAGATTGGGCGGTAGCAACTCACGAAATCTCGCGCAGGAGGTAATCCAGTCGCGCAGCGGATTAGCTCTGGCCTCGGAGGGTTGCACACTCACATTGGGCGTAATCTTCGGCAAAATCTGATCACCGGCAATAATCAATTTCAACTCAGGGCAGTAGAGGCAAACATGCTCTGGCGTGTGACCCTGGCCAATAACAGCCCGCCATTCACGGCCGCCAATATCCAGGTACTGTCCATCATTAATTCGATTGTAGCCGGCAGGCAGCGGCGAAATATTGGCGCCAAATTGCCCAAATCGCTCCCGATAGCGATCCAGCCTTTCTTCGGTGAAACCTGCGCGTCGATAGAATCTGATTGCATCTGCCGGCACATCCGAAGGGCCATCGGCCGCCATCACTTTGCACATATAGAAGTCACTGCGACTCATCCACAACTCACAGTCCCATTTGCGCGTAATCCAGCCGGCATTGCCCGTATGATCCGTGTGCAGGTGTGTGGCAATAACGCGTTTAACCGCACCTCCAGCAAGATGATTATCGAAAACAGCCTGCCAGTGCTTTTGCACATCTTCCGCAAAGATGCCCGTATCAACGACGGTCCAGCCATCATAGTCACGCAGCAGCCAGACATTGATGTGGTTGAGGCGACCCATCATCGGCAGGCGAGTCCAGAAGACGCCATCAGCTACTTCCGTGAGATCTCCTGGTTTTGGAACCTGATCCTCAAATCTGTAAGTAAGCGGGTCGAAGCCTCGCCTGGACATATCATCTACCACGATCGTTTCCTGTTCATGTGCCTGTCATCTTCTGGTCCCAGTCGGCCTGCTAAAACATCAGAGCTTCGTGCAATAGCACCAACAGTCAATCTGACCTATCATTAGGTAAGATAGCATAGCAAACCTTCGGGCCTAAATAAGCAGGTAATGAACTTCAATTTTTCTCTCAGACAAGCGTGGACCGCGCTGATCCTATTCGCAGTTATAGTGCCGGCCGCGGTCGTAATGATTTGGTATGGCCAGCATCTTTTCGAAGAGCGGCTAAACGATGGCTTAAGAGCTGAGCACAGCGCCAACCAATTGCTGCGAAATGAAATCGAATCAGAAATAAAACGCTTTGAAACCTTGCTGTTGAACAAAGGCGACCCCCTCTCATTTCTGTTAGATCGTAAGGATGACCCGATAGCTACGAGAAACATCCATAGTCTGCTAACCAATATTGTGCGCCGTGAACATGCGGTTCATGAGGTAACTATCTTATCAATGCAAGGGGAGGTCATTACTAACATCCATCCCCGGGACCGTTCGGCTGGCGAAGGCCCGCCATCGCCGGAAACATTTCAATCCGCAGCACAAGGGGGCCTTGGCCCCAGCTATCAATCCCTGAAGGTGGTAATTCCAAGATTTGGAAAGGCCGCTGTGGGCTCCCCAAAAAGAGTTGAGGGCCGATACTCTATCAGCATGACTGTACCCCTGGGCGAGCCTGCCGGAGCCGTATTGATCGCACTCATTGATATTGACAAGTTGTGGCAGGCTGATGCAGTTGAAGAACGCAATGAGCGCAAAGAAAACAAAAGAGACTACATACTGAACCAGCACAAAATGCTGCTCACAGAGATCGAAAATACCAGGTACAGGCCGGGCGATGGAATGGCACACCTGAATCTAGCATCATTTGACGAGGCTGGAGACAAAGACCTGGAAGTTCACTCCTACATTGGCGCTACTGATCAACTGGTTTACGGAACCGCGACATCTATCCCCTCCCTTGGATGGGTGCTTGTATCCGAGGTCAATTCTACCCATATTATCCAACCTATCTATGCCTCCCTGGCTGAGATCTTTTTCATTCCCCTTCTCGGTATGTTCATCTTTGCCTGGTTTGCACTGTATTTGGCGAAGAGAACTATTGCACCTGTTGAACGGGCAAGCGAGGCAATGGACCAGGTAGCGCGGGGTGATTATGACCTGGCTTTGCACCCATCAGGGATAAACGAACTGGACCGCCTGGCGGTCATCTTTAACAGAATGGCACATGAGCGAAAAAGTAGTGAAGGGATGTTGCGCGCTAGCGAAGAGAAATTCCGAAGCCTGGCGGAATCATCTCCCGTGGGCATATTTCAAATGAACTCGCCAGGAAATGTAGACTACGTCAATGACAGGTGCACTGAACTGGTAGGTCTAAAGGAGAAGGAAATCCTTGCATTTGGCTGGCTACTCGCCGTTTACCCTGATGACAAGAAGCGCTTGGACAGGGCGCTGGATGAATTCATAGCATTTGGCGAGCGTTTCCATCAGGAACTCAGATGGCGGCACAAGGATGGTACAGTCTTCTGGACCCTCGTGCATATCGTTCCGGTGCAGGAAACAGATGCCAGCCCCACTTTCTACATCGGAACGCTCACCGACCTTACAGAGTTCAAAGAGGCAGAGGAGGAAAATATTCGGCTTGAAGAGCAATACCGTCAGGCACAGAAGGATGAATCTATAGGTAGATTGGCTGGAGGCGTGGCCCATGATTTAAATAACTTGCTGGTACCAATCCTGGGGTATGCCGAGATACTGCGTCACGACCTCGACAAGTCGGATGTACTGCAAGAACCTGCAGAAGAGATCCAACGAGCCGGCATCATGGCTCGAAACCTGGTACGAAAACTTCTTGCCTTCAGCCGCAAGCAAACGCTTGAATACATGCCCGTTAATCTGAATGAAGCGGCAAGTGAGATGGAAAAATTACTCCGCCATACCACCCACGATGACGTAGAACTGCAAGTCATCCGGTCACCCGATATCAAGACGATTCTGGCGGACTCAGGTCAGATCGAACAGGTGATTTTGAATCTGTCAGTTAACGCGCAGGACGCGATGACGGATGGTGGACATTTAACGATCGAAACAGCGCTGGTTGACCTGAACAAAAATGAAGCTAAAAATTTCCAGGCCCTGGAGCCGGGCGAGTATGTCATGCTGACCGTCAGTGACACGGGGCAGGGTATGGATGAGGAAACCCGCAGCCAGATTTATGAACCCTTCTTTTCAACCAAAGGTGAACAGGGTACGGGACTGGGTCTCGCAACCGTCCATGGCATAGTCAAACAGCACGGTGGTCATATTGTAGTCGATAGCGAACTCGGGCATGGGACAACGTTCAAGGTCTACCTTCCTGTTTCTGCCCATGAGCCGGTCTCAGATAAAACCGTTGCTGGAACACACGGTGGACTGACGGGCTCGGAAACCATTATGTTGGTAGACGATGATGAACCGGTACGGCACCTTGCAGAAACCTTCCTCAAGCGTCAGGGTTACAAGGTCCTCAGTACCAACAACGGAAAAGAGTCACTTGCAATTCTTGACAACCACAATGAACCACTGCATCTGCTTTTGACCGATGTAGTAATGCCCGGATTGAACGGGAAGGAACTTTTTGAGAAGGCAGCCGAAAGGAGATCAAACCTCAAGGTACTCTATATGTCCGGCTATACTGAAGATATTGTCATCGATCGCGGCGGACTCGATGAGGGCACAACATTAATCCACAAGCCCTTTACCATCAAAACACTGGCCACAAAGGTTCGAGAGGTTCTTGATGAGCAATAGCAGGTTGCCTGCCCGTACCGGCGTTGATTGAGAAAAAGAGGGTGGTGTTTGCCGGCAGGCTAACGAACGGGCAGCTGTGACAAGAGGGCAGGTATGACAAGAGTAAATGTTTCTTCTGGTTCTCCATATGAAAAACCTATTGGTTTCTCCCTGGCCTCGCGTATGGGCAACAACATTGCCGTAGCTGGAACCGCGCCGATATCGGTCGAGAGCACTACCGCGTGTCCTGGAGACCCGTATGGGCAGACAAAGCAATGCATCAACATTACTCAGGCGGCGATTGAGGATGCAGGAGGAAGGGCTGAAGATGTTATAAGAACGAGGATCATGCTAACGGATATTTCAAGGTGTGAAGATGCCGCGAGAGCCCATGGGGAATATTTTGGAGAAATCCGCCCAGCCTGTACTTTCGTTGAGGTTTCAGCTTTGATACAGCCAGAATGGCTGGTTGAAATGGAAGCAGACGCTCTGGTCGTCGAGAACCAATAATGTAGAATAGGGTAAAGTCAGGGATATACCATGCGCTATATCATCGCCATATTCCTTCCGTCGCTAGCTGTTTTTCTCTGTGGAAAGCCTTTTCAGACAATTGTTAGCTTTTTGATGACGCTGCTCTTTTGGATCCCCGGAGTAATCCATGTCCTGTTTGTCGCCCACGATCACCTCGCAGATCTGCGAACTGACCGAATCGTAGAGGCTATTAAGGAACAGGAATAGTCAAATGTGTGGGCGAATCACTGCACTCGCTTGCTCACTGCTTTTAGCTGCCTGCGAAAGCACCTACTACGATGCCTGGGAAAAAGTTGGTGCACATAAACGGGACATTTTGATAGACCGAATTGAAGAGGTACAGGAAGCACAGGTAGAGGGACAGGAACAGTTCAAAGATGCACTTGAGCAATTCAGGGCAGTGGTGAACTTTGATGGTGGTAAGCTCTAAATCGTATACAACCGCTTGAACGCTGAGTACGAAGACAGCGTGGGTGCCGCTGAGGAAATCACCAACCGCATAGAAAATGTTGAATCCGTAGCTGAAGCCCTATTCGACGAATGGGAAGCCGAGTTGAAGGAGTGCAGCAATGACAACCTGCGACGTAACAGCACCAGGCAGCTTCGATCAACTCAGAAGAAATACCAACGGCTGATTACCACCATGCGCAGCGCGGAAAAAACAATAGATCCAGTGCTTTCCAACCTGCAAGGCAACGCGCTCTATTTGAAGCACAATCTCAACGCCAGGGCTATCGCCTCATTAAAGAGCGAGCTTGGGAAGGTGAATCGGGACATCAGCTACATGATCGATGCAATGCAGCGTGCAATTGCCGAATCGAATACCTTTATCGATGAAATGAAGCAAGGTTAAAAATCGATTTGACCGGTTCTTGCCCTGCCCCCAACATCGAGCGGGCCAGCGGGTAGCTGCAAGCACAGGAATATGGGTGAATGAGAAACTTTCGTCAGGCGGAAACTGGCGACTCCTTGGCAAGTGCAGTCATTAGCGCCGTCCGCAACTGCTGCATGACGTACGGCTTCTGCAAGAAGCCTGCCGGCCTGATCCCTTTGAATTGCTTGACCGTATCCTGCATATCGTAGCCGCTGCACAGGATAATCTTTGCTCCCTCCCGGATACGCATCATCTCCCGGCATGCTTCTTCTCCACCTATATTGGACATACTCGAATCAAGCAGCACACAGGAAATCTCTTCTGCTCGTGCCTTGTAAATTTCCACAGCCTGAAATCCATCAGCGGCCGCCAGCGCCTCAAAGCCCAGGCGCTCGACCATCTTCCGGCCAACGGCACGAATTGTTTCCTCATCATCAACGATCAAAATGGTTCCGCTTCCTTGCCAATCCTGCTCTTCAGATGCTCTTATCGCCTGATTAGGGAACTGCCTGTCTATCGACTCATTTGCGGGAAAAAGTACCCTGAAGGTTGTGCCATTGCCTACTTCACTGGAGACGGAAATCACACCACTGTGACCACGAACAATACCCATGACAGAGGACAGGCCTAGGCCACGTCCTGTAAATTTGGTAGTGAAGAAAGGATCAAATATTTTCTCGACAATGTCGGCGTCTATACCTCCACCCGTGTCACCAACTTCCAAATAGATGTAAATACCCTCTGCCTGTTGTTTTTCGGCACCCATCAATTTGCACGCATCATCCAGGTAGGCTCGATCACAATAGATTACACCGGTAGATAGGGAGACGACGCCTGCCTCGTCACCAATAGAATCCGCTGCATTGAGAATCAGGTTCATGATGATCTGGCGAACCTGTGTGACATCGCCATCAAATGTGGGAATATTGCTATCAATGTTGAAATTGAGTAGCACGTTTTTTGAAATTGACACCTCAAGGAGGTGCATCATTTCAGTAACGAACTCGTTCATGCCAATTGCTTCAACCATGGACCGGCCCCTACCCGAATAAGCCAGCATCTGGGCAGAAAGTTCAGCTGCTCGTCTCGCGCCCTTCTCCATTTCCTCAATATTCTTGCGGACAGGCGTACCGGGGGGTATTTCACTCAAAGCAAGGTCGGCATTTCCAAGAACAGCCATCAGGATGTTGTTAAAGTCATGGGCGATCCCGCCGGCAAGTACACCCAGACTTTCCATTTTCTGCATGTTGAGCATCTGCCGCTCAAGGTCCAGACGCTCTTCTTCTGCACGTTCACGTTCAGTGATATCAGTCGACGAGCTAAGCAATATTCGTTCACCGGCAATTTCCACTATAGTCGTATCAAGCAGAACTGTGCGCACTTCTCCTGCCCTCGTGAGGAAATGCGTTCTATATCGCATCAATGGTTCACCCAGATCGAGAGCCTCCCTAAACCTGTCACGCTCAGCCAGATTCGCCCAGAAATTTAACTCATCAGCTGTCTTGCCAATGACCTCCTCCCGGGTCCAGCCCATAATATTGAGCCAGGTAGGGTTGATATCCACGATCTCTCCGGTTTCCAGATTAGTGATCACACTCGAATCTCCACTCGCACTAAATGCGGAGGAGAACAGCTTCCTGGAGTATCGCAGTTCTTCCATCTTGCTAATCTGCTCAGCCAGGCGCTCCGTCGCCAGCCTCTCCTTCTCAGTTATACCTACGGATGAGGTGATGACAACCGGTCTACCGGAAATCTCCACGATAGCGGCTTCAACCATACAGGTAAGAACATCTCCAGACTTTGTAAGAAAATGAGCACAATATTCCGCTGATGGTTCACCCAACTCTATTTCATCGAACAATTTATCCCACTCAGCCAGGTCTTGCCACAGACCCAACTCCACACTGGTTTTACCAACGACTTCTTCAAGGGAAAAGCCAAAGGCCGAGCACCAGCTTGGGTTTACATGTAGTAGTTTCGAGGTTGTCATATCAGTCATAACGCATAGGTCATGACTTACATTGAATGCGGCTTCGAACAGGCTCGCGGAGATGGCCTGTTCAACTTCTTGCCCCGCAGGCTCTCCGGGGTCCGTTTCTGATGGGTGTTCACTCATAGTGCACCTCCTGTGCTTCCGGCATTCCCTGCCAGTACATCCATGTGGCCTACAAAATACCTCGATTCTTTCACTGAATTCAAGAACTTTCACTGAATACATGCCTTAGACGATACTCGTGGCTGGTTTGATGCTACGAATGTCAGCGTACTGTTACATTATGATTGGTCTCAGACGGCGATGCATATCAACCTACATGCTCCTTAAGACGGGTTGCAAAACCTGTTCAATATCACCTACCGTCTTTTTTTCAGGCGAAATTGGCGGCGAAAGATAGTAAGTTTCGTCATGGGTGATATATGGTATTCAAAAACAACACATTCACCCTATAATCACAACCAAAGTCACATCACTTCCAGTAGAAGTGTTCAGCAGGAGTTTATATGCCGCGCTATCGATCCAAAACATCAACGGCGGGCCGGAATATGGCCGGCGCACGTTCTCTTTGGCGTGCGACTGGAATGACAGATGGGGATTTTGAGAAACCTATTATCGCGGTGGCAAATTCCTTCACCCAGTTTGTACCCGGTCATGTCCACCTCAAGGATATGGGTCAACTGGTCGCGGACGAGATTGTTAAGGCCGGCGCAGTAGCCAAGGAATTTAATACCATCGCCGTAGATGACGGTATTGCCATGGGGCACGATGGAATGCTCTACAGCTTACCATCCAGAGACATCATCGCAGATTCCGTTGAGTATATGGTTAATGCTCACTGCGCGGATGCGCTGGTTTGCATCTCAAATTGCGACAAGATCACCCCGGGCATGCTGATGGCTGCCATGCGCCTTAATATTCCCGCAATTTTTGTTTCTGGTGGTCCCATGGAGGCAGGAAAATCCAGTATCGCCAACCACAAACTGGACCTAATCGATGCGATGATCATTGCCGGTGATGATGAACACAGTGATGCAGATGTTGAAGCTTACGAAAGATCTGCGTGTCCTACCTGCGGTTCATGTTCTGGCATGTTCACTGCAAACTCAATGAACTGTTTAACGGAGGTCCTCGGTCTTTCGTTGGCCGGGAACGGAACCATGCTGGCGACACATGCCGATCGCAAGGAACTGTTCCTGCAAGCTGCCAGGATAATAGTAAGTGCAACCCGCCAATACTACGATGAGGAAAACGATTCGGTACTACCTCGCTCCATAGCCACATTCGAAGCATTCGAAAATGCAATGAGCATGGATATCGTCATGGGCGGTTCAACAAATACAATCCTGCATCTGCTTGCCATCGCCAAGGAAGCGGAAGTGGATTTCACCCTGGCTGAGATAGATCGCCTTTCGCGTAAGGTCCCAACACTCTGCAAGGTCGCACCATCTACGCAGGAGTACCACATAGAAGATGTTCACCGGGCCGGTGGAATATTCGGCATTCTCGGTGAGATGAATCGAGCAGGATTACTCAACACCCAGACATCTACTATTCATACACCTACACTGGAGGAAGCGATAGCCAAATTCGATGTTCTCAGCAACCCGGCAGAAGAAGTGAAGCATTTCTACCTTGCTGCCCCGGGCGGGGTTCCAACCCAGGAAGCCTTCAGCCAGGACTGCCGTTTTGGCTCGCTGGATCTTGACCGTAAGCAAGGCTGCATACGCTCAAAGGAAAACGCCTATAGTGAAGAAGGCGGGCTTGCAGTTTTGTACGGCAACCTTGCTGAGAATGGATGCGTCGTCAAAACAGCGGGTGTCGACGAGAACTGCTGGTGTTTTGAAGGGCCAGCACGCGTTTTTGAAAGCCAGGATTCAGCAGTCTCCGCAATACTCAACAATGAAGTAAAAGTAGGTGATGTCATCCTGATCCGCTATGAAGGTCCGAAGGGAGGACCAGGAATGCAGGAAATGCTATACCCTACCAGCTACCTGAAATCAAAAGGCCTTGGCAAAACCTGCGCGCTGCTTACGGATGGGCGTTTTTCGGGTGGCACCTCCGGGTTGTCAATCGGTCACGCATCTCCAGAAGCAGCCGAGCAAGGAACCATCGCCCTGGTAGAGGAAGGTGACCGGATAAAAATAGACATCCCCAATCGATCCATCAATTTGCTTCTGGACGAAGGAACAATCGAGCAGCGCCGGCAGGCAATGTATGGGAGGGGTCAGATGGCATGGTTGCCGGTTGAAGAAAGAACCCGCGTTGTTTCCTCGGCACTTCAAGCCTATGCAGCGCTCACAACGAGTGCAGACAAGGGTGCCGTCAGGGACCTGAGCCAGCTCAAGCGGTAAGGGCTTGTCTCGCTCTCACCTGCTGCCAGTGCCCTGCTGTAGTTACCACCAGCATCCTGCAGGTAACCAGCTAGTGGTTCTAATTGCGGTCGCTACTGGTCAGTCAACTTGCTTGGGCTGTACGCGAAGCCAGAAAATACTCACGGTGCTAATGGCAATGATGACAATACTAAAGTAGAGAAACCCATTGTAACTGCCAGTCTGATCGCGAATGGCCCCTGCCAGCGGCGCTCCTACAGCAGCGAATGAGAAAGCCATATACACCAGCCCTAAAACACGGCCGAATGCGCTGGTAGCAAATGAAGTCGACACAATCGCCCCCACCAGCGGTAACATGCTGCCAATCCCGGCACCCATTAGAATAATTATCGCTACTAGAACAGCATAACCATGTATGCCCGTCAGCAGGCCAAGGGATGAAACAATCATCGCCATTCCAACCCCATAGAGCATTCTGTGGTCAAACCTGTCTGCCAAAGAACCAAATACAAGTTTGGAGAAGAACATGGCAAGTGAAAGTGCAGAAATCAAGGTGGCAGCCCTACGCGCAGATATCCCGGCATCAGCACCATAAGACGCCATATTTGCCATGAAACCAGAGATCACTATCATTGGGCTGATAAAGGCGATAATGGTTATCCACAGATTGCGCTCCCGAAAAATCCTGGCCAGTGTCCATTCTTCAGTTTCGGCCTGGTCTGGCACAGCCGTACTGGTAACGTTTGCCGGTTCGATATCAACACCCGCTTCATCTGGCGTGCTTTTTATTATCAGTAACGCCAGAGGTACGACCACGATGATGGCCAGGGCAGCGGCAATGAGATGTGTCGTTTCCCATCCATGGCTTTCCAACAACCATGCTGAGAGAAGCGGCATAGTCACTCCTCCCACAGCCGTCCCGGTTGTTGCAATGCCGATGGCAAGACCTCTGTTGGCTTGAAACCACCTCGCGGCCAGTGCCTGGGACCCCATGGGTCCTGCCATCGTCATACCCAGCGCCATAAAGATGAGGTAAATGATAGAGATCTGCCATAGCGCCGTTGCGAAAGTAAGTAATACAGCACCACAGGCGAAGGCGGCAACGCCACCCGACATCACAACCCGGGTAGGAAAACGATCAAGTGCCTGGCCAACAAAAGGTGAGGCAGTAGCACCGCCAATCTGGGCAAACATGATAGCGAGCATGATTTCAGCCCTGCTACCGTCAAAGGCTTCCATCCAGGGGGCGACCCACAGGGCAAAGGAGCTGAATATCAGGCCAAAGGTAAAACCCTGAACAAGAACGCTGAACACCAGCACGTTCCAACCCCAGTACCAGGGCGTCGTAAATTTTTTCCACGTCATATCAAACTTCAGTTAGCCAATTAATTTGTCCCACAAAGTTGTTCTGCCCGCAAACAGCCCCAGGCCACCCTCAGGGCCTAGTTAATAAGGGAAGCATGTACCAGGTCGGATACCTTCTGCATTCGTTCAAAGTGGTAGGATTCCTCCAGCAGGCCAGTCGCCAGGTAGACGCACCCCAGATCTCTTTCCGGGTCAACCCAGAACATGGTTGAGCCGGAGCCAAGACCACCAAAAGTATCCGGGCTTGCAAGTGTACCGAAGGGTGATGGAAAGATCCCCTCTCCCCTCAGGAAAAAACCCAGCCCCAGATAGGCTGGCCACATATCCCAACCTCGCATCCCATTGAGGTATGACCAGATGCTGTTTTCCTCTTCACCGGTCTGGTTGGTGCAGATCAGATCCAGCATGGCAGGTGATAATATTCTCACCCCATTCCACTCACCGCCATTGGCAAGCATATTGACGAAGATATTCATGTCCGCGGTGGTAGTCACATATCCCCCCGCCGGTATTTCCGACTCCTCTGTCAGCATCTGACCGAGGGCAGCCACCGCCTCCGGTTCAAACAGCCCCTCGGACTTATAGCGGGTAACAACCGGGCACAAACGATCTACCAGATCCGGCCTTTTCCCAAGGGCCGTATCGTGCATTCCCAGGGGCTCAAACATGTCCCTGCGCATAATTTCACGAAAGGAGACCGGTTCCGGCTCGACCCGACGCACCATTTCGGCAACAACAGCCAGGGCAGCGATGGCAGAATAATGAACCCGAGTACCCGGTACGCTTTCGACACCACTTGCACAGATCGCCGCGATCACCGCTTCAAGATTACCCATCTGATCCGGACGCACCATCGGTCCGGCGAACATCAGCCCAGCGGTGTGGACTAACAACTGATAGAGCGTGATATTCTCCTTCCCGCGGCAACCAAATTCGGGGATCACATCGGCGACCTTCATTGTCAGGGCCAGATCACCACGTTCCACCCGGTTCAGGGCCATTACCGCGGTCAGTTGCTTGGCGATCGAGTAGGAAACAAACACGCTGTCCTTCTCCATGGATCGACTCGCATCACGATCAGCAAAACCAAAAGCGCCATGCGCGGCTATTTTTCCGCCACGAGAAACACAGAGAACCCCACCGTCATATAGTTCGCTATCAATATCCTCAGCTATCTTATTCCCTACATGAGCGAGCCGATCAAGATCAAAGCCCAACTCCTTAGCATCTTCAGTAATCACCCGTGGAGTCCTCCAGTCAATTATCGTTTGCCCGCCCTTTGTGGTTTCGCGTCGCCCAGAAACAGCACCACAGAAAGGCGGTTATCATTTCAATTCATAAATTTCGTAGTTCAGGATATTATCTTCAACAAAGCCCTTACCTACGCACTGAATCTTGCTGAGCCAGAGATAGCGCTCGTCCCCGGTTTCATAAAGAGGCGCAACATAAATTGGTGAACCGCTGTTGAAAGGTCGGTTCGCCCCTTGTAGGCGGAGTAAATCAGGGCACCATCATGGGTTTCCAGTGTTGCCCTGATATCCAGGGTACCGACATTATTGGGGCCGACGAGCAGCCAATCTGCCGCCGCATGGCCTTTGAGTTTTCCTGCCAGCCGATCACCAAAGAATTCAGCGTCACTGACCTCAAATATCATACGCGTACTCATTGGTGTGCCTTCCAGGATCAGGGGCTCTCTCAACGTAATCCTGGCGGTGGCCAGGGGAATAAGTTCAACGAACATTACTTCTTCCTCGATCAGACTTACAAATTTCTCTTCCCACTGAGTGTACATTATTGCCGGGGTGATGAGCCTGGTTTGAACTAAAATTTCCGCTGGCCTCATCTGCCGCTACAGATTCCTGTCCCTGGGCCGATAAGTTAACAATGGATCGGTAGAGGTTTTGGCAATACTGCTACACCAGCAAAACTCGTTGTCCATCCTCCTTTTAGACCGGCTCATTAGCTAAGGATATGATGATGATCTATAAAGTATTATTCACGGGTGCCATTCTGCTTATGGTTCAAGGCTGCTCTACGATGGGCATGGTAGCCAGAGACGATGTTATCCGAACTTACAAGGGGGAAGGAACATGGGGATACTATAGTGAAGCGGCGGAGGGGAAATTCGAGAATAAGTTGAAGCAAAACAATTCAGAGGGAGACATGGTTATTATCAGCAAAGCCTCTGGATTTGAGCTCAGGCGAATACAGGAAGTTGCAGACAACTAGCCGCTGAAAACCCGTGGCAATTGCCCTCACGACGCACCGCCTCTGCCACGGCAACTCCTGCCCCTTAGATATATAATAACCTATAGGTACAACAACCCTAGATCTTTGAACGATAGATCTATGAACGATGCGTATAACGACCGCAGTCCCCGTCGACTGATTATTTTCTGCTTGTCGCTCCGATATGGCCATCGACGGGCTTAGGGCTCAAGCACCACCTTGACGACCCCCTGAGTTTTGTCAGCGGCCAGTTCAAAAGCAGCCTGTATATCATCAAGTGGGCGATAGTGTGTACAGAGATCCTGTGAAGGTACCTTCCCGTTGGACATCCATTCCAGGCAGAGGCCGTAGTCGGTTCGTTTGTCTTTCATACCATGCGTGAGGGAGAAGTGCATGGTTACATCCTTGAGAACAGCTTTCCAGGAATCCAGTGGATATAGATTGTCCCACAGACCCAAAACCACGATCGTTGCGGCCGGCCTGACGATATCCATTGCCTGATCAAGGGTCGGCGCCGAACCGCCCACGGTTTCAACAACCATATCTGCGCCTACACCACCGGTGGCGGCCATGATTTGCTCCACTGCATCTTCTTCTGTGCTGCGAACGACAACATCGACACCAAAGCGCTTAGCCATCTCTACCTGGGAATCGTGCTTGGCAAGTAAAATAACTTTTCCCGCGCCTAGGGCCTTCGCTGCTCCAGCAGCTGACAAACCCAACACGCCTGCGCCAAGAACAACCACGGTTTCACCACCGGGTAAACCAGCACGACGAATACCAGCAATGGAGCACGCTGCGGGTTCCACGACCGCAGCGGACCGCGTTTCGATATTAGCCGGCAGGATGTATAGCCCGTTTTCACTGGCTTTCAAGTACTCTGCATAACCGCCAATACCAAAGTTCAGCGGGTTGGAACAATGGTGGAAATAGCCGATATTACAATAGGAGCAGGCACCGCATGCTTCGTTTTCAAAGGGGTCGATGGTAACGCGATCTCCTGGCTTGACCTTGGTAACATTCTTGCCCACTTCGTCAATCACACCGGCGTGCTCATGACCCAGCGCACCGGGCATAGGGAACATGGCAAGTGGCACAGCAGAACCCTCGCCATACCAGAGGTGGAGGTTACTTCCACAGATGCCGAGCCCTTCAATACGGATAATGACACTATCGTCATCCACTTCAGGCTTTGGTGCCTCATCAATTCTAATTTCCTTAGGGGCTACCAGTGTCGCTTGTCGCATCATTACCATGTTCTTATCCTCAAGAGATCCGTTGTTTATTTCTCATAACACCCCGTTTGCAGGATCACCGGGACGAAAGAGTCAAATTCTTTAGCTAATACTCCATCTCAGTTACGAGACGATTGAAGCGCAAAGTTAACAAATATTTAGGACACAAGCGAATAGGGCCAAAACCAAACACAATTTTGTAGCGTCACGGACGGGAATGAAAAGGAGTCATTTTGTAGAGGGCGATACTGCGTTAACCTTGGACTCCACCTATCGCCTTAGAAGAGGCCCGGCTCTTGATGTCTAGAGACTCCACAACATGGATCCACTGGTTATTGCTCTCAGGCATCCTGCTGCTGGTCTTCTGGACACGCTACCTTTTGATCGGCGTTCCCCTGGAGCGTGATGAAGGGGAATATGCCTACGGCGGGCAACTCCTACTGCAAATGATTCCCCCCTATCAACTGCTATACAACATGAAGCTTCCGGGCATTTATGCAATATACGCTGCGATCTTGTCATTCTTTGGCCAAACCCACGAAGCAATTCACATGGGTCTGCTTTTCGTGAACCTGATAACGATACTGGCACTGTTCTTCCTCAGCAGGTTGTTTCTTAGTGCTACCGCAGCAGTTTCCACTGCTGCCACATTCGCCACACTTTCTATTGGCTACCCCGTACAGGGGCTCTTTGCCAATGCTGAGCATTTCGTCATTTTGCCGGTTATTGGCGGAGCAATTCTTCTGTATCTTGCCCTCGATCGGATCAACCTAGCCTACTTTTTCCTGGCTGGACTCTGCTTTGGGCTGGGGCTTATCGTTAAGCAACATGGGGCTCTATTCATCATCTGGGCGCTGCTAGTGATAGCTGTTGATCGGATGCTGACCGACAATGAGCACAAAGGCGCTCACATTTATTCACCCATTGGTCTCATTCTTCTCGGTGCAGCCTTACCTTACGTGCTAACGAGCTTACTATTGTTTCAGGCTGGTGTATTTGAAAAATACTTGTTCTGGACCTTTGACTATGCACGGGCCTACACTACCCAGGTGTCCCTGACCCAGGCATGGGATGCTCTCAGCCTCAGGGCAACCCGCATCATCGCTGCTTCCCCTCTGCTGTGGGTACTGGCGTTGTTTGGTGTACCGCTCATTGCCCGCACTAACAATCGCAGAAACGTCGTATTTGTCAGCAGCTTCACTATTTTCTCTGTGCTGGCGGTCTGCCCTGGCGGCTTTTTCCGGCCCCATTACTTTGTATTGCTTCTCCCCGCTGCGGCACTCGCTGTTGGAGTGACTATTGACTACATTGGCAACTTCCCTTTTGCAGACAAACGACATTTACTGCGAAAAGGTTTAGCCGTAACTTCAATTGTCGTTGCGCTCGTCTCTTCCCTCGCGCTTCAGTACCAATTTCTATGGCAACTGACCCCCGCCCAGGTTGCTGTCAAAACATACGGCGCCAATCCATTTAATGAGTCCCTCGCGATTGCCAGATTTATCAAACAGGACAGCCAGCAGGGCGATCGAATTGCGATAATCGGATCAGAACCCCAGATCTATTTCTATACGGGCCTTCATTCCGCCAGCGGATACATCTACATGTATCCACTCATGGAAAAACATGACCTTGCCCTTAGCATGCAGCGGGAGATGATAAAAGATATTGAAGCCATCAAACCAAAATATCTGATCTATGTTCATATTCGATCTTCATGGCTTCAGACAAGCGGTTCTCACCGCCTCATATTTGACTGGTTTGAACAGTATGTAACCAGTTACGAACAGTTGGGCTTGGTGAAAATCTACAAAAACGATACTCTTTTCTCGTGGATCCACGACCTGGCCGGATCAGCAGACACGAGCTACTGGGTGGAAATTCTAAAGAAGAAAGACATTCCTGGCTGACATCCCGGCACAATCATATTCCATGCTCATTCATGACCGCGACTCACATCAGCAAGCGATTTTAAAAAACGCGATACACGCGAAACGTCTCAAG
>MDTC01234273.1_pt1 | contig 19504 bp, 14 predicted proteins | sample 811181 | NCBI WGS metagenome assembly MDTC01 (sample SAMN05326644, study PRJNA326480) | marine metagenome | isolation source: seawater | place: Pacific Ocean: North | collected 2011
CGGGATTTGCTCCGCTTCTTTGGAGACTTTGGGAAATTTTTCCCCATTCTTATTAGCGGATGGATTTTTGGTTAAGCGCGTCCAGATGATTGCGGAATCCTGGGTGACCTCGCCAATTTTTATACCATTGGCCTGATAAACTTTGCCCCAAAGAAATGAGGCCTGCAGGAAGCAAGATCCAATAAATAGGAAAAGCCTGAAGCCCTGACTCATAATCTGCTTACATGGAGTTTCTTAAACCATACCGGGTCACTATGATCCTGTAAAAGAATGGGCCCTTCCCAACTACCAAAGCCTTTTTGATCTTTGTACTTACTTTTACCAAAGACAACCTGCCACTCCTCGGATCCCCAGATAATACCAATGATTTTCTTTCCGTTCATCCAGTGCTCTATTTGATTTCCTTGAGCAATAATTTTTCCATAGTTCCATTCACCCACGGCTCGGATTGGCTTATTCTCTGGGGCTGGTAACAAATCATAAAGCGAGCCCGCTCGGTGAGAGAGAATTTTGTTATCTCGATGTTTGGCATCGTCGAGAATCTGGTATTCCAAGCCGTATCTTCCCTGGGTACGGTACTTGATTCCACTGTTACCCGCTTCAGAGATTTTCCACTGAAAAGAAAGTTCAAAGTCCCGGAATTTTTCCTTGGTTATAATGTCCTTATCGCCACCCTTACGGAAGACCACTCCATCAGTTATCGTCCATCCTTTGCCTACAGGTTGGCCATTTAACTTGGTCCATTGGGAAAAATCATTGTCGCCGAAAAGATTTACTTTTTCTTTTGCGTACGGAATATCCGCATGGGTGGGTACGGGGCTTTTCGTTTCTTTGGCGTAACTACTGATCCATGTACAGGAAAGCATTACAAGAAGAAGGGGTCTTACTTTCATTAAAATGTGGGCTGTTTTGTAAGTTGATGATTCTTTGTCACAAAAAAAGCGGGGCAACTTTTTTTCTGCAATTAGGCACAAAAATTAAAGGGAGACTAGTTCCAGATTTCTCCCTTGGTGAGCATGCCATCACTGTTTTGGTCGAGTTCGTTAAAATGGGGCTTTATGTCTTTGAGGAACTCCGGAAAAGATATGATTCCGTTCGCGTCCTGATCAAGATATTTAAAGAGAGGGTCGGCATGTAGTTCTTTTTGGCTAATGTTTCCATTTTGATCGGCGTCGGTATCATCATACCTGGTTTTCCAGTAGGCATCGAACTCTCCAACGGTTACCCGCCGGTCCTTGTTCTTATCCATCATCCGGCAAAGATAATCAAAACAGGGTTGGTCTTTGCTTTTTTCGGGATTGCCGGGTTGCAAGCCCAATGCCCGGGTCATCACTGCAGTACTCACGCTAAGGCCTCCTGCCCGCAAGGGATGAACCGTATCAGGCATGCAGAAAAGAAAATGCCCGGGATCTTTTTTCAGTAATTGGTTCCATGCAGGGCCATGATCGACCAGTTGAAAGCCACGCTCTTTTGCAACTTCCCGGTAGTTTTCATCATAGGCAGGCAGATGGGGTCTTCTCTCTCGTCCATTTCCAAATACAGAGTTCATCACCATGGGGATGATTTCACAGGCAGGATTTTTTTCGAGGATACGGTCAATCATCTGGTTTAGGTTGTTACGGGCATGTTCGGTAGACATTCGTCGACTGCCTACCGCATCATTGATAGAAAATTCGATAAACACACAATCCGGTCTGTGCCTTAAAACTTTTTCATGCAGGTTTTCCATGCCCCAGTCCGAATTCGCTCCCCCCTGAGCCCCATTGATCAGATTGACCTGTCCGGGGAACTGCTGGTTAAAAACGGTACGCAACTGATCCACCCATGCGCCCACCTTGGTCAGGCTGGTGCCATATGCCACCACCGTCTGCTTACTTCCTTTTTTTAAGCGGTCGATCAGTCGGGTCTTTTTGGCTTCTTTCATAAGGTTGGGAGCATGTATTGGGTCGCCCACTTCCCGAATAAGCTTTCGCAACCGTTCGCTCATTTCTTCACGCAATGCTTTGTGCTTAGGCTTGTGATAAAGGTTGTTCATTTCCTCCGGATCATTAACCAGATCGAATAGTTCCCACTGGTATTTTCCAGTCATGCCCGGATAGTGAATCAGCTTGTGGGTGTCGGTGCGGATACCGATCATTTCCGGCAGAGTGGTACCATGCTTGTAAAAGTGATAGTACGATTCATCCCGAACTTTTTCCTGACCCTCTTCGAGAATGCCTTTGAGGGAATGTCCCTGAATGTCGTCGGGAATAGTCAGTCCGGCATATTCGAGCAGGGTGGGGGCGAGATCGATATGATTGACCATCGAATTGTGAACCTGTCCCGGTTTGATTTTTCCGGGGAATCTGACAAGTAGGGGCTGGTGCATTGGGTTCTCATACATCCATTGTTTGTTGTAAAAACCATGCTCACCCAGGGAAAACCCCTGGTCAGATGTATATACCACCAGGGTGTCGTCGCTTAGTCCACTTTTATCTAGGTAACGCAGTACCCGCCCCACATTATCATCCACGGATTTCACCAGGCGGTAGTAGCCTTTGATGTAGTGTTGGTACATTTGACGGGTCAGCTCATTTCTCGAAATGTTGGGGTTTTTCTTTTCAATTTGCTCACGCACTTTTTTGAACGATGGGTGTAGGATAATCCGGTTGTTGCGCATAATGTCGGCAATCGCTTCCGGAGTGCGCCCCTTATAATTGTCAAGTAAAGTGGCTGGTTCTGGGATGGTCACATCCTTGAGGAAATCCTCATATTCGGTGGGAGGAGTGTACGGTTCATGGGGAGGTTTGGGATGGAGCAATAAACAGAAGGGTTTGTTGGGGTCCCTTTTATCTTTGAGCCAGTTAATCGCCTCGGTGGTGATGACATCATTGTTATAACCCTTGATGGTACGGCCACCCTGCAGTGCTTCCCTTTGTATTTTGGGGTTCCAGTCTATCCAGGTGTGGTGGGGCTCAAACACATTGGGGTTCCACGGTTTTCCCTGCATTTTTTGAACACAGAAATAATCAAAACCAGTGGGGCGGGAGAGTAGGTGCCATTTGCCAAAAAGAGTGGTTACATATCCCGCCTTTTGCAGAAGTTTGGGGAAGGTCTGCTGGTTACCATCGAAGCGTTGGTTGAGGTGTGTCACCCCATTGCGGTGTGAGTATTTCCCGGTCAGAGCGGCCGCACGGGCAGGGGTGCAGAAAGAGTTCGGAGTGAGAGCATGTTCGAAGCGCATCCCTTCGTTGGCGATCCGGTCGAGGGCAGGGGTCTGGATATCTTTGTTTCCATAACAGCTCAGGGCCTGCTTGGCATGATCATCGGAAAAGATCAGCAAAATGTTGGGCTTCTTTGCTTCAGTACCAGTGAAAGTAATCAATCCAATGATGGATAGAATCAATTTAAGATTAGGTTGGAAGGGGTGATTCATCAGATTTATTTCAACTTTCTGTTTTGATTAAAGGCTTGGTAGATTTTCAGAAATTCTTTGCAACGCTGGACATTTTGATCAGCGATGTTGGCTTGTTCGCCCGGATCTTTCTTCAGGTCGTACAGTTCATATTCTTCCAGTCTGGTTTTTTCAAAGGGAGTGGTTCTACCGGGATGGATCCATTTCCAGTCATCCACCCGCAGGGCATTCAATCGGTGTATCATCGGTGGGCGGGGAAATCTTTTTTCCGGTTCATACAGGTCGGCTAAAAAACTGTGGCTGTCCAACGCACTGGGGAATTGTTTCTTCAAATTTACCTTTAACAAATCGGCAAAGGTGGCGAAGAAATCAGTGAAATTGATCGTGGATTCAGAAGTGGTCCCTGCGGCCAGTTTGCCAGGCCACTTGGCGATAAAGGGCACCCGGTGTCCACCCTCATAACGGAATGCTTTCATACCCCGGAATTTTTCTGAGGACATATGTCCATCTTGTTTCATCATTTTGTAAGCGACCGGGCCAACTCCATTATCGCTAGTAAAGAAGAACAGGGTATTTTGATCGAGCCCAGTATTTTTGAGGGCATCATTAATCTGGCCTACTACCCAGTCCATTTGCATCAAGAAATCACCATACGGGCCCAGTCCGCTGATGCCCGCAAACTTTTTCATTGGTGCCCAGGGTTGGTGGGGGATAGGGGATGCGTAGTACAAAAAGAAAGGTCGATTAGATTTCTCTTGGGCATGATCCTCGATGATTTTAATTGCCCTTTTAACCAGTGTGGGACTTGCCTGCTCAACGGAAAAACCGGGAGCAGTTTTGGTTTTCACAATCATACTTTCGCCTTTAATATTGAATTTTGGATAAGTAAAGGGTTCGGTTGGTTCTTTGGTGAAACGATTGTGTTCGATCCAGCACATGGGATTGGATCCGGCGGAGGAATGAATTCCGAAAAAAGTATCGAATCCCCGGTCAACGGGTCCACCGGGCAGGGGTTTGCTGGTCCACTTGTTTTTCTTCTGGTTGGGATAGTCAAAACCCAAGTGCCATTTTCCGACCATATGGGTGTGATAACCTTGGGAACGAAATAAATCTCCCAATGTTTTCTCTTCCTTAGAAATGATGGCTTTTCCACGAGATAATAAAGTGTTTAGCACGCCTGTGCGGGCTGGATTAATCCCAGTAAGCAGTCCGTAACGCGAAGGTGTGCAGGTTCCGCTTGCTGCGTGTGCATCGGTAAAGCGAATCCCCTCATCGGCCAATTGGTTAAGGTTTGGCGTGCTGATCTTACAAGCAGGGTTGAAGGGTTCGCAGTCCCCATAGCCCATATCATCGGCAAGAACGATGATTACATTGGGATTTTTACCCCATGCACAAATTAGACTGAATGAGAAAAATAGAAAGCCGAAGACGAACCTTGGAATCATAGTTACGGTTGTACTACTCTGCCTGATAAACATCGATCTCCCCGAAGAAAGTTGGCCCATTCACTTCAAGCAGAAGGTATCGGTATTCTCCGATTTCCCCCTTCGAAGCAAAGATCGAACAGGCTTGCTGAGAGGGTCGGTTGTCCAGTTTTTTGACATGGAAGAATTGTTCGCTGTTTACCCTAGCAATCCTTATCCATCCACTTTCTCTTGCCGGTATCTCCAAATTAGGAAGTTCCTTATCCGGCCATCCAAAAAGGGTGAACTTTTGCTGGGCCCGCTCATTGTGTTCAGGAATACGGTTATGCTGGTGCCATGAATAGGAATTAATTTTCGCAATGGAAATCGCTTTGCCCAGATCGATGAGCAGGCTACCATTCTTTACATCATTTTCAAAAAAAACAGATTCCTGAGGTGAGTCCTGATTGGTTTGTCCACTTCCATCCAAAATGGACTTTGGGTTGACAGTCCAATTTGGTCGCGATCTGAGCAAACCCCTGCCCACACTGGCTGAGGCAAACCCCTGCGATATGTCCGCATAATCCTGGTTATTTGGGGGCACAATCGTGGGAAACCTGAAATCCTTCGAATCATCCCCTGATTCGATTCGTGTGAGAATCTTACGTTCCCCCGGTTCTACAAGTATGGTTTGCCCAGCCTGGAGTAACTGGTGCTGGTGGTCATGTTCCACGATCAGGTTTACCTTCCCGTCCGATACCTCCAGTCGGCTTAGTCCGTCCGGTGCAACTGATGCTGAAAATGCGGTACCCAGATCCTCAAAAATTGAGGTGGGTGAGCGTACCATAAATCCCTGAGATTCGGGAGAGTCTGCGACTACATCAATTGATCCCATGGTCAGAAAGGTTTCTTTCTCCGAAATCGTCTCAATAATGCACGGTCCGGTAAGTTCCATACGGGCACCATTATGATAGAGTAGTTCCACCTTGCCTGATGAAATTTCGATCCTTTGCCCCTCGATCACTGAATCTCCGGAAAGAGGGATATTTACCTGATTTGTCCACCGGCAGTTTTCAATTTTTCCAAATCGGGCAACTTCTTGCCTATTCTTATCTGTCCATGGTCGGTTGAGGAGCTGGGCAAGCAGTAAAAAGCTAAGAGTCATTACTGCTGCAATTGCCATACTTCTTTGGGGCTTCTTCTTTACCGGTTCATAATCCAGCAGAGTGCCCGAATCATTAACCACGGCGGGAAGAGATGCATCAATCCGGGAATAGCTTAGAAAGTCTTTTCTCAATTGGGGGTCAGCGAGCATTCTCTTTTCCAGTTCTACCACTTCCTCTCTGGTGGCATCCCCATCAAGGTATCGCCTGGTCAGTTCAAGATCATACTCCGAAGATTTCATACGCTGCCGCCCTCAGCCTGCAAAGTGTTTTGTACACAGTCTGCTAGAGCCATTCTTGCCCGGTGAAGAACTTTATAAACCGACATCGCTGAGCGTCCTTCGCGTTTGGCAATCTCGTTGATTTTGATTTGGTCGGAATAGGCTTCGCTCACAAGAGCCTTTTTTTTCTCAGGCAGTTTATTTAGGCATATTTTTAATGCCCGAATTTCATCCATCGTTTGCTCAGAAATTTTTTCTGCCTCGCTTGCGAGTTGCATCAATAGTTCCTCACTGAATACATGGCGGTCCCGGGCTTTGTCTCTTCGATAGGAGAGCACTTCAAACCGGGCCACCCCAAAGGCCCATCTGCGGAAGTTTTCCGGATCATCCAGTTGATCGAATTTTTTCCACAGGATCGCTGCTGTGTTCTGCATCACCTCACGTGCATCCTCCAGGGTGGGCAGAAGTGAGCGCACATACCCACGCAAGGATTCCTCGTTATCGACATACAGACGAAGAAATTGATTATGCTGCTCTGGTTCGGGGTGATTCATTCCACCCCAAATACTCCACTAATTCAGAATCTTTGCCGATGATAATTATCGGCTAAAGAACATTACTTCGCCGAAGAAAGACCCACGATGTAGTCGAGCAGGGAGGCAAACTCTTTGACTGAGAAATTGTGCATCAGACCGGCGGGCATCATCGAGTTGGGCATTTTGGTACGCTCGGTAATATCTGCCTTGGCGAGCTGGTGTTCCTGACTGGCCATATCCCGCATAATTAACTGGTCGGTGGTCTCGGAGGTAATGAAGCCCATCACCGCATTACCATCTTTGAGGGTGACCAAGTTGGTGGCAAAACCCTGGGCGATAGATTTGCCAGGGTTGAGAATGGCTTCCGCGAGTTCATTTCTTGGGTAAATCGCAGCAATATTGCCAAGGTAAGGGCCTTTCTGGGGCTCATCCTCGCTCACTGTATGACAGGAATTACAGGCAGCCTTGGTAAATATTGCCTCGCCATGTGCGGGAACACCCTTTGTCTGGTTCACCTGTGCAAGGGCGTCTTCCATGGATAGGGTAGATACTTTTGGAGTGGCATCGACTTCATTGGGGTCGATTTTAAAGTGCCGTAAGGCACGCTCTGCAGCGGCACGCACCGAGTTGTCTTTATCTGCGGTGGCTTGGATGATTTGTTCGTCGTAATTACGGTTCTTTAAATCCACCGCCGCGTTTATCAGGACGACCCGTCGGACAGGATCGGCCCAATCTTTTTCAATTAGATCCTTTGCACTCGCTTTGGCCTCGGCATTGGCATTGGACCGGCCGGTAATTTCCATTAATCCGGCGTATGCCCAAAAGGTTTTCCTGTCTTTGGGCTCCCCTTTGGCAATGCCTGAAAGCTCAGCCTGATAGGCGTCTATCCGACCATTGTTCTTGAGATATAAATCTTTGGCAGGGCGTAAGGCAATCCGATTGCCTTGCGATTCGATCGCCACAATACTGTCGATGATCGCACTGATATATTTAGAACTTTTTCCATTGAGCAAACATTTGACGATGATGCCAAGATCATACCCTCTCATTTTGTCCTTATCAGGAGCCGCGGCTAAAACATCTAGCCCATTGGCAGGTGGATCTTTCAGCTCAGCTAACTGAGTAGATAAAACCGGGATTAAAGTGGGGTCGTACTTGGCGGATTCTATCAGCGAGTTAAGCGTCTCGTTGTCCTGTATCCGGTTGCTGCCTAGTACGGATAAATACTCGCCCACTTCATCCTTGGGCATTTTCCAGAGGGCTTCACGAAGGGCTTTCAAGATGCGGTCGGATTGTTCCCAAGTTACCATTTCGTAATACGGACCGCGGGTGTCCGGCCGACCTCCCCAGTGTTTACGGTCCCATACTTTTTCCTGATGATAGAGCCGGGCAAGTATTTCGAAGGAAGAACGGAAGAGCTTGTTCTTTTTGACTTTAAGATGATCAAGCATAGCACCGACCACCTCTTGCTTATGTATACGCATCAAAGCAAGCGAAGCTCCTCGGACCTGCTGGGTGCTGGAATTGGTATTTTGGAAAACCGCTAGGGCTGGCTCGTGGGCACTAAGTTGAGCAAGCCCGCGATAAGCCACATGAGCAAGGGTTGCATCGGAGTGTCCTAGGCTCTGGGCAATCGCTGGTGCCACTTCCTGCAATCCCTGACGGGTGGCAGCCACTATGGCCTCGAGCCGAGTACGGGGATCGGCACTTTCAGCACCTGAGATCAACAAATCCGCCGGTGCTGCCCCTTGTTTGCCAGCTGTGCGAAGGTCGAGCCCCATGTCGCCAAGGGCACGCATTACGAAGGGAGCAAGGGTGGCATCTTCCGCAAAGGGGCGGAGATGTCCGATTACCTGCTCGGAATTTTTAGAAGAAATACCCCGCTGGGAAAGGGTGTAAAGAGCGAGCACACGGGATCGGGTTTCCTTGGATGAATCCGCCATAAATTCCGTGAGCAGGCTGGTGGTCTCGGCAGAATATTTGCGGCGGAGTAGCACCCGTTGGGCAGCGACGGCACGTACCTGGCTTTCCCCCTCGAAGATTTCCACGAGTTCCTTGTCGGTCAGCTTGGTGAATTGTGGGAGTTCTTCCGGTTCAAAATCTTTGGGGCGGGTTTGCACCACATAACCATGCTCGGGCCCGGCCCACTTAAAACTGGAGGGTCCTTTCCAGCTGGCTTGATAGACCCGGCTCATCCCATCTACATCTGCATCGGTGGGGCGGGGTACCTCAATAAAGCGTTTTGGTGCTTGGGTTTCCTTAAATCCCGCACCATTTCTTTCCACGCTGTGGTGCCAGAGTCCGGCGGTTCCCCAGTCGCAGGTCATGGGGGCACGGTTCCATTCATCAGGAAAGCCTGGTTCGTGCAGATACATGCCACCACAGCCGGAACCTCCACCGTAGTCGGCAAGGGGGGCAATAATTTCCTCCGGGAAGTTTAAATAAAGACGGGGGTATCCATGGTCGTCCAATCCGCTGAAGTGATGAAAGCGCACATTCCAGCCGCCTCCATCGTTGGTATTGTCCCTGCCGAACAGATCGAGCAGGGGACTAGTGGGCACGGCCAGAATATTTCGGGTGCCATAAGAAAACAGCTCAATTCCAGAACCGTCCGGGCGCACGCGGACCACTCCGCCTCCACGAACCTGGAGTTTCCGGCCATCGCTCCCGGTGGCTTCCATAAAACCAAAATCTCCGGTGGAAACATAGATCCATCCATCCACCCCGAGGTCGAGCCCGTTGGTGGTGTGGTCAGCTGGGCGTTCCTTAAAATCGAAGGCGATATTATCGACCAATCTACGGTTTTCTTCTGAGACTCCATCACCGTCGCGGTCGTAGTAAACAGAAAGGTGTGGTGGATGAAGCACGTAGAGACGGTCCTCATCCCAGATTAAGCCACGGGGAGAGTCGATGGAGGGAATGAATTCGGTGACCTCATCGGCCCGACCATCATCGTCGGTATCACGAAGGCGCATGACACGCCCGCGGTCTTTGTCCCGTCCGAGCGATCCGCACCCATCGCTGGATACATAGAGGTCGCCAGCCGGAGAGGCAGCTACATATACCGGGTAATTGGCGGATTGCCAAGGGGCAAAGAGAGTGAGCTCAAATCCTTCCGGTACTTTAACTCCCTTGAGAATACTGGCCTCTTCTTCCTCACTAAGTTCAACTATGCTTGGCTTGATATTGCCTGACTTGGCGTAGGGATCGGCAAAGAGCGTTTGGCTGACCGATATCCCCAAACAGAAGCATGAAAGAAGGAAGGATGGTTTAAGAAACATGAACCGCATAGTAGTTTTATTTATAGATGATTTTCTAATGGACAACCCCGCATCTGGTTGAGAAACAGCCCTAGATACCCAGTTTATTGGCGATGGTTTCGGCCACCTGATTACCCAGAACCGTAGAGCCCTGAGTGGTGTAGTGCACATCTCCGGGTTTGCGAAAGAACGCGGGATTTAAAGAGGAACTCAATTTGTGGAGGTCGTTGATTTGTACGCCATGTTTCTTCATAATTTTTGCCGCAATTTGGTTGTATTTAATCTCATCCCCGGCAATGCGACCAGATTCTCCCTCCGGTACTTTGGTGGTTGATGCCCAGATCAGTTTGGCGCCGGTCTTTTTTAACCGTTGAACCAGTTCCTCCAAATTTTTTTTATAAAGAGCAGGAGGTACGGATTGAGTGCCGTTTACCTTGTCCCGATTTCCCACATTTTTCACCTCAGGATTACGGTAGCAAATATCGTGCAATCCCCAGTTAAAGTGAATCAAATCCCACTTGGTTTCGCCCAACCAGGCCTCCAGCGCCGACAGACCCCGATTGGTATCTCCACAATTTGCTTTTGCCCGGCTGACAAACGCCCGGTTCTTCAGGGAATGAATCACCTCTTGAGTGTAACCAATTGAAATGGAGTCACCGATGATGAAGACCTTGGGCAGATTCTGGTCGCTTGGCTTACTTTCCGCATGCATACCATTTGCATCTCTTGCAGGTGTGTAAAATTTTACCTGACTGGCACTTCCCTGGTACTGCCGGTTTAGGGTGGGCATTAGGGATCCGGTGGAAGCAATCCATTGGTCAAATTTCTTTTTCATCTGGTTGACTAGTCCGGCTCTCTTGGATGCCAGATTGTTCGTTTCTCCCCGGTCATTGCCAAGGTTGTACAACTCGGTGGAAGAATCCTCATATTTAATCACCAGTTTGAAATCCCCCATTCGAATGGCGCCGGATGGGCCCATGCTGTTGATGTGGTGGTAGTGGGGATAATGAAAGTAGAGAGCTTCCCGACCGAGTTTTTGGTTTTCTTTTTTTAGTAAAGGCTTGAGGGATAATCCATCCAAATGCTGATTTGGCTCGAGGGGTAGACCTGCAAGATCGAGCAGGGTGGGGTAAAAATCGTTGCTTATTACAGGCTCGGAGATAGTGCGGCCATTTTTAGTAAGCCCCGGAAAATCCATGATCAAGGGTACGCGGATTCCACCTTCGTAGACCCATGCTTTACCCGCTTTGTTCGGCAGTATGGAGGTGACAGAACTTTGGCTGCTTCCAGTGGAAAGCCCGCCATTGTCTGAAAAGAAAAGCAGGATGGTGTTGTTCCTCAAATTCAAGCGGTCGAGGGTGGCGAGGACCCGGCCAATGTTTTCATCGAGACTCTCTACCATCGCGGCATAAGTGGGATTATCTTGGCGGGAATCAGCAAAACTCTGATGAACAGGGATGCCCGGAGTACCTTTCTTATGCAGCCCCATTACTTTGGCTTTTTGCTGATATTTTTTCAGTTTCTCTGGCTTGGCTCCAAGGGGTGTATGCACGGTATAAAACCAGAAATTCAAAAAGAAGGGATTATCCTTCTCTTTTTCAATAAAATTGATCGCATGATCTGTCAGGATATCGGTCAGGTAATCCCCCGGTTTACCATCCTCCAGTCCGGGAACATTGGTGCTCGGGTGTTGTTTGCTCTTGTAGGGAAAGAGAAAGGAGCCGGGTTGTCCCATTTTATGGCCTGCCACATTGAGATCGAACCCATGGTTTTCAGGGTAGTGTTCGGTGCCGTGTTGGTGGTGTGCCTGCAGGTGCCATTTGCCCACATGAGCGGTGGTGTAGCCATTTTTCTTAAAAGCTTCCGCAAGGGTGAGATCATTGGCGGGCATATTGCCTTTTACTGCGGGTGGTTCGAGTATGTATTTTGGGCCACGGGCTCCGGAACTGCCGCTATGATTGGTCAGCCCGATCCGGCTGGGATATTTACCGGTTAGTACACTGGCACGGGTGGGAGAACAAACGGGGTTGGCAGAGTAGGCGTTGTCAAAGAAGACACCCTGGTTAGCCAGTGCATCGAGGTTTGGGGTTTCGTAAAAGTTACTACCGGTAAAGCTTAGATCGGTGTAGCCAAGATCATCCACCAGAAAGAGAATTACATTGGGTTTTTTTCCCTGAGCACCTGCAAAGAGGGAAATGAGAAGTGAAAAGAGGAGCGGAAGACCGGATTTCATAGCATAATTAATGAGGGTGCCTTATTTTAAGTCGAGAAAATCCAACCCTGTTTGCCTATTATTTTATGGTGTGTGAGAGTCAGTTTGTCGTAAATTAACAGAATAAAAACGCAATATATGCCTTTTGTTTCAGGGAGTTGAATATTAGTAGATATGACCTTTATGATTGGGAAAATTTCTGGATTTATTATTTTAGCTGCTTGGTTGGGGGCATGTTTGCAGACTGTCTATTCCATAAATCTATCCAAAGAGGAATTATATAAAACATACTGCTCTGCCTGCCATGGTGCCAAGGGCGAGGGCGGGGTGGAAGGCACGGCTCCGCCATTGGTCAACAGTGCATGGGTGAAGGGAGAGCCTGACCGGGCGATCAAGATCGTGCTTCACGGGGTGATGGGCAAAATGGATGTGGCCGGTAAAAACTACGATCTGATGATGCCCCCACAGGGAGCTGTGCTTAATGATCGCCAGATCGCCTCAATCATAACTTTCACTCGGGAAATGAACGGTCTTGCTAAAAGGGATGCCACTGTCGATCCAAACAAAGTTGCCAAATGGCGGGCCAAATATCAGGACAAGGAAACCTATTGGAAAACGGAGGAATTGCTCAGGGATCATCCACTACCCCTTGAAGGAGGAATTCTAGAAAACCTCACCCGGAGTTCCTACACCGGAGAGTACAAAGAGATTCCAGATTTTGCTGTACTCAAACCAGCAAAAGTCGAAAAGCAGACGGATGGTGTGGTTTCATTGCGGGGATACAAAGGGGAGGAACATTTTGCCCTGGTTTGGGAGGGAAATTTAAAAATCAAGAGAGAGGGAGAGTTCCAGTTTTCCTTGGATTCGGATGATGTCTCCCGCCTTTACATCAATGACAAACAGGTGGTTGAGGTAAAGGGGTTGGGACCGACCGGGCGGATGAAAACCGGGAAAATCGCTCTGCATCCAGGTGATAATAAACTGCGGCTGGAATATGCGGAGTACTCCGGGCGGGAGGGATTAATTCTTGGAGTAAAGGGACCTGGCTTTGCCAAGAATACTTTTCTGACTGAAGAAAAATCCAAGACTGTATCCCGTCCCAGAGTTACTCCACACATGATTGTTCCCGATGGTCCAAAGGCGGTGCATTTCCGTAATTTTATCATGGGCACGAGTTCGAGAAGTTTTGCGGTGGGATATCCGGGAGGAACTAACTTGGTGTTTGACCAGGAACTCTGCGGGTTGGCGATGCTGTGGGAGGGGGAATTTATTAACGCTGCTCCTCGCTGGAATGCAAGAGGTACAGTAACATTGCCCCCGATTGGTCGTCCGCTTTACAATTTGCAAAACGGAAACTCCTTCCCTGGTCAGACCATGGCTTTCAAACTGATGGAGATGGATGCTAATTTGTACCCCACCTTCCGATATCATAATCAACAATTTGTTATTAATGACCGGCCGGAACCCTTAGAAGAAGGCTTGAAACGCATCTTGCAAATTAAGGCTAAGCAGGATGGTTCCCTAAAGTTCTCACCTCTTGGCCAACCAGTTGAAGGCTTACAGGTAATATCTGTCGAGGGTATTGCTCCGCAGGGTCTTGTTTATGAGCTACCTTTGAAGAAGGGAGCCAATCAGTTCATTTTCGAATACCGCACACTATGATTCGTTTATCTATTTTATCTTTCGTGTTCATACTCGCTTGGGTTTGTTTGTGGGCAGATTTTGAGGACCCTACAATGTCCTCCTATTACAGTAGGGAAGTTCTTCCCTTGCCTGAAGGGGAAGTTATGGAACCTGGTTCCATTGCGTTATTACCTAATGATCGGGTACTGGTGGGTACCCGGAGGGGAGAGCTCTGGATCTGTGAGGGTGCTCATGGGGATGATCTTTCAAAAGTTACTTGGAAAAAATATTTCGACGGTATGCACGAGCCTTTGGGTATGTTCTGGAAAGACGGTGCCTTGCACTACACCGACCGCGAGCAGTACGGCCGCCTGATCGACCGGAATGGGGATGACCAACCCGATGTGGTGGAAACCATCTCCGCTCCCTGGGGAATCAATGGCAATTACCACGAATATGCATTCGGTACCACGCCCGACCCGCAGGGGAATGTCTATGTTACCCTTTGCCTGACCGGTTCCTTTAGTGCTCATTCAAACTGGCGCGGTTGGGTCTTGAAGATTGCACCCGATGGTTCCTGGTCGCCCTACGCCTCTGGGGTACGCTCGCCTGGTGGGATTGGTTACGATTCGGAGGGCAACATCTACTACACTGATAACCAGGGGGTCTGGAACGGTACTTCTTGTCTAAAACATGTGGTGGAAGGAAAGTTTACCGGATGTCCTATCGGCAATGTGTTTTATAAGAATGCGCCGAATATGGGCCCACAACCCAAGGATCCAGTAAGTGGTAGCCGTATTGTTAAGGAGCGTGAATTGATTCCTGAACTTGTTCCTCCTGCTGTACAGTTTCCGCACGGAGAAATCGGGCAGTCACCCACTGCCATTATTCCCGATCATACCCAAGGGAAATTTGGTCCTTTTGCCGGACAGGTATTGGTGGGCGAACAGACACATTCTGAAGTGCAGCGGGTCTTTCTGGAAACGGTTAATGGTGTGCGCCAGGGAGCGGTGTGGGAATTCCTATCTGGGTTTGGGGCCGGGATTGTTCCTATGCGTTTGTCCGATGACGGCACTTTATTTATTGGAGGAACCAACCGTGGTTGGGGATCCCGCGGTAAGAAATCATTCACCGTTGAACGGGTGCGTTGGAAGGGAAAGGTTCCTTTTGAAGCGAAAACCATGGAAGCCTTGCCTGAAGGTTTCCGTCTTACTTTTACCGAGCCCGCCGATATCGAAACTTTGACCAATCTAGATAGCTACAAAGTAAAAGCATGGACTTATATTTACCAGCACAAGTACGGAAGCCCGGAGGTAGATCATGTGGATGCGAATGTCACATCCGCCCGGGTAGCACCTGATGGTATATCAGTGGATTTGACGGTTTCCCCGCTGACTAAGGGACACATTCATCATCTTAGTGCTGCTGGGGTACGATCGAAAAAAGGGGAGGAACTTTGGCATCCCGATGCCTACTACACGCTCAACGAGATTCCCAATCCCTGAGTAAAGGGAGATTGGTTTGAATCAGAAGGGAGTAACCTCAACTACCAGTCCGTCCAACTCGTCGGTCAGGTCGATCTGGCAGCTTAGGCGACTGCGTTCACAGGCTTCGGATTCCAGATCAAGCAAATCCATTTCCGACTCGGTGGCACGGCCGGTTTTCTCAATCCAATCGGGATGGACCCGGACATGACAGGTGGCGCAGGAACAGCAACCACCGCATGCTCCTTCAATACCGGGCACTTGGTTTTGCTGGGCGATCTCCATGACCGAGCCCACTCCGTTCTCTTCCACAATTTCTTTTCCGTCTGGTGTGATAAAAGTAATTTTTGCCATGATATACCTCAATAAACCAGCCATCGCCAATTTGGCAACTTGCATTCCTTTTGTCTTTAAGAATACCAAAACATAAACCCGTTAAATTTTTCTCGATCGAACCCTTAAATTTCTGACAAGATCAATCCCTATGAAGCCCGATGCCCAATTCAAACTTTCTGTAATGATGTTTTTTCAGTTCTTTGCCTGGGGTGCCTGGTTTGCCACTCTCGGGCAATGTCTAGGAGCCAATGGACTGGCAAACTTTGGCGGTGGTGCTTATGGCAGTGCTCCGATTGGGGCGATCTTTGCCCCTTTGTTTCTCGGTTTGATTGCCGACCGTTTCTTTCCCTCCCAACAGGTGATGGGGGTGCTTTTTCTGATTGGCGGTGTTCTTTTATCGTTGGTTCCCGGAGTCGTGGAATCCGGAAACGGTGAAACCATGGTCTGGATGATGACTGCCAATATGCTCTGCTATATGCCAACACTAGGTCTGGGTAATTCCATCGCCTTTGCCAATCTGGACCGCCTAGTTTTCCCAAAAGTACGGGTTTGGGGAACGATTGGCTGGATCGCCGCTGGTCTTCTGGTTGGATTCCTCGGGTGGTCCTCCAGCTTTGAGATTTTTTATTTAGCCGGTGCCTCATCGATCATCCTCGGGTTGTTTTCTTTCACCCTGCCCAATACGCCACCGCCTGCGAAGGGCGAGCCTGTCAATCTGCGTGCCTTGCTCATGCTCGATGCTCTAGCGATTCTGAAACGGCCCGCTTTTGTTGTCTTTCTTGCCTGCTCCTGTTTAATATGTATCCCCTTGGCTTATTACTACGGGCTTACTTCTAATTACCTTACCAATGCTGGTTTTGAACAGGCCGCATCCACCATGACACTTGGGCAGATGTCTGAAATTTTCTTCATGCTCCTAATTCCCTTTTTCTTCCGTAAACTGGGAGTGAAGTGGATGATTCTGGTGGGCATGCTTTCCTGGGTGGTTCGCTATCTGCTTTTTGCTTATGGGGCATCTGAGCAGGTGATCTGGATGCTTTTATTATCTGTGGCCCTGCATGGGATTTGTTACGATTTTTTCTTTGTCACCGGGTTTATGTACACCGATAAAATTGCCCCCGAAAATATTCGTACCCAAGCACAGAGTTTACTAGTCTTTTTCACTCAGGGAATTGGAATGTACTTTGGGTATCAAGTCGCTTTTGGTCGTTTTGGTGAGGAGGTAACAGGTTACGGAAATTTAAACGATGCGATCTCCTCCGCCCGTGCTGTCGAGGAATTGGGAGTGCTTGAACAACTGGGCCGGATGTTTGCCGTAAGCATGCCAGAGGGGCTGGATACCACCATGCTATCAAATGTGATGAGTCAGTGGAAAGAATTCTGGACATATCCTGCGATGTTTGCCTGCGTGATCGCGGTGGTTTTCTTTCTGACTTTCTGGGACAAGGTATCGGTTGCCGAAGAGGAAGGTGGGGAATAGTTCCGATCATATGGCCAAGGAGCTCCTCCTTTTACGCCACGCCAAGTCTAGCTGGGATGATCCCTATCTCGATGATCATGACCGCCCATTAAATGAGCGGGGCTTACGAAATGCTCCCGAGATGGGCAAACGCCTGCAAGGGTGGAGCATCCGCCCCGATGTTTGGATAAGCAGCACCGCTGTACGGGCAATTAGTACTGCGGAGATTATTGCTACCCAGATTGATTTTTCTAACGATCAAATCAAACAAACCAAAGATCTTTACCATGCCAGTGCCACCGAGTTGCAGGAATTTATTGGTGGGTTGGATGATCAGTTTGCCACCGCCATGCTGTTTGGTCACAACCCTGGAATGACCAGTCTTGCGGCCAATCTCTATGGCTTACCCATCGATAACATTCCCACCTGCGGAGTTGTTTGTTTACAATTCAGTGAAAATAATTGGTCTGCGGTTTCCTCGGTTCCACCAGTCCGAGCCTATTTCGATTTCCCTAAAAATGAATCGGGTGAATCTCTAAGGCTTATCTAGCTTTTATCCTGAGTATCCGGAAAAGAGATACTGGCGAAGGCTTTCGGCTTCGTTATGGTTAATTTCCAGTAATTTGCGGGTCACATCTCCAATGGAAACCATGCCGATCAATAAGTTTTTGTGGAAAACCGGCAAGTGTCTCACTCGACTTTTGGTCATTAAACGCATCGTTTCTTCTAGAGTGTAGTTTTCATCAATCGAAACATAGTCTCTGGTCATCACATCCCCAATGACTGTTTTGTCAGGATCTAATTTTTCCGCCAATACCCGAGTCAGCGCATCTCGTTCAGTAAAAATTCCTGTATATTGATGTTTACATAATACCATTACTGAACCAATTTTTGCCCTGTTCATTAAGGTAATTGTAGAACTCACTGAATCTGCCTCATTCACAAAATATACGCTGGAACTTTTTTCTCTTAAAATACAATCAATCTTAAAATTATGTAAAATCATAATAAAATATAATAAATTATTATAAAATTATCAAAATTTATTTTTATTTTATTCAGAATAGCCTTGGAATTAGGCTTTTATTTAGGATCGCTGTCCGAGAAATACCGCAGTTCCAATTAGCCCTGTTCCCACGATTAAGCGGAGCAAGCTTTCGGTGTCTAGATTTTCCGCTTCTCCAAAAATAAAAAGGGAAAAGAGCACAGCGAGCGGTACCACTGCATTGTTGAATGCGGCCAGAGTTCCGGGATTGCTAACCGATGCACCCTTGTTCCAAAGAAAGAACCCGAGTCCGGAGGCTACACAGCCTAGGTAGAGAATCGCTTTCCAATGATCAGTAGTTAATTCGACTGCCTGAAAATCGGTTAGCATTAAGCTGAAACAACCCACACTAAGGACTCCACCTAGGGAGAGTAGGGCGAAGACCGAACGGTCAGGCACCTTGGAGTTTGCCCGTTTCCAGTCCCGGTAAGCCACCTGGCCAAAAGCAAAGGCAATGCCAGCTGCCTGCATCAGCCCAAATCCCATCCAGATATCTCCACTCGGTATTGTCTTTGCCTGGATACTGGCCGCCCCGAGAACCGAGAGAATCGCAACCCATAAATAGTGCTTGGAAAAGGTGCGTCTGCGGAGATCGTGAATCAAGACCACATAGACGGGGGTTAGAATAGAAAAGATCGCCACCAGGTGCGAAGGGATGAATTGGTAGGCCCGCATGTAGAAAGCGTACATCAACCCAAACTGAATCGCCCCGTAGATGATTAACCGGAACCGGTCAATTGAGCCGATTTTTTTAAGACGTAGGAAGGGCAGAAAGATAATCGAGGCAACTCCCAGCCTTAGAGTAGCTAACAGAAACGAATCGACCCCACTTAAGGCACTCCCAATAAGTCCAAATGAAAAGGCCCAGATGAGGGATACGAGGGCGAGGTAGATCATAAGACTCGCCTTCTAAGTCAAATTATTACCAACTATAAGTTGCCCCCAGAGAGAATTGGTCTCCTCGACCAGGAGTTCCAGGGATGTCCTGAAAGTCCTCATCCCATGGCTTGTCGTAGGCTATGAAAATTTCGAGATCATTTAATTGAGTCGGATAATAACTGGCGGCCAAGTGACTGTAGATGGAATGATCGGGACCTTTTCTAAGTGAGTTTTCGCGCTGTTCTCGCCACTCATTATCAATCCGTATTTCAAGCGTTTCGATTGGGTCCCAAATAATTCCAAGGGTTGCACGATGCTCGGGATAATTCAGGGCATAAAAACTACCGTCTATCGCTAAGTTTCGATAGTCTTCATCCTTTTCCAGAAAGGTGTAACTGGTAATGGCTTGAAATTTATTCCATTGATGAGAGGCAAAAATTTCAAAACCAAATGTTTTAATATCAACATTCTCTGCAGATCTTGCACCAG
>MDTC01266757.1_pt1 | contig 19503 bp, 15 predicted proteins | sample 811181 | NCBI WGS metagenome assembly MDTC01 (sample SAMN05326644, study PRJNA326480) | marine metagenome | isolation source: seawater | place: Pacific Ocean: North | collected 2011
CCATTTGCGACAATAATCTCAGCTTTATTGGGCTCAATTTTTTTTGATCGATAAGCCCATCTTCTTGCCGCTTTAATCGCTGTCTCTACAGCTTCTGCACCTGAATTCATTGGCAGAGCCATTTCAAACCCACTCATTCTGGTTATGGTTTCAAGATAAGGCCCTAAAGTATTTGTATAAAAGGCTCTTGATGTCAATGCCAATGTCTCGGATTGATCATGAAAGACTTTTACCAGTTCCGGGTGGGCATGACCATGACTGACTGCAGAATAAGCAGACATCATGTCTAAATATTTATTTTGATCTACATCCCATACCCATACGCCTTTGGCTTCTGAAAGCACCACGGGAAGTGGTTTGTAATTATCTGGCCCATGTATGGATTCCTGATCCATGAATTTTTTTTGATTGTCGCTCATCTTTATTGTGATTCCGGTATTTCCCAATCGGCTTTTATTGGTCCAACGTCATGAATAATTTCTCTATGACCACTCCATGTATTGATTATTGCCTCCGGTGTACCAATTCCAGCTGACCTGGGGTCTCCAGAAGGACCAAACCAATGATTCTGAGGTGCTCCAGTAGTCCTAGCTCTCATGCCGGCATATGTAGTTCCATTCACTGTATTACCAAGAATTTCTTGTTGGAATTGAAGATCATTCGAAACAACAGCAGCAGTGAGATTCATTTGAATCTTTTCAAGGGTGCTCATTACGATTGATAGATCTTGATCTTCGTATTTTATTACCACTTGAAATGGGCCAAACAACTCTGTTGTAATTAGCTCAAAGTGTTCAGAGAGCAATGTCTCTATTGGAACTTGAATAGCTGTTGGTTTAATTGAACCATAAACCTCTGGGATTTCGTGATTTTCAAGTTTTTCATTTCCAAACAAAACTTTTGACCCTTTAATCTCCAGCAAAGCATCAATATGAGATTTTATCCGATCATTATTCCAAGTCAAAACCGGTCCCACAGTTAGATTTTCAAGATTTCTTCGATTTGCTAATTCAGTGATTTTTGGGATGAGTTGATCGTACCAATTGCTATGCACAAATAAGATGCTTTGAGCAGAGCATTTTTGTCCCGATGCATTATAAGCGTCTTCATCGCATTGCCACGCAACATAATCAAGCCATTCAGGTTTGAAATCAGGCCCAATGATTTTCCAATCAAAACCCGCATCCTCAATTTTGATTTTTCCATTCACTTCTTTCGCAAGATGTTCAGCCACAGCAGAGGATCCAGTGAATTGAATCTGTCTGATGTGTTCTTTCCCTTTTTTTATGAGTTGATCCATGTTGGCTCCATCGCTGTGAATCAAATCTGCATCAGAGGCGGGTAAACCGCAATGTATTGCCATTCTTAGGAATTGTTCAAAAACAACGCTTACTTTTGAGTCTGATTTTACAAGCGGCCTATTGCCCATAAACAAAGCACCCATAAATTGGAGAACCGGTATTTCCAACGGGAAGTTAAAGGGTGCAATTAATACGACAGATCCAAACGGCCATCGATAACCATTCGATTCTTGTCCATTGTGGTCTCCAGGATTACTGAATCCTCTGGCAAGAAACCTAACACCATCGCCTGCAAAGTTTTCTAAAAAGACTCTAGTGACTCTGACCTCTCCGAGACATTGATAGATACTTTTTGGCATAACTCTCTGAATCAATTTTGCAAAAAATAACTCGATCTCTGGATCTCTCATCAATTCTGCAGATTTTGCACAAACATCGCCAAGCATGACGTATCGTTCTACATTTTTTATTGGATTGTGAAGCCCGCTTTTAGGGCAATTGCTTAAGTTTTTTATGAATTCAGCTGTGTCAGTTGTATTGGGGACTAATAAAAAATCCTCCCCGGTTAATGGATCAGGAATTTTTGCATACTCACTTTCGTCATTTCTCCATTCGCCACTGACTAAATTTTGGCAACGAGCAGGTGAATTTTTGTTCATTCCATTGACTGGGTCGACAGTTGCGAATGCTGGAGGTTTATTCATTATTTATAATATTTAAAGATCTACTGGCAAATTTTGCGATTAATTTTTTTAGTCATCCATTTAAGAATGGAGTTATTATACTACCAAAAGAAATAGTAAGACATTATGAATGCTAAATCATCAATACTACTTGGAATCAATGTTGATCATGTTGCCACGTTGCGGCAAGCAAGAAACATTGACTACCCAGATCCCATAGAAGCAGCCTTGATTGCTGAGAAAAATGGAGCGGATAGTATCACGGTTCATTTAAGAGAGGACCGAAGACATATTCAAGATCACGATGTTGAGCGATTGATTGCTGTAACGAATTCACGAGTCAATCTCGAGATGGCTGCAACCTCAGAGATGATTGACATTGCTTGCTCCTTAAAACCTTTTGATTGCTGCTTGGTTCCAGAAAAAAGAGAGGAGCTTACAACCGAAGGAGGGCTTGACGTAATGGGCGAGGTAGACGATCTCTCTATTTCAATTCATCGGCTTAAAAAATCTGGGGTCAGAGTCTCTTTATTCATTGATCCTGATCCTAAGCAAATCGAAACAAGCAAAATGATTGGAGCAGATGCTGTAGAAATTCATACCGGACTCTATGCAGATAGTTTGAATGCAAAAGATCAAGATTACGAGCTTGAACGAGTAAAAGAATGTGCCAAGCATGCTAAAAAAATAGGTTTGCAAGTCAACGCGGGTCATGGCCTCAATTATCAAAATACTGCCCTGATTTCTGCAATACCTGAGATTGAAGAACTGAATATTGGTCATGCCATCATTGCCAGATCAGTCATTGCAGGCATGGCTGAGGCAGTGAAAGAGATGAAAACAATAATGGTTTCATCTAGAAAATGAGTATTTTTGGAATCGGTGTCGATCTTGTGAATGCGAAACGTATTCAACTTTTGTATCAAAAATATGGCGATCGTTTCCCTAAGCGAATACTTGACGAAGATGAGATGCAGCTTTTTGAGAATTCAAAAAATAAAGAACGCTATTTATGCAATGCATTTGCTGGAAAAGAAGCAGCTGTAAAAGCACTTGGCACTGGATTTTCGCAAGGTGTTCACTGGAAAGATTTTGGTTTAAGCCGCAAATCGAGCGGCCAACCTCATTTGCATTACACAGAAAAAATCAAAGAAAAGTTCAATTCTCTGGGAATATCATCTTCCCACATCAGCATCAGCGATGAAGATCCTTGGTCAATTGCAATGGTGGTTTTAGAGACCAAAGCATGAGCGAAATCATCATCGACATTGAAACCATTCCTGATCTGGAATACGGAAGAGAACATTTAAATCTCGATGGCCTTTCAGATGAGGACATTATTCGTGCAATGACATTTAGATTTTTGCAGAAAACGGGCTCAGAATTCCCACCACTCAATATGCACAAAATAATAACCATCTCACTTCTCAAGGTATCGAGTGAAATAACAGCCATTAAAACATTCTCCATCAAAGAACAAACGGAAGAGGAAATGCTTAAATCATTGCACAAGGAATTGAATAAAGATGCCTCAAAATTAATTTCATGGAATGGTTTAATCTTTGATATTCCGGTCATTCTATTTCGTTCAATGCTTTATGAATTAGTCTCTTCAGACCTATTACTCTCTTCATCAAAACATATTGATTTAAAGTATGAGATCAGCTTCGGACAGACTGATAAAATTCAAGGCTTGGGAACCGTCTCAAAACAGCTCGGATCATCCGGTAAACCGATCGATTCAGGAAAAATGGTTTGGGACTTGTATACAGATAAGGCTTTTTCTGAAATTGCTGAATATTGTGAGTCGGACGTTATTAATACTTACCTTATATATTTGTCGTATCAACTACTAAAACTTAAGATCAATAGAGGCCAGAAGAAAAAACAATTAGATAATTTGCATGATTGTATTCAAGAACACAATCCTAATCACCTGGCTTTAATTGAGAAATCATAATCATCAAAATGAAGCGGATTGCAATTTCAATTTCAAATCAATCCCTAGAATTGGTGGACCAAAACTCCACTAAAATCTATAAGGTTTCTACCTCAAAAATTGGACCTGGAGAAGAAAAAGACAGTTTAAGAACACCCAGAGGTAAGCACATCATCAGAGCTAAAATTGGAGACGGTGAGCCCTCTGGAATGATTTTTAAAGCGAGGAGGCCGACAGGCAAAATCTATCGTGAGGAGATTGATTCCGAATCAGAGGATTGGATTTTGACTAGAATTCTATGGCTCAGCGGAAAAGAGCTTGGTAAAAATAGACTAGGGGATGTAGACACGATGCAAAGATATATATACATCCATGGTGTACCAGATCATTATGAGTTGGGTTCTCCCAGATCGATTGGATGCATCAATATGTACAATTCAGATATCCTTGACCTATTTGATCAGGTTGAGGTCGGAACAGAAGTTTATATCAGTTAGACTACTAGACAATGCTTGGACCCATAATCACATCAGTTCCAAATACAGAATTATCATCCAATGATCGTGAACTTTTGGAAGATCCATTCATTGGCGGCGTCATTCTTTTTTCAGAGAATTTCAAAGATAAGCAACAACTCAAAAATCTAGTCCAATCAATAAAAGAGATAAAGAGTCCTGAATTAGTGGTTTTTGTCGATCAGGAGGGCGGGAGGATCCAAAGATTTAAAAATGATTTTGTTCGTCTTCCATCACACCGTGACCTAGGAAAGATTTATGATAAAAATGCAAACAATGGAATTAGGTCAGCTGAATTGACAGGCTCCATTATGGCAGCCGAATTACTGGCTGAGGGCGTTGATTTAAGTTTTTCTCCTGTAGTAGACATTGATTATGGAATTTCAAGAGTGATTTCGGATCGTTCGTTTCATTCGGATCCATATGTAGTTTGTGAAATGGCAAAATCTTACATGAAGGGCATGAGAGGCAGTGGAATGAAAGCCGTGGCAAAACATTTCCCCGGTCACGGTTCAGTCGCTTTAGATTCGCATACAGAACAGCCAATCGATCCAAGATCATTTGATCAAATTGAAAAAGACATCAAGCCCTATATCGAACTCATTGCCAATGATTTAAACGGCATCATGACTGCTCATATTATTTACTCATCAATTGACAATAAGATTTCAACCTTTTCTTCCAAATGGCTTAAAGAGATTCTAAGAGAAAAACTTTCATACGAAGGAATTATTTTTTCGGACGACTTAACGATGCAATCAGCAGTGGAAATTGGCTCAATGCAAGATCGAATAAATCAGTCCTTGTATGCGGGTTGCGATTTAATTCTTTGGTGCCGTCCCGATAAATCAATCAAAAGCATTCTAAGTCAATTGTCAGAGGTGATAATCGATAAAACAGCTAGTTATGAAAAAATAAGGCCATCAATTGAGTCGATTGATCAAAAAGAGTTGAATGATCGCATTGAGGAGCTTAATGCACTCCTAAATACGAAATAATTTCAGATAATTTTTGCTTTCTAATACTTTCATCTGAGAAATCACCTTTTAATCCGAGAGACTGATCAGGATAAAGCCTAAACCCTTCATTTTTATCAATGAGCTTAAGCATATGATCGACATCAATAACGGAGTTCTCATTGATGTAAATTCGACCATACTCTTTACTGAATCTGATCTTATCAATGCCTAATTTTGTCGCCTTGTTTCTCAGATCCGTTAGTTCCAGTAGATTTTTTGTTGAATCAGGCAGATAACCAAATCGATCCACAAGTTCATTTGACAGCTCATCGAGTTGTTGCTTGGTTTCAGCATTTGAAATTCTTCTGTAAAAGATTAGACGCAGATTTACATCACCGATTAGCTCTTCGGGAATTAAAACTGGAATATTGATATTGATGTCAGTCTTTTGTTCTTCATGATTGATGGTTTCTTCCGATCTGAGTGCCTTGACTGCATCGGTCAACATGTCTTTGAACAGTGAAAATCCTATTTTCTGTATCTGCCCACTCTGTGCTTCACCCAAGAGTTCGCCAGCTCCTCTAATTTCTAGATCATGCGTAGCTAACATAAAACCAATTCCCAGTTCTTCAACCGCTTCAATTGCCTCCAATCTTTTTTGTGCATCGTCACTGATTTCATTTCTTGGTGGCGAAATTAAATATGCATAAGCTTGTTTTGATGAGCGACCAACCCGTCCTCTCATCTGATGAAGTTGTGATAGACCAAACAGATTGGCTTTATTGATGATGATGGTATTTGCATTGGGAATATCAATTCCACTTTCTATGATTGATGTTGATATTAGAAGATCAAAATCATGATTATAAAAGCTCATCATAATCTTCTCTAGATTTCCTTCCTTCATCTGACCATGGGCAATTTCTAATCTAATGTCTGGAAAGATATCAAAAATGCTTTCAGCAATGTTATTGATGTTTTCAATTTTATTATGAACAAGAAAGATCTGACCGCCTCTATCCAGTTCTCTGGCGATGGCCTCCTTGATCATACTGTTATGCCACTCTGACACAAATGTTTTCACTGGAACACGACTCTCAGGCGCTGACATGATCATTGAAATATCCCTCAGATCCCCAATGGCCATATTGAGTGTCCTTGGTATTGGTGTTGCTGTCATCGCCAGGAAATCAACATTATGCTTGAGCTTTTGAAGCAGCTCCTTCTGTCTTACACCAAACCGGTGCTCTTCATCAACAATGATTAAGCCTAAATTATCGAATTTAACTTTGTCAGACAATACCGCATGCGTTCCAATTAGAATGTCACAATCACCAGATTGAATGGAATCATATATATCCTTTTTCTTTTTTGTTGATTGCGTTCTTGAAAGTAATTCAATTTTGATTGGCCATTTTGAGAATCGTTCGCTAAATGATTGAAAGTGCTGATTTGCTAGGATTGTTGTAGGTACCATGATAACAACTTGATGCCCATTCATTGCAGAAATAAAAGCAGCTCTCATGGCAACTTCAGTTTTTCCAAATCCCACATCACCACAAATCAAACGATCCATTTTTTTATTGGAAGAGAGATCGTTCATGACTTCTTCAATTGTTTTGGCTTGATCGCGAGTCAGCACATACTCAAAGTCTGAGACAAAACTCTGATAGTCTTCCGTATCAGAAGTTTGGATTTTCCCTGTTTCTATGCTTCGAAAAGCATAAAGTTCAAGCAGCTCAGCAGCAACATCGTGCGCCTTCTGCTTTGCTTTTTTGCTGATCTTGCTCCATTGATCTGTGCCGAGCTTAGAAAGGGTTTTCTCATCGCTCGCATCCCCAATATATCTAGAGATTTTATCCAGTTGGGTTACTGGCAACTGAAGGAGGTCATCATTCGCATAAATGATTCTTATGAACTCAAAATCAATGCCATCAAGCTTCATTTTATTTAGTCCGTCATAGATCCCAATGCCGTAATCGCGATGAACGATCAATGATCCGCTTCTTAGATCTTTTAAATTTTGAATAATTGCCTCAGGGTCTCTGAGTTGTCTCTTTTCTTTGGTATTGCGTTTAAAACCATAGATGTCTTTCTCGGTGAGTACTGCAAGGCGATGATTTTTTAAGATGAATCCTTGATCAATGTCTTCTTTGCAGATACAAATTTCACTCTGATTATTTATAAATTCGCTCCAACTATTGGTCACTGAATAATTTATGACCTCATTTTTTAATTGCTCAATGAGTGCATTTCTTTTTAGTAGGTTTGGAATTGAGAGCAGTAGTTTAGAGAGATTATTCTTGGTTTTAAACTCAAAAATATTTGTCAGCTCCGATTGTTCAGTATTTTGAAGAAGAAATGAAATAGGTAAAGAATCATAATTTTTTTCAGAAAAATCCATTTCTAGTACTTTTTTCTCATGAATGGTTGAATAATTGCCATTCATAATTCGTTCGATTTGAGTTGAGGACTTAAAGAATAAATCATCAGGGCTGATCATCGGTTGCTGATCCATCTGGAAATCAGAGTGCCTAGATATAATTAGCTCTTCGTAAGCATCTAATGATTCAGCAATGTCGCCAATGCAGAAAAAATTTGTTTCATCATCAAAGTAGTCCAGCAATGAAACTGTTTTTTTATGAAAGTATGGTAAATAGTTATAAACACCGTTGGCTTCGTAATCATCACCAATGCTTTGATATAGTGGCCATTCCATCTGATTGCCTTCATTGCTGTTTCTGAAGTTCATCTTAAAGAACTCAATTTCTTCATGAGTTTTTGAGAAAAGATCAACAGGAATGATCCTGCAGCTCTCGATTGGCTCAATTGTGAGTTGTGTTTCAATATCAAATTGCCTCATTGAGTCAATTGTTTCATCCATTAAATCAATCCTGACTGCAAATCGATTGATAGTGGAGTAAAAGTCTATGATTGATCCTCTGATCGAATATTCACCGGGAAATGTGACTACATTCACTCTTTCGTATCCGTTTATTGAAAAAATATCCTGAATGTCATCGATCTTGATTTGATCCGATGTTTTGAGCTCTTTTGCATTTCCTGTGAAGAAGGATGGTTCGGGTATTCTCCATAGAAGATTTTGAGCATTGAGAATTAATAACCTTGTTTGACCGCACGCAAGTTTATAAAAAGTTTCAGATCGAGATGCTTTTAAACCTCTGATGGGAGGATTGAGATCGTAAGGCAGCATTTCCAAATCGGTTAAGAGTTCAACATCAAGCTTATTGTCAGAAAAAAAACGGATATCTCTCAGAACAGATCGAGCTGAATCTGAGTTGGGACACACAATCACTGAAGGAGCATCTGGATCCAATATTTCTGCTATCGCTAGATTTTTTGATGAACCATAAAGTTGGCCCATTTTCTTTATTGCAACTGAAGTATTCAGTTGTTCTTCAATCAGTAATTTAGTTTGAGTTATCATGATCGTTTGAGGGATTGTATTATTCCATAAAGTTGAGTAATTATTTCGTGTTTAGGCATATAACCGATTATTATGATTGGTATATTTTTTTGAGTAAATAATTGAAAGGTAAGTTATTCATAGCACTTCGTCTATTTTCCAGCCGGATGGATAGAACTTATATTCCAATTGTCAATTGGATCTCTTCACTCGCCATTGCCATTGGACTGGCATCGATATTGATTGTGCTTTCAGTCATGAATGGTTTTGAGGAAGAAATCTATAAAAAAATACTTAAATCTGAGCCGCATCTCATACTAAAAGGCTCATCCGATGCTCAATCTGAAAACATCAAATGCAATGACTTGAATATTTCAGGCTTAATTGAATGTGAATCTTTCTCAAAGATCAGCGGCATTGTTGAATCTGACTCGCTGATTCAGGCTGGAGATATTAGATCTTATTCTTCTTCTGAATCATCAGATATCACATCAGATGGAAATACAGTAATGATTCAATCAAGCCTGGCTGCAGCCTTAGATGTGGACGATGGAGACTATCTTTCCATCTCTATTCCACAAGTTGAAAATAATGCAGTGTCATTGAGCAAAGCTGGAGCCTATAAGGTGAAACAAATCGAGACAGGCGATCATTCGATATCAAATTCAAGTGAAATTATTTTGGATCTTGAAAGTTTTAATAAACTCTCCAATGAAAGAGGTGCTGAGCATAATCTCATTCTTTGGCTTGAAGATCCTTTTGATGTTCAATCCGTGAGCAAAGAAATAGAAATGATTCTTGCTTCTTATCAATATGAAATCACTGATTGGATGGAGCTAAATGAAAGTCTTTTTAAAGCCATTTTGATTGAAAAGGCTGTCATGACAGGATTATTGTTTTTTGTTGTTTTGATTGCGATCTTCAATATCATGGTGATGATTTCAATGACAATAGAGAATAAAAAAGGCGACATAGCAATCTTAAAATCTTTGGGATATAACCAAAAAGATGTCACTCAAATCTTTCTCATTCAAGGTTTTATCGCAAATATTGTAGGGATTATCTTCGGCCTGATTCTGTCTTTGCTTGTGCTTTATAACTTGGTGTATATAGAAGAAATCAGTCGAAATGTTTTTAATTTTGACTTTTTCCCACCGGGTTTATATATCCTCGATTCCATGCCATATGTAATCAAATTATCTGAGTTTGTTTGGATCTGCATTGCGACAATCTTAATTGGCATGATGGCTTCTTATATTCCAAGCAGAATAACCTCAGGATATTCTGTGCCTGATCTTATGCGTCTTTATCGATCATGAATGTATATCCAAAATTATTTTTGAGTTTGAAACTATTGATTGCCATGATGAAATCGAGAGGAGGGGGTCCATTGTCCTCAGGGATTGCTTTCATGAGCCTTCTTGGAATTTCGCTGGGCGTTTGTGTGATTATAAGTGTTATGTCTGTAATGAATGGTTTCCAGATCGAGATCAAAGAGAGAATGCTTAGTTTCATACCTCACGCAACCATCAGAACAGCAGAAGAGGGGCAATCAAATCAATCATTTATTGAAACCTTTGAAAACAATCCAAGCATTCAATCCTATTCTGCTTTTTCGGAGAGTGACGTTCTAATTTTGAGTAATGAGACAATCAACCCGATACGTTTAATTGCATATGAAAATCAGAATTATTTAATTGAAGAGAAGCTTAAGAAAGTACTGATCGATCAAGAAGGTCAACTCTTTGATCGCTCATTCAGCATTGTTATTGGGAATGATCTCGCTGAGAAACTAACCGTAGATATTGGTGATAAATTAAGAATTCTAACCAACGAAAAATTGATCTTACCGTTTGGCAATATGCCGAGAATGAAAGACTTTACTGTTACAGGTATCTTTGATTCGGGCATTTTTGAGATTGATGAAAACATTGCCCTTGTCGATATGATGGATGCCAATAAATTTCTCCAGTTGGACAGCAATGTCTCCGGTTATGCTTTTGATTTCTTCGATCCCTCAAATTCTAAGGGAAACATAAAAGAGATTGCGAGAACAATCAATGTCAAAGGTTGGTTAAGCGATTGGTCATCGGAGAATCCTAATTTCTTTAGATCACTGGATTTAACCAGGCAGATCATATTTTTAGTCCTGATGTCCATACTTGCAATCGCTTGTTTCAATATAATCTCAACACAAAGCATGTTGATCAGTGATAAACGGTCAAGCATTGCCAGCTTGATTGCCATGGGCTTTGAAAGAAGCAATATATTTTATATATTCATTGCCCTTGGAATCTCTTTTGGGATGATCGGCTTAGTGATTGGTATTTCATTATCCATGGTTATAAGCGAAAACCTTTCAATGATTGTCACATCGATTGAAGAGATGGCATCGGTCAGGCTTTATCAGCCTGAGATTTATTATCTTGCAGAAATTCCAAGCGTTATTGATTGGGGCGAGGTAATTACAATCGGTATCTTTACCACGATACTTTCGGTATTGTCTTCTTTAATACCAGCATACAATGCTACTAAAACCGATCCAGCAGTTCTAATGAAGAACATACGATTTAAATGAAAATAGAAGTCAATAATCTGCAAAAATCTTTTGAGAAAGGTGATCTTTCCGTCGATGTTATTAAAGGCGTTGATTTCATTATTCAATCTAGCGAAACAGTCGCGATAACAGGGCCATCAGGCAGCGGTAAAACCACGTTATTGCAGATCATTGGTTTACTCGATTCTCCCACAAGCGGTTCAGTGAGTATAGATGGAAAAAATGAAACCATATCCAAAGAAAGCAGAAAAGCGTCCCTCAGAAATCAATATTTTGGTTTCGTTTATCAATTTCACCATCTAATTCCTGAATTCACTGCGATTGAAAATGTGATGATGCCTTTATTGGTCAGGAATCAATCAATCTCAAAATCAGGAAAAAAGAGCGAAGAAATTCTTAAAGAAATTGGAATGGACCATCGCCTAAACCATAAACCCCATGAACTTTCAGGAGGAGAGTGCCAAAGAGTAGCGATAGCACGTGCATTGGTTACAGAGCCCCAATTTATTTTAGCCGATGAGCCAACAGGAAATCTGGATCCAAAAGCATCCTTAAACATATTCAATCAATTCATGGATTTAAGAGACACCATTGGCTCTGCCTTGATTCTGGTTACACACGATCAAACGTTGGCCGAAAAGATGTCAACGGTTTATAAAATAGATGGAGGAACCCTTATCAGAAAATAAAAAACTTCATAATATCAACATATTATGACGCCCTTTTAGGTCTTTTTCTTAACGTATAATGACTCTCTTATGAACAATGGACTACAAACATACTTAAGATTGCTTGATTACGGCAAGAAATACTGGATTGTTTTTACAGTCGGTGCTTTAGCAATGCTAATTTTCGCAATCACTGATACAGGATTTGCTTTTCTAATAAAGGTTCTCACGGATAGTTTTGCCGGTAATGTCGACTCTTTTGAGTCTATGAACCTGAAATGGTTGCTGCCAATCGGTGTGATCTTAATCTTTTTTGTTCGAGGACTCTCGGGATTCTTTTCCACTTACAACATGTCATGGATCAGTAGACATGTGATTCGAAGGATAAGATCAGACGTCTATCAGAAGTTTCTTTATTTACCCACATCATTTTTAGATCAGAAGTCCAATGCAGACTTACTTTCTAAAGTCATTTTCAACATTGAACAGGTTTCAGAATCCACTGCCAATGTTCTTACAGTGTTGATACGAGACAGCCTCACTATAATTGCCTTAACAATTTATATGGTTTATCTCAGTCCGATGCTTTCCTCAGTAATATTTACAGCGGCTCCAGTCATTGCAATCATTGTAAAAATTCTTAGTAACCTTTTCAGAAGATACAGTGAGCGGATTCAGGATTCGATGGGAGATGTAACACATGCAATCAAAGAAACACTTCAGAATCACAGAATTATAAAAATATTTAATGGGCAAGAAGATGAGGGCGACAAGTTTGGTAAGATCAATGAGATCAATAGGCAACACAATATGAAGTTGTTGAGAACCAAAGCGATTGGCGACGCATTAACCATTTTTGTCGCATCTCTGGGTGTTGCAGGCGTGGTTTATGTTGCAACGCTCAATGAGGTTAAAGGATCAATGTCGGTTGGAGACTTCAGTGGATTTATAACTGCCATGGTCTTGCTCATGACACCGTTGAAGCGACTCACCAACGTCAATGCTATGATTCAGAGAGGTATCGCTGCTGCCTCTAGTATCTTTTCACTTCTGGACGAAGGCAATGAGTTGGATTTAGGCACAAAAGATGCTGGGAGATTAAATGGTTCTGTTTCATTTAAAGATGTCACTTTTGCTTATGGGAAAGACAAAGAAACCTTGAAAGACATCAATACAAAAATCAATGCAGGACAAACAATTGCAATTGTTGGAAAGTCCGGCAGTGGAAAAAGTACTATTGTTAATCTTATTCCGAGGTTTTATGACGTTGGAAGTGGCTCTATAGAGATCGATGATCTGCCGATAGAGTCTTATACAATTAAATCATTGAGATCGAATATCAGTTTAGTTACTCAAGAAGTCACGCTTTTTAATGACACGATTGAAAACAACATCGTTTATGGCGGACACTCAAATCAAGATATCAGTGATGCAATTCAAGCCTCTCATATCGATGAATTCATCGATGAATTGCCTGAGGGGTTACAGACAAAAGTTGGTGATCAGGGCATTCTTCTTTCGGGAGGACAGAGACAAAGAATTGCAATAGCTAGGGCGCTACTGAAGGATGCCCCAATACTGATTCTCGATGAGGCAACCTCTGCACTTGATTCGGAAAGCGAAAAACTTATACAAAAGGCTTTCGATCGGTTGATGGAAAATAGGACAACTTTTGTCATTGCCCATCGTCTAAGCACAATTGAAAATGCAGACAAAATCTTGGTCCTATCAAATGGGAAAATCGTCGAAGAGGGAACCCATGAAGAGTTATTGAATCAAGATGGAGAATACTCTTTTTTGCATAAAATGCAGTTCAATGACTAAAATCACTAATACATTGGAGAGTATTTGGTATCAAGATAAGAAACCTCCGTTCTTATTGATACTTTTATCAAAGCTCTATGGTTTTCTAATGAATGCAAGAAGGACATTATTTGACCTTGGCCTTTTATCAAGCAACAAGCCCGATATTCCTGTGATCATAATTGGTAACCTCAATATCGGTGGAACCGGCAAGACTCCATTCACTTTATATTTGGCAAATATGTTGTCCAGATCTGGCAAAAAAGTAGGGATTGTATCAAGAGGCTATAAAGGAAAGAAATCGAGCTCAAAACCATTTCTCCTGGGTAAGAACAGCAATGCAAGAGATTTTGGTGACGAAGCGGTCTATCTATCCAGGCATGCAGATGCAATGGTTTGTGTTTGCAAGAAAAGATCGCTGGCTGCACATTTTTTATCCGACCAAGGTGTCGACATTATTCTTTCTGACGATGGACTTCAACACTATGGGCTCAAGAGAGATATAGAATTTGCTGTGGTTTCATCCAACAGGGGTTTTGGAAACAGGTATTTGCTTCCGGCAGGACCTCTCAGAGAAGGATTGGGACGCCTTGAAACACTGGATCATCTTTTAGTCAATGGTAAAAAATTAGATCAGGACTTGCGTGTTGATAATTTGATTGGATTTGAGATCGTTAATCGAGAAGTTAAAAATATTCACGACGGAGATATTCGGCCAATAGATGAGTTTTTGAATAGAGATGTCTCATTGATTGCAGGGATAGGCGATCCTGAATTTTTAGCAGAGTCTTTGAAGAATAAAGGGATTAATATCCACTCAATTGATGTTAAAGATCATGAAAAAATTGATCTGAATACTATAAATGAGATTGAAAATAGAACATTGTTTTTAACGCCTAAAGACTTGGTAAAATACTCGAAAGATGATTTTCCAAAAGACACATGGGAATTGATTCCGGATCTATTGATCGATCAAGCAGATCAGGAAATTATACTGAATAAGGTAATGAAGATTGTTTAAATGAATGAATTTAATGTCGTAATACCCTCAAGGTTGGACTCGAAAAGGCTACCAAGGAAAGCTTTGGCAGTGATCAATGGCAAGCCATTGATTGAATGGGTTCATCAAAGGGCGATAGAGAGTGCTGCTAAAATTGTTCTCATTGCAACAGACTCCGAAGAAATTGCATCAGTGGCAAAAGCATTCGGTGCTAAAGTTGAAATGACGAGCACAGATCATCATTCGGGAACCGATCGTATATTTGAAGTGTGCGAACGACGAAATTGGAACGATGAGGAAATTGTAGTGAACTTACAAGGCGACAACCCTTTGATGCCATGTGAGAATATTAACCAAATTGCTCAAATGATGAATGAATGTGACATCGCGACACTTTCAGCACCCCTCAGAGAAAATGAAATCATGGACCCGAATGTTGTTAAAGTCTTATCCGACCCAATCAATAATGCAGCAATTTCGTTCAAAAGAAATATAAACAAGGACGAAGATGTAAAAGGATTTCGGCGTCACATTGGAATATATGCATACAGGGTTGCTAGCTTAAGACAATTCAGTTTGTCTCCTCAAAGCGATGATGAGCAGAAGGAAAAACTTGAACAACTCCGGGCTTATTCATTGAATATGAGAATCAAGATCGAAGAGGCTATGTTGATTCCAGGACCGGATGTAGACACTCCCGATGATCTTGATTTGGTTCAATCGATATTGAAGAATGACTGAGCAAAAACACAGGATACTTTTTGTATGCATGGGAAACATTTGTCGGTCTCCAACCGCTGAGGGTTTATTAATCAGTAAAGTGAGTGCTGAAAATGTATCACATAAGTTTGAGATTGATTCATGCGGCACACACGATTATCACTTAGGTCATTCACCAGACTCAAGAACACAGGAGGCTGCCGCGTTAAGAGGTATCAATCTTTCAGATCTTAGATCAAGAAAGATCAAGCTCTCCGATTTTGAATATTACGATTTAATCTTGGTAATGGATAAATTAAATGAAAATTTTTTAATGAATCTGTGTCCCAATGAATATCAATATAAAATTAAATTAATGCTCAGCTATCTTCCTGATTATCCCATTAATGAAGTCCCTGATCCTTATTACGGTGGCGAAGATGGATTTGATCAAGTGCTTGATATCCTCGAAGAGGCTATTGAAGCACTCTATGAGGACATAAGCTGATTATTTAGGCGGCACAATGTCTTCCCAAGGCAAGACTTTGTCGCTCGAGGCTTTACTCACTTTTGAAGTTTTTCTAGATGATTCCTTTGATTTAGAATCATTGGCCTTTTTATCCGCTTTAACTTTGGATTCTTTTTTCTTCACTGACGGACGTTTATCATCTTTTCCACTCTTACTCTTTGCTTTTTTAGGCTTAGTTTTTTCAATGGATTTCTTATCGACATCAGATTTATTTATTGCCTCTTTCTTAATCGGTTTCTTATCACTTTTCTTCTTTGATTTTTTCTGATTGTCTTTTTGATCAGATTTTAACTTGCTAGATTGAGATTCATTCTTTGAAACTTTCCTATTACCCTTTGTATTCTGCTTCCGCTTATCTTTCTGTGCCTCTTTCGGAGCACTTGATTTAGCTTTTCTATTTGATTTTGGCTTACGACTTGATTTCGATGTCGACTTTCTGGGTCTTCTATTGTCAGAAGCCTTTTTTCTAGGTCTTCTATTGTCAGAAGCCTTTTTTCTTGATTGTTGTTTCTTTTTGGGTAATTTTTTCTTCTTTTTAGGTGGTGATGTAAACCAGAACTTAATTTTGTCAATCAAATTAGGCCCTTTCATGTCTTCAATATCCCATGCCTTTACAGGCTCATGATCTGTGTTTAAGCGGTTTTGTGAGCCATCTTTTTTATTATGATCATGGTTGCCATGCGAGTGTGCTTGGGTATTGCTACCTCCTTGAATCTCAGTCCCATCAGTCCTGACTCGAGTGATGGTAAAATTAACACTAGAGAGTTCTGCATCAGCAGTTAAAACAATGTCTATTTTTTCTCTTTCTTCAATTTCTTTTATCCATTCCCTTTTTTCGTTTATAAGATAGTTGGCAGCATTTGGAGGTATATTTGCGATTACGCTTTTTGTTTTCTCCTTCCGTGCTTCTTCTCCAACTAGTCTGAGAACAGAAAGTGCCAGGGATTCTGTACTTCTTACTTTTCCAATACCATTGCAGTGAGGACAGATTTTATACGCAGAGTCATCCAATGAGGGTCTAAGTCTTTGTCTTGACATTTCCATGAGTCCAAATCTTGAGATTCCACCAACTGAGACTCTTGCTCGATCTTTTCTCACCGCAGTTCTCATTGCATTTTCAATTGCTTTTTGGTTTTTATATTGCCTCATGTCAATGAAATCAATTACGATAAGCCCGCCCATGTCTCTTAATCGACATTGTCTGGCGATCTCTTCTGCAGCTTCTAGATTTGTTTTTAGTGCTGTAGACTCTATGTCCGATTCTTTTGTGGCTCTGCCTGAGTTAATATCAATTGAGATCAATGCCTCAGTGTAATCAATTACAACTGTTCCACCAGAGGGAAGCCTGACCTGATTTGAATAAGCAGATTCAATTTGATTTTCAATTTGAAAACGAGTGAATAGAGGCGTTGGTTCAGAGTAGTGTTTTAGTTTTTTTAGATTTTTTGGACTGACTTGCTTAATGTATTTTTTTGAATTTTCAAATGTATCTATGTCATCTATAATGATCTCTCCAATATCATCTTCCAGATGATCTCGCATTGACCTCGCAATCAAACTATTTTCTTTAAAAATTAATGCTGGAGCCTTTGCATCCAGGGCCAATTTTTTAATCGAATCCCATATACCAACCAAATAATTGAGATCCCACTGCAATTCAATCAATGGTCTTCCAACACCCGCTGTTCGAACAATGATACTGCTTCCATCAGGTTGATCCAATTGGTCTAGTAGCTCAAAAGTATCGAGTCTTTCACGACCGGTGATCTTTCTTGAAATACCGCCACCTTTTGATTTATTTGGCTTGAATACCATGAATCTTCCAGCAAGACTGAGGTAGGTAGTGAGCGCAGCACCTTTTGTTCCCCTCTCTTCTTTGACGACTTGAACGACAATTTCTTGTCCTTCCTCAAATAGGTTTTTAATGTTTTGTTTTTCACCGGGTATGGGCTCAGTAAGATAGTATTCTCTGGAAACTTCTCTGAATGGCAAAAATCCATTCCTTCCTGAACCAAAGTCAACAAATATAGAATCGAGACTTGGTTCAATTCTAGTAATCTTTCCCTTGTAAATGTTGTTTTTATTTTGTGAGCCAGATGCATACTCTATATCTAAGTTATAGAGTTTCTGACCGTCTACCATTGCGACTCTCAGCTCTTCTTGCTGAGTCGCATTTATGAGAATCCTCTTCATGGTTACCTCTTTATCTAAGGCAACAGGATAGAAACTTTGTTTCTTTATATTGGTTCCTTGGTTAAGGCCCAAGGTTGATTTGTTGATCCGCAACAAATGCTTTAAAAATTCTTTTTTACCAACAAAGATTTTCTATCAAATTGTCTTTGTTTTATTAAATCTTTATGACTATCTTGTCATTAGTTTGTGGACTCATTCCACACGTTATATGATTATTTTCCTATTAATAATCTATATTTTGTGTTCGCATTATATCAGAGATCACTGATTTTCAACAATATTCATTGAATTTATATGTAAATCATAAACTTATGGTAATAGAAAATAAAAATAATATACTTAAGATTGACCTTAATTCTGATGGAATGAGGCTTGATAATTTTCTTTTTAAGTCATTAAAAGGCATACCAAAAACAAAAATATATTCCATAATCAGGAAGGGTGAGGTGAGGGTCAACTCTAAAAGGGCAAAGCCAATGAGCCGAATTAAGACAGACGATTTGATCAGAATTCCTCCCAACTTAGTTTTAAGGAAAAAGGCAGAAATAAAACCAAAAAAAATGGATCTAAGCTGGATTGATGAAATCATCTTACATGAAGAGAAAGGTTTTTTGGTTGTCAATAAACCGAGTGGTCTAGCTGTTCATGGTGGAAGTGGAGTTTCTTTTGGGCTGATAGAGCTAATTAGACAACATCGCGATAAGAAATATGAAACTCTTGAGCTGGTTCATCGTATAGATAAAGAGACTAGTGGCATCATATTGATCGCAAAAAAAAGATCCTACCTCAGAAGACTGCATCAATATTTTCGTGAGGGATCGGTAAAAAAGAATTACCAAGCATTACTTCTTGGAAAAGATCATGATCAGAGTTTTATCATTGATCAACCCTTACGAATTGATCGAAACAATAAGCATAGAAAATCAATCATAGATTCTAAAGGCCTTAAAGCCATCACCAAATTCAAGCTGGTAGACGATATGAATCATGCATCATTGTTTGAAATATCACCTATAACAGGCAGAACTCATCAAATCAGAGCGCATTCAGCCTTTATTAAAAGACCCATCGCTGGAGATAATAAATACGGGATAAAGCGAGACGTAATTCAAAGGAAATATGGCCTCAAACGCCTTTTTTTGCATGCATCAGAGATTTCATTTCCTGGATTTGAGGCATCCCAATCCAATTACAAATTTAAGGCCGAATTGCCTGAAGAACTCAAAAATA
>MDTC01152088.1_pt1 | contig 19498 bp, 18 predicted proteins | sample 811181 | NCBI WGS metagenome assembly MDTC01 (sample SAMN05326644, study PRJNA326480) | marine metagenome | isolation source: seawater | place: Pacific Ocean: North | collected 2011
CCACGGTGCCGTCGGCCTGGCCCTGCTTCAGCTCGGCCGGACCCGAGACGCGCTCGATCCCCTGCGTCGCGCGGCTGCCGATCCGATCGCCGGCCCGGATCCCGCCCTCGCGCTCGCCGAGGCGCTCCTGGCGATCGATGCTGATGATGACGAGATCGCCGCGGCGATCGACCTCGCTCGCTCCCGAGCGCCCGCGGACCCGCGTGCGCTCCGGGTCCGCGCGGCGCACCTCATGCACCTGGGCCGTTCGGAGGAGGCGCTCGAAGTGATGGTGCAAGCACGACGATTGCAGGAAGCGGCGCTGAACGCGCGCCCGCGGGTGAAGGGCGACGATCCCTGGAACACAGAGGCGGCAGACCCTTCTGCTACCGTGCGGCCATGACCTTCTTCACAGCCCTCATCCTGTTCCTGTCGCCCGCGGCCTCCGCCCAGGAAGCCGAAGAGAAGACGTCGGTCTCGGTGGACACCATCGAGGACGTGAAGGACCCCGTCCCGATGACCTGCCGTCGGCTGATCGGCATGGCGGGCGGCATGTTCGACCCGGGCCGCTCCTGGGAGTTCGCCACCGGGCCGGTGGCGGGAGCAGCCTCGCCGGTGCTGGGCATGGGCTGCGACGTGGGCGGGAGCACCGCGGTGTCGGTCAGTCTGGAGACGCTGCCGCTGTACAACACCCGCCAGATCGGCTCCTCGGACGGCAGCCGGCAGTGGCTGAACATCTCCGTGGGCGCCCTGCTCAACAACAACAACCGGGTACGCTTCGGGCCGCTCGCGACCGTCGGCTGGAGGCGGGTCGGCGTGGGCGCGCGGGTGATGCACCTGCCGTTCGGTGACAGCGACAAGCCGACGGGCTTCGAGTACCGGCTGCAGGGCTTCTTCAACGGCAGCTGGGAGATCCAGGGCATGGTGTCGTACACCCTCACCACCAACAGGTACCCGCGTTGAACCTGCTCCTGTTGCTGCTCGTCGCGCTGGGGTCCGCCCCGGCCACCGATGCTCCGAAGAACGGCGTCCCATTGGATGACGACACCGACGCGGTGGGCGACACCGACGCGCCGGCGGTGGAGGAGGAGGTCACCTGCTCCGGGGACACCGGGCTCGCCCCCCTGAGCGCCTCGCTCGAGCAGGCGGGTGCCGCCGCGAATGCACGCTCGATCAGTGACTTTCGGCCTGCACACTCGGCAGCCATGCGCCAGGTGGCGTGCCTGACCACCCTGGTCACGCCGGACGTGGCCGCTGCCGTGCACGCTGCCCACTACCTGGACGTCGCCATCAGCGGCGATCGGGACGCCATGGCGGTCGCCCTGCTCGGCGCCACCTCGGTCCCGGGGGCCTCGCCACCCGAGTGGCTGACCGTGCCCGAGGGTGCGGTGATGGCAGAGGTCCGCGATCCCGTCGCCGTGCGCCTTCCCGCGTACACCGTGCTCTACGTCAACGGCCTGCCGATGCGCTCGCGGCCGATCGATCGCTACGCGCTGTACCAGGCGGTCGGGGCGGGCGGCGTCGTGCTGTGGTCGCGCTGGCTCGCCGGCGATCAGCCCCTGCCCGAGGGCTTCACCCAGGCCGAGCCCACCGACGAGCCCGAGTCTGACGAGCCGGTCGACGGCGCGATGTCCGGCGCGCAGGTGCTCGACCGGGTGACGACCCTGCTGTCCGCGGGGCGCTACCAGGAAGCGCTCGACCTCGCCATTCCTGCCGCGGTCAAGTATCCGAAGTACGAAGCGGGTTTTCGTGCGGCCGCCGACCTCGCCGCCGATCAGCTGCGCCGCTCCAACTTGAGTGCGGCCGACCGAGGCGCCTACTCGCCGTACGCCCCACGTCCTCGCCGTGGGGCCCTCAAGCGCGGCGACGATCGCCAGGGCTTCCTGTTCGGCTTCGAGCTCGGCCTGCCCACCGCGCTCCAGGGCGAGTGGAAGATCGGGCGCTCCGCCGTCGACGGGGTGGGGCTGAAGATCGGCGGCGGCCTGCGCATGTACGGCGCGTCGTCGGTCTACACCGGCGTCGACACGGCGATCTACATGGACTGGAACCTCACCCGCCGCTGGCAGCTGCAGACCACCGTGCTGGGCGTGTTCTTCGACAGCTATGGCTCGCCCTACCCGAACTTTGGCCTGGCGGCGCAGTACGACCCGCCCAACCCCCTGCAGGTGACGGTGGGCATGCGGATCGGGACGTACGGCTTCGTGCCTCAGGCCAGCGTCGGCTTCCTCTGGTAGTTGATGGGCTTCGTCCGCGTGGATCGGCTGGCGTACCACCGGGCCAGCGCGGACTCCAGCACGCCCTCCAGCGCGGTCGTCGGGCGAGGATCGTCGTAGATCCTGGGTAGTGCCCGCTGCAAGCGCTCGCCCAGCGCCTTGCGACCCGCGGGGTCCCTGGCCAGGGCTACCGCGATCTCCACGTACTGGTCGACGTCGGATGCGACCGTAGAGGTGTCGCCCAGCTCGGAGAGGATGGCGGCGGTGTGGCGCGCGCGCATGACCTCGCCTGGCAGGGTGACCGGCACGAGCCCCTGGGAGATGGCCTCCAGGGTGGTCATGCCCCCCGACCAGGTCAGGCCGTCGAGGAAGACGTCGGCGTGGCCGTTCAGGGCGAGGTAGTCGGCCCAGTCGAGCTGGGGCAGGAAGACGATCCGCGACTCCGGCTCGACCCCGCGGGCGGCGAGCGCCTGGGAGAGGCGGCGATTGAACAGCCCGGTGACGACCTCGCTCTGGTTGTGCAGGAAGACCAGGCGTCCGCGGGGCACCTGGGCGAGGATCCGTGCGAACACGTCATCGCCGTCCGGCAGCAGCTTGAACAGCGACTGGGGCACGAGAAAGACGACGTCGTCCGCGGCGAGGCCGAAGCTCGCGCGGTCGCGGCTGGACGGGGCGATCGGGCGGCTGGGGGTGATGGAGAGGCCCGGCAGGCGCACGAGCTCCTCGGTGTAGTGCTCCTGGCCGTTGTCGGGCTCCATCGCCTCGGACGACAGGAACAGGTCCACGGTGTCGAGGCCGGTCGTGATGGGATGCCCCCAGCCGACCGCCTGGATCGGAGCCGCGCGCAGGGCCGCCACCTGGTACGGGGTGGTGGCCATGCCCAGCTCCGGGAAGATCACGGCGTGCAACCCCTGCTCTCGCATCCGGGTGCACACGGTTGCTGCGTCCGCGCCGACAAGGTGCTCGAAGTGGTCCACGGCGGCGCGGATGCCGGCAGTGGTCTCGTCCATCTCGGGGCCGAGGTGGTACGCGTGGACCTCGAAACGACTGCGATCGAGCTCGCGGATCCAGCCGTTGAAGAGCTTGCTGACGGTGTGCCGACGGAACAGGTAGCTGCAGAAGCCGACCTTGAACTTGCCGTTCACCGGGAGTGGCGGATCGGGTGGCTCGGCGAGGTCCGGGCGCCAGGCCTGCATGCACGCGCCGACGACCCGCCCGTAGCGCTCCATGATCGGGCGCATGTCGCCGCCCTGATAGTGGAGGTAGAACGGGAGCTTCATTCCGGCGACCGCCCGGCTCGCGGGCAGGGGGCTGGTGAGGTCGAGGGACGCGATCATGCGGTCGAGGCGCTCGCCATAGCGCTGGCGGACCTCGGCGACCTCACCCTCGGTCTCGTAGATGATCGGCAGCAGGTGCAGATCGTTCCACCGCGCCCGGGGGTCGGCGGGGGTGAGCTCGAGGGCCGACTCGGAGAAGCGCCACGCCTCGCGCACCATGTTGTTCTTGGCGAAGCAGTCGGCGAGGCGGAGCAGGGAGTAGGCGACGATCCGCGGCGGGGCGTCCTTGCGGCGACCGGCGGCCACGAGGGCGGCGTTGTAGGCGCGGATCGCGTCCTCGAGCCGGCGCTGGTCGAGGCGCATGTCGCCGACGTGGTTCCACCACTCGATGCGCTCGGGATCGCCGCGCAGGGCGTCCTGGTAGGCGCGGGCGGCCTCGTCGGTGCGGCCGAGGCGGCGCAGGGAGAGGCCGCGCAGAGCGTGCAGGTCGGGGCTGTCGTGGGTGGCGAGCAGCGAGTCGACCTCGGCGAGGGCGTCGGCCGGAAAGCCAGTGACGAGGCGGAACACAGCCCAGCGGTAGCGCCAGTCCGCGCTCGCGGGGTTGCGGTGCAGGGCCCGGCGGAAGGCGGACTCGGCCACCTGGGGCAGGCCCATCTCGTAGACCGTGGTCGCCGCGCGGAGCAGGACCTCGGGATCGGAGGTGAGGGGACGGAGCGCCTGCTTGGCAGCCAAGACTGCGCCGGTGCGATCACCGTTGCGCAGCAGGGCGTGGGCGCGTTCCAGTCCCGGCGGTGCGGTTGCGTTGGACACGTCGACTCCTGGGTCGCTCCTCCATCGGAGGGCTGCCCCCGGGATTGAGGGTGCGCGGCTTGCGGGCGGGGCCTTCGTGTCTACGTACAGTCGCGGTGTCGGGAGGATGCATGGCCGAGGACGAGCGCAACGGGGACGACGAGCACGCGCACGAGGAAGGGCGGCCGAGGACCGGGATCCGGCGGCGGCTCGGGCGGCTGCTCAACCAGCGCGAGCTGGCCGAGGACACCCGCGAGGTGCTGGGCGGCATGCTGGAGATGAGCGACCGGGCCAAGACCGAGGCGGTGCGGCTGGTCGCGCGAGAGGCCAGGAACTACCTGGATGAGCTCAAGATCAAGGAAGATCTTCTGGAGCTGATCACGAGCCACAGCCTGGAGGTCCAGCTCTCGGTGCACCTCAAGCCCCTCGCCGATGCGGTGCGGGCGGTGGAGGAGCCCGACGCCAAGGACCGCGGGGCCGCACGCAAGGCGGCGAGGGCCAAGGGCAAGCCCAAGGTCGAGGAGCCGGTGGAGGATCCCGTGGTCGACGACGCGGACGCGGACGAGGATCCGGTCGAGCTGGAGGCGGAGGACGACGCCACGGTCGAGGTCCCGCTCGCTGAGACGCCGGCCTCGAGCAAGGCGGTGAAGGCTGCGAAGGCGCCGAAGTCCACCGACTGAGCCTGTGGGGGGAGGCGACGCTGTGGAGCCCTCCGCGTTACTGGCGCCCCGATGGCGGCCGGTGTACCGGTCCCGCCCGGAGGGTTTGTCCATGCGCGTGTCCGTCGCTCCCGTCTCGTGCCTCCGCGCCCTGCTGCTGGGTGCCGTGCTCGTCGTCGCCCCTGCGGCACTCGCCCAGGACGACGCTGGAGACGCCCCGGTCGAAGGGGCCGGCATCGACGTGGGCGACACCGTGTTCGCGCGGGCCGCCACGCCCTCGACCCGCTTCCCCGACGCTGACACCGCGGGTCCCAAGTTCAGCAAGGACGACCGGCTGGTGGTGCTGGTCGTCGAAGGCGACCGCCTGCGGGTGATGACGCCGGACAACGCGTTTGGCTGGATCGCCGCCGACGCCGTGACCACCGAGGAGCCCGCTCCCGACCTCGACGCCCTGCTCCAGCAGCTCGGCTCCCAGGGCATGGGCGGCGGGGGCGGGATGGGCGGCTTCTAGCGTGCAGTCGCTGCTGGCCGTGCTTGGCGCGCTCCTGGGCATCGTGCTGGTGCCCCTCGCGCTCGCCGGCGGCACGGCCTGGCTGCTGCTCCCCGGACACCTCGCCTTTGCCGGTGCCTGCGCTGCGGGCGCCGTGCTCGCCGGGCTCGACGGCCATCCGTGGCGGGCCCGGACCTTCGGCGGCGCCTACCTGCTGGGCTCGGTGCTCGTGGTCGCAGCGCTGGCGATCGGCAGCGAGGCGCGGGATGGGTCCTGGTACTGGATCCTGCCGTGGGCGGCGGGGCTCGTCTGGGGCTGGGCGCCCCCGGTCATCGCCGGGATCATGGGCTTCGTCGGCGAGCGGCGCCGTCGGGCCCGCACCCGGCGCGTGGTGAGGCGCCGCCGGCGGGCCCTGCAGGGGAGCTGACGGGAGCCGCAGCAATCACCCGCGGGGGAAGAGCGCCTGCTGGAGAACGGGGGCTTCCTCGGCGTTCGAGGCGTCTTCTCGCCGGGACGTCGCCGGCCTGACGCTGGCGGGGGCGCGGACCTTCTGCGGGGTGTCGAAGGTCATCGGCTTGCGCAGGACCGCGGGTTCGATGGCGGTGTCCTGCTCGGCGATCCGCAGGCGGATGTCCGGACGGCCGGCGCGCTCGATGGCGAGCTCGGCCATGGCCATGGCGCGGGCGGGGGTGTTGTTCTCGTCCGAGAGGTGGGCGAGCATGACGTGCTGCAGCCGGCGGGAGAGGCTGGCGGCGTCGTGGAGCAGCCGGGCGCCCTGGCGGTTGGACAGGTGGCCGTGGTGCCCGCGGATCCGCTGCTTGAGGTGCCAGGGGTAGTCGCCGTCGCGGAGCATGTCCTGGTCGTGGTTGAACTCGAGCACGGCCACGTCGAGGCTGGCGAGCTGGCGCACCAGCAGGCGGGTCGGCGTGCCCAGGTCAGTCATGACGCCGACCCGGGTGGCCCCGCTGGCGACCGTGTAGCAGACGGGATCGCGGGTGTCGTGGGGCACCGAGATGGGCTCGATGCGGAGGCCCCCCAGGGTGAAGGCGCCCCCCGCCTCGATGAGCGTGATGTTCTGGGGCCGACAGCGCTCGGGCACGCCGCGGGCGGTGCCGGGCGTCATGAAGAACATGGGCGCCTGGCCGGTGGCCTTGGTGCGCTTGCGCTCGAGGATGGCGGCCCCGGCGACGTGATCGGCGTGCTCGTGGGTGATCAACACCCCGTCGATGGGCGCGTCCTCGAGGCCGATCTGGCGCATGCGAAGCAGGATCTGGCGGGTGGACAGGCCGCAGTCGATGAGCACGCCGGTGCGGCCGTCGCCGATGTACGTGGCGTTGCCGCGCGACCCCGAGCCGAGGGGGGCCACGACGATGTCCTGGTGGAACAGGGTGTTCATGGAGGCGGGGAGGGGAGGGAGGGGGCGCGGGAGCGCGGGGGGAGAGGCCCCACCATAGTCGCCGGGCCCTGCTTTGGCCAAGACAGGGACGGCCCGCTCTCATAGGATGAGCGACCGCGGCGGCATGGGCCGCGACCATGGAGGGTGTGTGGGTCGTCGTGTCGGCATTCTGACTGGGGGCGGTGATGCGCCAGGCCTCAACGCGGTGATCCGGGCGTTCACCCGGCGGGCGCTGTTCAAGCTCGACTGGACCGTGATCGGCATCGAGGACAGCTTCGACGGCCTGCTCGACCACCCTCGACGGATCCGCGAGCTCGATCGGGACGCGGTGAAGGGGATCCTCGCGCTGGGCGGCACCATCCTGGGCACGACCAACAAGGGCGATCCCTTCGCCTACCACACCGACGCGGGCGTACAGGACGTCTCCGGCAAGGTCGCCGACGCGGTGCGGGAGGAGGGGATCGAGGGCCTGGTCGTCATCGGCGGCGACGGCACCCAGAAGATCGGCCTGCGGCTCATGCAGGAGGCGGGCGTGCCGGTGATCGGCGTGCCCAAGACCATCGACAACGACCTCGCCGGCACCGACCGCACCTTCGGCTTCCAGTCCGCCGTGGACGTGGCGACCGAGGCGATCGACCGGCTGACGACCACCGCGGAGTCCCACCGCCGGGTCATGGTGCTCGAGGTCATGGGCCGGGACGCCGGGCACATCGCCCTGCACTCGGGCCTGTCTGGCGGGGCGGACGTCATCCTGCTGCCCGAGCTGCCCTACGACGCCGAGCGCGTCAGCAAGCGCATCCACCGCCGCCACGACAAGGGCCGGCTCTTCACCATCGTCGTCGTCGCCGAGGGGGCCCTGCCTGCCGAGCCCGACGGCCGCGAGCTCACGCTGTCCGAGCGCAAGCAGCGGCTCAAGCGCGGCGGCGGGGCGGCCAGCATCCTGATCTCCCAGCTGGAGGGCAGGATCGAGGCCGAGATGCGGGCGATGGTGCTCGGTCACCTCCAGCGGGGGGGCTCGCCGGTGCCCTCGGATCGCCTGCTGGCCCAGCGCTTCGGCGCCCATGCCGCGACGCTGGTCGACGAGGGCCGCTGGGGCGAGATGGTCTGCCTGCGCAACGGCGAGATCCTGTCCGTGCCCCTGGAGGAGGCCGCCCACACCCGCTTCGTCGACCTGAACGGCGACATGGTCCAGCTGGCCCGCAGCCTCGACGTCGAGCTCGGGGGCTGACCATGGCGTACGACCTGATGCACCGCAGTCCGGCGCAGGACGCGGTGCTGGACCGGATCCTGCAGCGGGCGGCCGAGGCCCCGCTGGGTGCGGTGGTCGCGCTGGACCTGGACGGCTGCCTGTTCGACAACCGACCGCGCCAGGTGCGGATCGCGCGGGCGTGGGCCGACAGCCGCGGGGATGTGCGCCTGGCGGGACTGCGGATCGAGCACTTCGAGGACTGGAGCTTCGAGGCCACGCTTCGACGACTGGGCCTGCCCGCGGACGAGGCGCGCTCCCTGGCCGCGGAGTTTCGCCCGCACTGGGAGGCGGCCTTCTTCGACGATCCCTTCGTCATCCACGATCTGCCGCTGCCGGGCGCCTCGCGCTTCGTCCGCCAGCTCCGCGATCGCGGCGCCCGGATCATCTACCTGACCGGGCGTACCCACACCCAGCGACCGAGCACGCTGGCGTGCCTGGACCGCTACGGCTTCCCCATCGACCCCGCGGGGGACGGCCTGTGGACCAAGCCGACCTCGGACCAGACCGACAGCGACTGGAAGCGGTTCGCGCTCGAGACGCTCGTGGAGGAGGGCAGCCCGCTGGTCGCCTTCCTCGACAACGAGCCCATCCACCTGGTCCACGCCGCGGATGACCACCCGAACATGCTGTCGGTGTGGCTGATGACCGACCACTCGCCGCGCCCGCACACGGTCCCCGACAGCACGCCGCGGATCCACGGCTTCCTGCGCACCACGGACCCGATGCCCTGAGCAGGAGGACCCCGGCGGATGCCGAGGTCCAGACGCACAGAACCCCGGCGCAGGGCCGGGGTTCGGGGCTTCGAGGGGGCGCCGCGACTACTTCGCGGCGTGGTGGTGGCCCTGATCGAGGCTGTGCACGTGCTCTTCCCAGGGATGGGGCTCGAGCTTCGGGTCCGCGATGTTGAGCGGGGGAAGCTTCGAGAGCACCGCGGTCACGACCAGGATGAACAGGCCGATGAAGCCGATCCAGACGCCGCCACCGATGAGGATGAGGTTCAGGACCGGAAACGTCGGCTCGATGTTCACGCTCGGGTAGACCAGGAGGCTGCGCTCCAGGAAGACGCCGATGAGGATGACCGAGAGGATGCCGATGAAGGGCCACTTCATCTTCTTGATGCCGCGGGAGAGCAGCACCGTGAAGGGGATGAGGAAGCACATCGCGCCGACGACCTGGGCGAGCAGGTACCAGGGCACGTGGCCCGCGGGCACGGTGTCGGTCAGCGGGTACAGGCGCACCAGCAGGTAGTCCGTCTCCTCGGGGAGCTGGCCGTACCAGATGGGCAGGAGCTGGGCGAAGGTGGTGTAGGCCCAGAACATCGTGAAGCCCAGGATGAGCTTGCCGAGGTCGTGGGTGACCGACTTGGTGATGCGCTCACCGATGCCGAGCCACTCCTTCGAGAGCAGGCTGTAGATGCCGATCATCGCCATCGCGGTCCAGACGCAGCTCACGAAGAACCAGGCGCCGAACATGTTGGCGTACCACCACGGCGACAGGCTCATCAGCAGGTCGAAGGCGACCATGCTCATGATGACTGCGTAGGAGAAGCCGAGGATGACGCCCAGGGCCTGCTGGATGTGCTCGGACTGGCCCATGGTCTTCTGCCAGTCGGTGCTGCTGCCGGCGATCATGCCCCACCAGCCCGGCGCCTTGTCGCCCAGCACGGCCTTGGCGCGCTGGAGGTCGGGGCGGAGGCTCATGAAGACGAAGCCGAGGCCGAGGCCGAACAGCAGCAGGGTCCCCAGCGCCTGACGGGCGATGAAGAACGTGGGGTTCAGCCAGAAGGGCTTGGTCTCGAGCGCGAAGTCGCTGTGGGCGGCGAGCGCGACGGAGCCGGTCTCGGTGAGGTCCAGGCCCGAGTGGGACAGGTCCACGAAGGTGCTGGGGTTCCAGGGGTACAGGCCGTTGCCCGCGACCAGGAAGATGACCAGCGCCAGCCACGCGACCGGCAGGAAGAGGCCGAACGACTCGGCGATCCGCTTGAGCGGCCGGCCCCAGTGGGCCTTGGTCAGCGAGAGGATGGCGGCGAACATGACGCCGCCCATCGACAGGCCGATGGTGAAGACGATGCCCACCAGGACGGAGCCCCAGGCCCAGGTCCACTGGCCGGTGCCCGCGGCGTAGCCGAAGCCGCCGAGACCCACCAGGATGGCCGCACCCGCGCCGGCGAGGACCGGCATGGGGATGGACCGACCAGGGATCGCCTCGATGACGGCGTTCACATCGGTGTGTTCAGCGCTCATTCCGGGGCCTCCTCACCGCCGTTGTCGGTCGGCTCGGGCTCGGGGGGGATGTACTGACCGTTGTCGAGGGTGCGGGAGTAGTGCACGATCGACCACATCTCGTCGTCGCTCATGGCCCAGTTGTACGGGGGCATGATGGCGTTGCCCATGCGGATGACCCGGTAGACCTGGCCATCGGTACGGGCGGAGAGCACGCCGGTCTCGCCGGCGAGGGCGACCACGCCGGCCATACGCCCGGGCTGCGCCACGGTGCCGAGGTTGGCGATGACGCCCTTGTCGTCGGGCACGCCGTGGCAGGGGGCGCAGTAGGTCCGGAACATGGTCTCGCCGGTCGCCAGCACCTCGGGGGTGGGCTCGAGCGGGTTCTTCATCGCGGTCCAGGCCGCGATGTCCATCTTGTCCGGCGCCACCGTCTTGAACGGGGTGGGGCTGAACGGATGCTCCTGGGAGACGACGCCGTCGGGGAGGGGCTGCATGGCGCGGATGCAGACGCGCTTGCCCTCCTCGTCGACCGTGTACTCCCAGCACTCGTAGCCGCGGACGGCCTGCGAGTCGGCCATGTCGATGTCCCAGGGCAGGGCCACGGCGACCGTCGAGACCAGGAGGCCTCCGACCAGGGTCGCCGCACCGGCCTTGAGCAGCTTGGCGCTATGCATTGGGCACCTCGTAGATCGCGTCGTCGCCGGTGGCGACCTCGAGCGCGCCGGCATCGGCCAGGATCTTCACGATCCGGTCCTTGTCAGCGGCGTGGGCGCGCGTGAACACGATGCCGAATTTGTCGTCCGAGAATCGCGGGTCCTGCAGCGCCTTGTCGAGGAAGAAGCCGGGAAGTCCGGTGTGGACCACCATGCCAAGGCCGGTGAACAGGGCCCCGATGAGGATGGTGCACTCGAACATGATCACCGCGTAGGCGGGCAGGGCGACGACGGGCTTGCCGCCCGGGTTGATCATCGGCCACTGCGCGGCGGTGAGAGAGGTGAGCAGGAAGCCACCCACCAGGCCCGAGACCGCGCCGGTCAGCGTCCACCAGCGAACCGGCGACGGCCGGCCCTCGTAGACGATGTCCAGGATCTCGTGGCGGGGGAGGGGGCTGACCACTTCCCAGCCCACGATGCCGGCCCGCTTGAGGCGGTCGACCGCAGTCAGGAAGAGATCGAGGTGGCCGTAGACAGCCTTGATCCGCGTGGTTGGCGGCGCAGCGGCGGCGGTGCTCACTTGGCCTCCACATGGCCCTTCACGGGCGCTGCGATGAGCTCCTTGATCTCCATGATGGCGACGGCGGGCATCGTCTTGGAGAAGAGGAGGAAGTACATGAAGAACCAGCCACCGGAGCCGAGCAGGATTCCGATCTCCCACATGGAGGGCGCGTACATGCGCCACATGGCGGGGTCGAAGCCGTGGGCGGTGGAGCTGACGACGATGTTGAAGCGCTCCATCCACATGCCGACGTTGATGATGCCGGCGATGATCCAGAGCACCCAGGGGTTCGTGCGAAGCTTGGGGATGTACCAGGGCAACGGCGCGATGCAGTTGCAGAAGACCATCAGCCAGAAGGCCCAGGCATACTCACCGGTGGCGCGCCAGGCGAAGATCTCCCACTCGTGGGGGTTCTGGCTGTACCAGCCGATGAAGTACTCGGTGGCGTAGGCGTAGGTCAGGATGCCGCTGGTGAGCAGGCACATCTTGGCGAGCGCGTCGTAGTGCCACTCGTTGACGTAGTCCTTCCACCCGAAGATGTAGGACATCGGCAGCAGCAGGGTGATGACCATCGCGCAGCCGCTGAAGATGGCGCCGGCGACGAAGTAGGGCGGGAAGATGGTGGAGTGCCAGCCCGCGGTCACGGCCATGGCGAAGTCCCAGGACACGACACTGTGGACCGAGAGGACCAGGGGAGCGGCGAAGGCGGCGAAGAAGCCGTAGGCCGCCATGTAGTGGTGCCACTGCCGGTTGGTGCCGCGCCAGCCCACCGCCAGCAGGTCGTAGACCTTGCTGATGATGCCCTTGTTGTGGTCACGGACGATGGCGAAGTCCGGGATGAGGCCGATGTAGAAGAACACCGCCGAGACCGTGAAGTAGGTCGAGATGGCGAAGACGTCCCACATCAGCGGGCTCTTGAAGTTGACCCAGAGGTAGCGCTGGTTCGGGTAGGGGAAGAACCAGTACACCTGCCAGAGTCGACCGAGGTGGAGCACCGGGAACAGGCCCGCGGTCATGACCGCGAAGACCGTCATGGCCTCGGACGCGCGGTACACACCCGTCCGCCACTTCGACCGCACCAGGAAGAGGATGGCGCTGATGAGGGTACCGGCGTGACCGATACCGACCCAGAAGACGAAGGTGACGATGTAGGTGCCCCAGAACGAGGCATTGTTCGTCCCGGCCATGCCCATGCCCCACCAGATCTCGTGGAGCAGACAGAAGGCCAGGAGGCCGACCAGGGCGACCGAGACGCCGAGACCTGCAAGGTACAGGAACGACGGCTTGAACATCACGCGAATGATGTCCCGGTTCGCCGCGGCGTAGCTGGGTGGGCGGATAGCTTCCACGGGGACGCTCCTCAGTGGTGCTCGCCGGCACCCGCGGGGTGCTCGGCCTTGCCGTGATCGGTTTCTTCGTGACCATCATGGGATCCGGCGCCGTTGGCATCGCCATGGCTGCCGTCACCGTGCTCCCCGCCGTCGGCGTGCTCGCCCTCGTGACCGCCGCCGTGACCACCACCGTGGTGGGCCGCCTCGGACACGTGGAAGTTCGCCTTGGCCAGGTAGTTGATGGCCGAATCGGTGTTGAACTCGCCCATGATGATGTAGTTCCGGGCGGACATGCGAGTCTTGGCCGGGACCGACTCGGGGTCGTTGAGGTTGCCGAAGGTGAGCGCGCCGGTGGGGCACGCCTCGGCACAGGCCGGCAGCTCGCGCAGCGCCTCGTCGGGCACCGTCGTGGTGAAGCCCTTGTCCCGGTAGACGTCCTTGATGCGCCGGGTCCGCTGCACGCAGAACGTGCACTTCTCCATGACGCCCATGACCCGGGTGCTCACGTCGGGGTTGAGCTGCAGGTGGAGCGGCTCGGGCCAGACGTAGCTGTGGAAGTTGAAGCGGCGGACCACGTACGGGCAGTTGTTCGCGCAGTAGCGGGTGCCGACGCAGCGGTTGTAGACCATCGCGTTGAGGCCGTCGATGTTGTGGTAGGTCGCGAGGACCGGGCACACGGACTCACACGGGGCCAGGCCGCAGTGCTGGCACATCATCGGCACGAACTGGATGTCCGCATGGGACTCGCCGTGCTCGTCGGTCACGGTCTCCCAGTAGCGGTTGATCCGCAGCCAGTTCATCTCGCGGCCGCGCTTGATCAGGTTCTTGCCGACGATCGCGAGGTTGTTCTCGGCGTAGCACGCGATGGCGCATACGCCGCAGCCATCGCAGGCGTTCACATCGACCGTCATCGACCAGCGGTAGGTCGGACGCTCGGGGTGGTTGTAGAAGTTGTAGCGCTGCTTCTCGGCCAGGCGCTGGTCGCGGGGCAGGTGGTGGATGCCCGTGAGCTCTCCGCCGTGGGCCTGTCCCTTGTCGCCGACCTTGGCGAGGGCGTCGGCGTTGACCGACACGCCCCAGTTGCGGCCGCCGTCGCTGTCGCCGCCGAAGGTGCTCACCAGGGTGGCCTTGGCGCCGGTCTTGCTGATGGACACGCCCTTGGCGACCATGAGCACGTTGCCGTCGCTGTCGGTGACGTCGCCGGTCACCAGGCTGAAGGCGTTCGCGCCGCGGTCGGCGGCGTAGCGGCCCGAGGCCGTGGTGTGGCCCTGGCCGAACGCGAAGGCCGCCGTCTTGCCCTTCAGGCCGCGGTAGACCTCGACGCCGAGCCGGACGGAGCCGGCGGCAGTCTTGACCTCGACCTCGTCGTTGTCGACCACGCCGAGCTCACCGGCCAGGTCGGGGCTGACCTCGAGCCAGGCGTTCCAGACCTGACCGGTCATCGGGTCGGCGACCTCCTGGGCCCAGGGGGCCGAGGCGTAGGTGCCGTCGTGACGGTGCGGGTGCAGGAACAGATGCAGGGCGGTGCCGGCCTCGCCGCCGCGCGCGGGCGGGGTGTAGCCGGAGCCGGCGACGCCGTGGCCACCCTCGTGGGTCGAGGGCAGCGTGGCCATGCCGGCCTGCAGGGTGCGGGCCCACCAGTTGGGCAGCGGCTGGCCCCCGCCGATCAGCGGGTAGACCTGACGCTCCCAGCGGGTGGCGATGTACGCCTGCCAGGTCTTGGGCTCGAAGCCGAGCGGGGTGGTGTCGGCCATCGGCGCTGCCGGCGCGTCGGTGTCCTCGCCCTCGGCGGGAGCCTCGGCGCCCTCCTCGGTGGAGGCCTCGGTGCCGGTGGTGGCCATGGGCGCGACCAGGTCCGCGGCGCGGGCCACGGAGAGCAGCACGTCGCCCTGGCTGCGGGTGTTGTACAGCGGGGTCATGGCCGGCTGGCGGAGCAGCAGGGTGCCGTCGCCCAGGTCCTCGTCGCCCCAGTCCTCGAAGGCGGTGCTGGTCGGCAGGACCAGCCCGGCCTTGGCCGAGGTCTCGGACGGATGCGAGCTGAGCGCGACCACCAGGCCGACCTTGCCCAGTGCATCGGCGAAGCCGAGCCCGGGGGGAAGGCTGTAGACGGGGTCGACGTCGTCCACGAGCAGCACGCCGACCTGACCGGCCTTCATCTTCTCGACGAGGGCGGTCACGTCCTTGGTGCCGTGGAGCGGGCCGGCGTAGCCGTCGGTCTGGACCGTCTTGCCGACGTTGCCGCTGACCACGTTGATCAGCAGGGTGGCGACGGCGAGATCGACGTCCTCGACCGCGCCGGGGAAGGCGACGGCGGAGCTGGCCTTGGCGAAGGCGCTGGCCACCTTCTTGAGCTTGTCGAGCTCGACGCCGGCCGCCGTGGCGTTGGCCGCGGGGTCGACGCCGGAGAGCATGGCGTTGGCCGGACCGGCGTAGCCCTTCTCGTCGGCGATGAGCTTCGCGATGGCGAACGCCGCCGCGACCTCGCCACCGGCGTGGGGAGCGACCCAGTCGTCGGCGTTGGCGCCGCTCTGGTCCTGGTGCGGGGAGACCAGGGCGAACCGGGCGATGAAGCCGCCGTGGTTCGGGTTCTTCGCCATGGCGAAGTCGTGGGACAGCGCGGAGCCGCCCCAGCTGCCCAGGAAGGCCGCACCGAACGAGAGCACGTAGTGCGCATCGCTGATGGTGTAGCGGGGCAGGCGGCGCTCACCGAAGACGATCTCGGCGGCGCGGGCCTCGGCGGCGCGGCCGACCGGCTGCCAGTGCACCGCGTTGCCGTCGGTGAAGTCAGCGATAAGCTGGGCCATCGAGCCGGAGCGGTACGGACCGATCCAGGCGACGGTCTTGCCGCCGGCGCGGGCGTCCTTGACTGCTGTGGCCAGCTTGGACAGCCCGGCGTCCCAGGTGGTCGAGGCGCCGCCGTCCATGGGCCCGCGGACGCGGTCCGGGGCGTAGGTGCGCTGCAGCTCGAGCAGGGCCGACTTGGGCACCGCGGACGGGGCCTTGCCGGCGGCCACCAGCTGACGGTTGGCGCCGACGTTGATCACGCGGCCGTCACGATGGCGGGCGGTGACCGGGAAGGCGTCCGGGCCGGTGGTGATGGTGGTCGCGAAGAACGTGGGCGTGCCGGGCGTCACCTGCTCCGGCTTCACCAGGTAGGGGAGGATCTCCTCCACCGGCGTGCGGTACCAGTTGTCGTCCCAGTTGCACGCAGACGCGGTGGCGGCGGTCGCGCCCGCCAGGCCGAGCGCCTTCATGAAATCGCGGCGGTTCAGGCTTGCCATGGGGCGTCCTCTACTTGTGGCAGGTCCAGCAGTCCTTCAGCTCAGCTCGCCGAAGATCCGCCTTGTCGCCGTAGTTCTTGTCGACGGTCGGGTGCTGGGCATGGCAGTCGATGCACCAGCCCATCTGCATGGTCGTCTCGCGGATGTTCACGTTCACGACGTGGTTCTCCACGATGGCATCGCCGGTCTGGTGGTCGATGCCGACCTGGACCTTCTCGGGCATGCCCTGAAGCTGCATCTGACCGTGGCACTCGGTGCAGTCCACGCCGGCCCGGATGTGGGGCTTGTGGGCGAAGTGCACGAAGTCGGGGAGGTCGTGGACCTTCTTCCAGGGGAGCGTCTCGCCCTGACCCTGGGCGAGCAGCGCCTTCTCCTCATCGGAGAGACCACCGCCATAGGCGGCCTTCATCCAGGCATCGCCCTGACCGCGCTCCCAGAACTTCGTCAGCTCCTGGATCTGCGGGCGGTCCGTCATGGCCCACTTGTGACAACCCATGCACGTCTGGACTGGCGGGATGCCGGAGTGCTTGGACTTGCGTGCCTCGGAGTGGCAGTACTGGCACTCCATGCCCAGGACCTGGGCGTGGGTGTAGTGCGGGAACGCGATGGGCTGGGGCAGCGCGACGCCGGTCACGTAGCCGGAGCCGATCTGGTAGTCGTACTCGCTGTTCAGCACCGAGTCGCGGTCTGCGGCGTCGGGCGTGACGGCGAAGACCTGGTCGGTGTTGCCCGGAGGCATCGGGAAGGCGTGCGTGTCGAGGGGGATCGCGGGATCCCCCGAGACGTCGCTCGCCTCGAGACAGCCGACGCTGGCGAGTGCCAGGAGGGCGAGTGCGGTGAACCGCGGGAAGGGCATGGAGCCTCCGAGCCTGGGTCCTGAGTCCACGGAAGACAGGCCGCTAACGATCACGATGACATCCTGAAACACGGCGCAATCATGTGTGGCACCAGTGTGGTGACCGGCATGGGTCGCGTCCTGGACGGGGCGCGACCATCGCCCGGCGTGGCCCTCCTTGCAACCCCTGACGGTGAGGTCACCGTTGGTCAGCAAGGCGGGCCGCCCAGCATCTCGGTCGTTCGCCCAACGTGCGATAGGAACACGATGTTGCACCTCGAACAGACCCGGGTGACCCAGGTGCGCGAGAGGTGACCTTGCGCATTCCGTACTCGTCGGCCGCCCTGCTCCTGCTGCTTGCATGCACCGGGACCAGCGCACCCCCCAAGGCTCCCGATGCCGCTCCGTCGAGCATGCCGACCATGGAGCCGCCAAAGGTGCCAGAAGCGCCGGCGGACGCCACGGACGACGGCGCTCCGACCGCGCCGGGCGACGTCGTCGAGGTCCCGACGCAGGATCCGGCCACCGACGCCGCGGCGCTCTACGCCCAGTGCGAGGGCCGCCTGGAGCAGCCCGAGGCGGAGGGGGAGTGCTCGGCCGATGCCGACTGCGCCCCCGCCGGCTGCAGCTCCGAGCGCTGCATCACGAAGGCGTCTGCCGAGGGCCTGATGGGCACGTGCGAGATGCTGCCCTGCTTCGAGGTGGTCGACACGTGCAGCTGCCAGGAAGGGCGCTGCCGCTGGTCCCTGAAGTGATCCGGCGATGACCCGACTGCGGATCACGGGCGGACAGGCGCGGGGACGGGTGCTCAAGGAGCCGGTCGGGCCGGGGGTTCGTCCCACCACCGATCGCGTCCGCGAGGCGCTCTTCTCCATGGTCGGACAGGATCTGGCCGGCCAGACCTTCCTCGACGCGTACGGAGGTTCCGGGATCGTGGCGATCGAGGCCTGGTCTCGTGGGGCCGAGGTGACCATCGTCGAGCGCGATCGCCGCACCCTGAAGGCGCTGGAGCGTCGGGGCGCCGAGGTCGGCGTGCAGTGGACCCTCGTCCCGGGCGACGTGCTGCGCAGGGTGGCCAGCCTGCCGGTCGTGGACGTGGTGTTCGCGGATCCACCGTACGCGCTCGACCCCGAGCCGATCGTGCGCGCCCTCGCGCCCCTCGCTCGCCGCCTGCTCATCATCGAGGCCGCGTCGGTCGCCACCCTGCCCGACCGCATCGACGGACTCGTCCGCGACCGCGCCCGGTCGTATGGCCGCTCGGAGCTGCTCTTCTATGCGCGCGAGGCCGAGGCTACCTGACGTTGCGGCAGTGCACGGTCTCGAACGTGCCGGCCGCGGTGCCATCCACGAAGGTGGCCTCGAAGCTGCCGATCACGGCGTCCTCGGACGCGGAGTCGACCGTCAGGCGGTACTCCTCACCGGTCTCCGCGTCGATCGCCTTGGAGCTGCCCGAGGGCACGTCGGAGTTGAACAGGCGCCAGGCGTCGATCGGGGCCTCGGACTCGGCATCCTGGATGTAGGTGCCCGGGCTGGGCGACTCGTCCACCGCGAAGCTGAACTGCACCGCGAGGAACTCCTGGTCGGAGGTGGCCTCGTTGGAGCCGAAGTAGTTGCGGGTCACCCAGGACATGTCCAGGCAGTCCATCTTGCGGTCCACGAGCACGATGAAGCTGGTGCCGTGGTAGGCGGTCAGCTCGTCGCCGAAGGAGAAGGGGCCGATGGTCCCCTGGACATCGCCTTCGCCGTAGGTGGCGCCTCCACCGCATGCAGCGAGGAGCAGGGGCAGGGCCAGGACCGTCAGTGCGCGCATGAATCCTCCGACAACCACGCCAGTGGCGTGATGGACGGCGCAGCATAAGCAACGCGTCCGTGACTGTCACCCGCGGAGACCCGCATGCGACATCCCCTCGACGAATCCTGCCAGGCCCTGCTGACCCTCGAGCGCGTCGTCCCGGAGCGACCCGGCGCGGTCCTCGTGGAGCGGCGTGACGGTATCACCTGGTTTCTCCTGGACAACCCGCGGGCACACAACGCGCTGACCGTGACCATGATGCGCCAGCTGGCGGAAGCGGTGCGGGATCTGGCCGAGGCGTCGCCGGGGATCGTCGCGGTCGCGTCGGCGCACGGCAGCACGTTCTGCGCGGGGGGTCACCTGGGCCAGGTTCGGGAGGCGCTGGTGGATCCGCAGGCAGCACGCCTGATGTCGGAGTCCATGCAGACCGTGCTGGATGCACTGCTGGACCTTCCCCACCTCTCGGTCGCTGTGCTCGAAGGGGCCGCGATCGGAGGAGGTGTGGAGCTCGCGAGTGCCTGTGACCTGCGCGTCGGAACGGCGGAAGCAGTGGTCCATGCGGCACAGGTGCGGCTTGGGGTGACCTGCGGCTGGGGCGGCGCGGCGCGGCTGGTGCGCCACCTGGGGCGCCGGCAGGCTCTGCGCCTGCTCACCCGTTCGGAGCCGCTCGATGCGGTGGCTGCCCGGGAGATCGGCATGCTCGACGCCATCGCGTCCGGCGATCGCATGGCCCTCGTGCACGCGGCGGTCGGCAACGCGCTGCACCA